>Ga0255048_10000501_pt1 | contig 30302 bp, 26 predicted proteins | sample JV7_2_2_MG_FD_183619 | JGI IMG/M metagenome (GOLD analysis project Ga0255048, IMG submission 183619) | Seawater microbial communities from Jervis Inlet, British Columbia, Canada - JV7_2_2 | ecosystem: Environmental > Aquatic > Marine > Inlet | place: Canada: British Columbia | collected 2016-10-06
GGGCAGGGCGAATCCCATCGAGCAAAAGCCATTCGGGATCAGGCAGGTATTCGGTTCGTGGCATTGGTAGTGCCGCGCAATCCACATCTTGTGCGCGCCAACATCTGACAACAGGATGTCGTTCGCTCCCATCGCTTGCCGCACATCCCAGATCGCCTTTTGCGGCCGGATCGTGCCTTCGGTCGCATCGTCTTTGTACTCGGCAAAGTCCGCGGCCATCTCTGTGCGACAAATGTGTTGGCTTTCCAGGTCGTAGTCGGGTAAGCCGTCGGCATCGACTTTTTGATTCAGCATCCACAGCGCATGAGCAAGATCGCCAATCACCTCAGTTTCCGGATGATAGTGCTCGTCGATCTCGGTCGGCAGAAAATCAATGTGCAGAATGCGATTGTCCTTGTTGGCGTTCCACAATTGCGGGTGGTACTCGACCATGTCGAAGCCCAATGTGATAACCAGGTCGGCATCGTCGACAGCCATCGCGACGCGATCCTTGGAGCCCAATCCGATCGTGTACAGGCAGTAGTCGGCGTCCATGTCGACACATCCTTTCGCCATAAACGTGCTGATGACTCCAATGCCGGTTTTCTCACATAGCATTCGCAACTGTTTGCTTGCCCGGCGGCGGATACAGCCGTTGCCCGCAATAATGACGGGTCGCTTCGCCTCGTTGAGCATGGCGAACGCCTGGTCGACGATTTTCTGGTCGGGTACGGAGCGGCGGAAGCGTCGCGGCGTCAAAGGGACGGAGTCTGACTCTTCCTGCGCAACGTCTTCGGGCAATTCGATATGCACGGCGCCGGGTTTCTCAGTGCGGGCCAGTCGTACCGCCTTGCGCACGATCTCGGGAATCGTGTCGGCGTTCAAGATCGTTGTGGCCCATTTGGTAACGGGCTTGAACATGCTGACCACGTCCATGATCTGGTGCGATTCTTTGTGCAGGCGATCGGTCGATCCCTGGCCGGTCAGCACAAGCATTGGAGCGCGGTCCATGTTCGAGTCCGCGACGCCCGTGATCAGGTTGGTTGCACCCGGGCCGAGCGTGCCCAGGGCACCGGCGGGATTGCCAGTCAGCCGGCCATAGATTTCGGCCATGAAGGCTGCGCCTTGCTCGTGGCGCGTCAAAATGAATTTGATCTTGCTGGATTGCTCCAGCGACATCATGAAGTCAGCGTTTTCCTCACCAGGAACGCCGAAAATGTACTCAATGCCTTCTTCTTCGAGACACTTGACCAGCAGGTCGGATGCTTTCACAGGGATTCCCCATCGCGATGGCGATTATTGTCATCATCTTCTGATAGCAAAGACCGGAAGACCAGCCCGATTATTTCACAATCGGGCTGGTGACCAGGGGCATTTTGACTAGTGACGCTTGCGTCTGAACCAACCCTTGTGAATATAGAGTACGAGTCCGTCGTGATCCGAGGCGCGCAACACCGTGCTGTCGTCGTTAATCAGATCGACCGCAGCATCGGCGTTACCACGCGCGTACTGCAGGCCACGTACGCGCAGGTCGAGAGCCGAATTCGTCAGCGCATGGTCCAGCGTCTGGGCATTGCCGCGGAAAACGAACGAGTAGCGCTCTTCTTCTGGCAATGACATTAGCTGATTGAGCAGGTCCGGCTCGACAAGGTCTACGTCGGACAGAACACTCTCGGTCGGATCGAAATCGCCACGGATATGACCCACGGTGTCGACATAGCCGTCCGTGAATTCAAATGCATTGAAGTCGCCGACGACGACAAGGCCGGGGGTTCTGCGATGATGCCCCTTATGGTGACGATCTCCACTACCTTGAAGGTCCTGAACCATGCGCGCAATGGACTGCGCCTGTTCGAGGCGTTTGACCTGCACGCGGTTGGTATCAATACCGTTCAAGGAGCGGTTGTGCACCACCATGACATTCATTCGCACAAAGCCGGTCCACGCCTTGAGCACCAATGGCGGGCGATCATGCAGGATGTCGGGCAGGCCATCATTTGGATTGATGTACGTCTCGTCGGCGCCGAGTTGCTCAACGCGTGGGAACCAGACGCGCCATCTGCGCACCAGGAAGCCGACATCGATGCTGCCGATGTCGTTGCCTTCGACAACGTGCGCTTCGTAGAAAGCCCACGGGTGCAGGGCGTTGATCGCCGCTGCCAGGTCTTCGAGAACCTTCTGGCTCTCAACTTCCTGCACGCCGATGATGTCCGGCGTCCGCATACCTTTCACAATGTAGTGCGCAAACTTGTTCAGTCGCCGCTGGTATTCCTCGCTTGATACGACCGTGTCATTGGTTGGTTCACCGAATGCGTTCATGCCGGCCGGGTCGTCAATATCATCGAACAGCCGGAACAGGTTCAGACTGCCTACCGTTGTTTCGAAGAAACGCTTGTGACGGACGGGCTTCGGAACTACTGCTTCGGTAACCGTGAGGCTGGTTGGCCACAATTCGTAGCCGCCAAAGTCGAAGCCGATAACACCCGTTGCCGAGAAAGAGGAACCCGCGGGGATGATTTGATTCGGCAGGCCGACCCGGTCCGGATCCAGTTCGAAGACTTCGGGATTCTCGTCCCAAACCGGTAGTCCGGGCATTCCCGGGAACTCGAGACCCTTCTCACGGAAGGTGCGTTCCGATGCGGCCGTGATGTGCACCTCGGCAATCGGATCGGTATTGAAGCGCTGATTCGAGCCAGTAACGGTCCCTTCTTCGATCTCGACCAGCATGCTCTCGTAGCACTCGTATTCGATGGCACAGGATGGATCTGTCGGATCAGGACTTGGCGTTCCCGCGTCGAAAGTCACGGGCGTCGGCAATGCCATGCCGGCACTAATCGTGGTGATATCCTGTATGCGAGTGAATTCCGTGAAGCCGAAGAATTCATCGATCTCGCCCGTCACGTTGACGAGGTCACCGATTGCAACGGTCGGTGCACCGCCAGTAAAGACGAAGATGCCGTCAGATGTATTGCGGTCGCCATCGCTGCGGCTATCCGGGGTCTGCATGGCAAAGCCGTCGGCCGCCAGGGCCGTTACGATATTGCCCTCGGTAATCACGGCCTGGCCATCGAACGGCGATGCGCCACCTGCACCCTGAATATCGAAGATTTCGAAGGTACCCACCGGAATTTTCGGGCAGCCAGAAAATTGCGAGCCATCGACACGCGTACCCGGCGAGAACAATGCGCCGCCACTGCCCGTGGCTACCGAGTGTTTGCTGAACGGACCGAATGAATCCGGGTCGCGGGTTAATGACTGGTTGTCGCCACCTTCGCTGCCGTAGCTGACAGAGACAATATCTTCGACGCCGTTATTCAGCGTGATGCTGTCGCCGCCATTGTTGAGGCCAACAAATCCACCCGAAGAAACCTGCACGATCGATTTGCCGAAGTCGCCAACCGGTACTGAGCCGCCGAAGACAACGATGGCGCACTGCGAAGGAACCACGGAACCAGCCGGGAACGTGTGTCGAACCGCAACGGCATCGGCAAGCGTCCAGCCCGACAGGTCAAGCGGACCGGCCGAGGTATTCACGATCTCAACGAATTCGTCCTGCGAGCCGTTGCGAACACCGTCGCCATTTGCGTCGCCCGGCAGACCAGACGCCGGATCGGCCAGAAATTCGTTGATCACCAGCGGTGGCACCGGATCCGGGCAGTTTACGGTGTCTGCCGAATTAGTCTTGCCGGGCGTCGTGCACCTGAGGCTCAGGTCAACATTGTTCTGTCCGGTGTCCACGCCGTCCGGAAAACGCGCGATGCTGACAAATTCGATAGAGCCGGAATCGGCCAGGCCATCGCCGCTGATTTCGACGGCCGACGGAACGCTGCCCTCGTAGCTGACGGCATCGATGGTGGTGCCGGCAAATTCTATTCGCACAGCATCGGGTGCACCGTTTTGCACCAGGTTGCTGTCAGGAGTGACATCGAGATTACAACGTGGTGTGTTGGATGGGTCACCACAGATTACGAAGTACTCACCGACACCCAATGTCTCGGCGGGCAGGGAAATTGTTTTGTAAGGGGCATTGTTGTTGCCGTTGACCAGTACGACGGAGACGCCCGTCAGGTCGACGTCGGCGGCACCGATATTCTTGATTTCGACAAACTCAGCTCGGTCCGTGCTGGGTTGGTCGTAGTCGATCTCATTGATGACGAGAGTAATGTCCGCAGGATCGCCACTGGGCGGATCGGGTTCAGGGCAGGGGTCGCCAATGCCAATAACACCGCCACCGAAAGTTTGCCCGGTATTCACATCACAGAACGTGCTGGCCATGGGCGCTACCCATGTGAAATCGGTGTAGACTATGCCACTGCCGGTCAGTTGCAATGAATCACCAACCGGCGTTGTGCCCGTCTCCTCGACACCGATATCGATACTCGTCATGCCAGCCGCAGGACCATCGGCAGCCACGAAAGAGCCCTCATAGCTCAGGAACTGAACGACGACGGCACCGGGATCGACTAAGGCGATACCATCCGGCGCGCCATTTTGTATACCACTGATTGCAAAGAAGAGGGTGCCGAAGCCGCCCTGTTGATCGACCAGCGTGCCGGATAGATTCGTCGTGTTGTACGGTGTGCGCTGGGTACTGCTGCCGTTGTAGAGCACAAGCGACCAACCCGCCAGATCGGTGCCAGCGGCACCCGCAATTTCAATCGCTTCATCGACATCGCCGCTCGCATTGTCGTAATGAATCTCATTGATGAAAACCTGTGCGGAAGCAATTGATGCGAAACCGAGAAACAAAAATAGAACGGAGTACAGCCGGGCAGCGAAGGCAGGCATAGGATAATCCCCTGTAGAATTACTGGGTCAACTACAGACTTATAGTTGTTGTAAGTTGACGTTTTTTGTTGGTTCTACTTTAGCTCATCTTGCTGATGGTTGCGCGTAAGCGTTATGTCAAGTAGACAAAGGAAACATGAAAGCCAAAGACATTATCGATCTGGTCCTGCTAGCGGCTGTGTGGGGCGCGTCATTTTTATTCATGCGCATCGGTGCTCCGGATTTTGGCCCGATTGCGCTTGTGCAGCTACGAATGCTGATTGCGGCGTTGTTCCTGATGCCCATCTTGATGTGGCGAGTGGGTTGCAGTGAGTTGCCGGGTAACTGGAAGTCATTGACGATGTTGGGTTTTTATAATTCCGCGATTCCGTTCTTGTTGCTGACCTATTCGACGCTTTACGTCACGGCAGGATACTCGTCGGTAATTAATGCAACTGCACCGTTATGGGGAGCGCTGGTTGCCTGGCTATGGCTGTCGGAACGCCTGAATGCGATCGGTGTAACAGGGTTGATAATCGGCTTCGCAGGTGTCGCGGTGCTTGCCGGCGACGCGGAAAGTCTGGCGGCCCAGGGTTCGACACTTGCGGTCGTTGCCGCAGTTGGCGGCGCATTCTTCTATGGCATTGGTGCCAACTATGCCCGACGCTATACCAGCCACCTGAATTCAATGACCGTCGCAACCGGGAGCATGTTGTTTCCGGCAATAGTATTGGCGCCTTTTGCAGTCGCGTATTGGCCGGATGCGATACCGCCGTTGCACTCCTGGCTCGCCGTTATCGTAATGGGGGTCGTGAGCACCGGTTTCGCCTATATCCTGTATTTCCGCTTAATCGCCAACGTTGGTCCCGCGAAAGCAATCACGGTTGCCTACCTGATACCCGCGTTCGCTGTTATCTGGGGTTCACTGCTGCTAGACGAAGCCGTCACAGCGATAATGATCATTGGCTGCCTGATCATCTTTCTCGGCACAGCGCTGGTTACCGGAGTGTTCCCCAGGCGAAAATCAGCTCAGGGATAAACACTCGGTAGCCGTTCCGAACGATAGATTGACCAACCGGAATCATCTTCCTGCAGGCGCATCTCCCAGACCTTTTCAGCGGGCTGCTCATGCGTGACTTCCATCAGGCGAGCCCAGCGTTGCGTGCCAGGACCTGGTGGTGAATTCTTGCCCTCGGCATTGATTTCCTGTGCACCAACAGTAATCAGAATATTGTCGGTCTGTTCCTGCCAGTCGACATCGCCAAGGTAACGTGCGAAGAATGCTTCGTCTTCAGGGCCGTAAACCCAGACCTGTGAGACTTCCATCGTCTCCTCGTTAACGGAGTATTCGACAGCTCGTGTATAACTGTCTTCCAGCGCCATGCCTTCATTGAAAGGAGAGGAACGGAGGACGCCGTTGTCATACAACAGGTAAGTCCCGTTCTCGGTGTGCGAAACGGCGTGGTGCTTGTACGACCACTCGACGTCACCGACCGGTGTCAGCAATTTCGATTTCCACGGCTCACGCCAGTTGTCGTGATTGCCCAGTATCCAGATCAGCTCGCCGCTTTCCAGGCTGACCTTGATGACGGCATCCTGGTACGGCAGCGACATGACAAACGCGTCGTCGTCCGCTTCGTAAATAATCGCGTTGCCGTGCGTCCAGTCGTGAACCGGGCCTTCTACGACTTCGGCGTAATGCGGGCGCCAGAAATCCTGCCGCAAGGAGCGGTAGCCAATGCGATGCGGATCGAGAATATCGTGCAGTTTCCACTCGCGGAGCACCTCGCCTGCCCAGTTCATCTCGATGATGACATCGCCAATGACATTGGCTGGCGCACGTGGTGCCATGGCCTCCGTTTCACTCGTGTACCAGCCATCGACAACACGACTTTCGGTGCTGAGTAACAGGATGTTGCCATTGGGCAGATCAATGTAGTCGTGATGGAAGGAATCGGTGTCGACCGGGATACTGTTCTCGGCAATGTCTACGGCCGTGCCGGTGAAATGCCAGCGACGCAGCACGTTACCCAGCACATCAATCTCGACCATGCCGCCGGTTCCCGGCCAGATCTCATATAGGTAGTTGCCGCTCGGCATGCGCCGGATATCGTGGACCTTGTGCCCGTCGGGCAGGTAGTACCAAAGGATTTCCCCAAGGTCATTGACGATTACGGCAGGCGCGAAACCTGGTGGCGTGGGCTTACCGTCCGCTCCCCAGCGGCCGTTGACGTTGAACAGGGTGACGCCGGGCTCCATTGCGTCCGGATTGTGTACGGTCACCCTGGGCGTCGGGAATGCATCCGGCAATGCGGGTGTTGCAAAAGACATGGCATCGGTGACAGTTGCATTGCCTTTTTCATCCGTCAGCGTCGCAGTAATCGTGTGGACTCGCGCAGCCCGCATGCCAATCACGGGGACCTCGTGTTCAGTGGCTATTGCGTCACTCGGTGTGACGCTCCATTGCCGCTCACCGTCGTCAAGGTTGATTGTCAGGCTCGCGGCTTCGTCACTCGATACGCTTAAGATTGCTGCAAGCGGCACAGTCGGATTCGGATTGGCCACGAGTTTAACGTTATTCAGTGCCGGGCCGGAATTGTCGCAGGCAACCAGCACAACAGATGCGAGTACGAGAGTAATCATGCGTGTCATTATTGAACTCCTGTCAAAACAGCCACCTTAGCCATTCACCCGGCACTTCGGATTGCAGCTGCATTCCGAGCCAGGACGGGTAAAAGGTGAGATTGAGAATGTGGTCGTAAAAACCGACGATGACGATCCAGGCGGCGATTCCATAGCTAAGTGAAAGTCGAATACTGCGTTGTCCCCAAAACCGCAGATACAGCGTCAAAAGCAATGGCAGGGCGATCTTCATGCCGAGCACAGTCGTGACGAGGATCAGACCGGCCAGATAGCCCAAAAACAGCGCGGCCTGCGGCAGCATGGCACGCTGCGCACCGTCTGCGACTGTCGCGCGCCAGGTATCGAAGGACGATCTTGCGGACAACAGATTTTTGCTGTCCTGCAGCAAAGCCAGTAGTGATAACCCGCCGCCAATTGTTGCAACGAGTACCGGCAATTGCCTCACCGATAGCGGCCAGGGAAGTGATTGCAGTCCTGCCCAGATGAACAGGCACAACAGGAGAAGTGTGATTGGTAATGAGATTACCGGGTTGGGCCGATCCTCTTTGCTCGCTTCCATCAGGCGTGCCGGCAGTTTTCGCTGGCGGCGCCAGCCCATGAATATCGATGTCGCGATGATCAGCAGGATTACGATGACGATCGGGCGGCTTAGCCAACCAACGCCCCGGTGAATGCGCATGCTGATCTGGAACGAGCTCTCGAGGATACCGCCGAGTACCAGCGCGAGGACTATTGGCGGACGCGGCCAGTCGCCGCGCTTCATTGCGAATCCGAGTGCACCGAACAGCGTGCAACTGACCCAGTCGCCGATCGACGCCGTACTGAGCCATGCGCCCATAAATATGAAGAGCAATACGCCGGGTACCAGAAGATCGCTTGGAATGAATGCGATCCTGGACAGATATCTCGCCATTGCGAACAACACCAAAGTCGCGAGTACCGAGGCGAGTGCAATTTGCCAGACCATGCTCAGGGTAACGTCCAGGTTGTCGCTAAGCATGCTGGTGCCGGGTCGCAAGCCCAGCATGATCAGCGCGCCGAGCAATACGGCTGTGCCGACGCTGCCGGGAATGCCCATGGACAAAGTCGGTATTAACGCGCCACCGCGCAGCGCATTGTTAGCTGCTTCCGGAGCGAGTACGCCGCGGATATCACCAGCACCGAATTTCGAGCTGTCTTTACTGCTCTGCATGGCATGGCCATAGGTGACCCAGCCAACGATGGATGCACCGAGCCCGGGGATCATGCCGATGTAAGTACCAATAACGCTACAGCGCAGTACCAAATTCCATTCACGCAATGCGTCCCGTACGCCGTCGAGTAAGCCGCCGCCTTCGGTCTGCTGCTCCGATACGCGGGAAATCGATACCCGCTTAATAGCGAGTTCCATGATTTCCGGGATGCCGAACAAGCCAAGCAATACCGGGATGACGGGCAACTCATCGAGTAGATACAGTGTGCCAAAGGTGTAACGCGGTATCGCCTGGGCGGCAGGAAATCCGATCAGCGCCAGCAGCAAGCCGAGCGCGGCCGCAGCCAGGCCTTTCGAAATCGAGCGGCCACTGAGTGCGCTGACCATCGTCAGCCCAAGCATCCCGAGCATGAATGTTTCCGGTGCCTGGAAAGAGCGAATCACCGGAAGTATCAACGGTAGTGAGATGGCCAGCGCCAAAGCGCCGAAAACGCCACCGATTGCGGAGGATGTGAATGCAGCGCCCATGGCGCGTGCTGCTTGCCCTTGCTTGGCCAGCGGGTAGCCATCAAGAATGGTTGCCTGTGCGGCGGCGGTGAAGGGGATGCCGAGTAATACCGAGGCAATCGCACCGCTGGTCGACGTAGCAGCCCAGGAGCCGAGTAGCAAAGCGAACGCAGGCACCGGGTCCATGCCGAATGTGAACGGTAGCAACAGAACCAGTCCGACGGCTCCACCCAGGCCAGGTACGGCGCCCATCCAGATACCGATGAGCACGCCGAGAACAAGAAACAGCAGCGCCTGCCACTGCAGGACCAGGCTCAGACCGGACAGGGCGGCTTCGAGCACCTCTTAACCTCGTGTGGACGGTTCGGAAAAATCGATATCGGGGCCGAGACCCACGATGCCCGTTGGCTGCAACATTTTGGAACTGGCGTAGTAGTGCTGTTTGATCCCGAACGGGTCAACCGTCTCTGCGACACCCGCTACCTGGTAGAGGCCACGCGTGTAGTCCCAGAGGTTGGGATAATCACACAATCGTTTCTTGTTGCACTTGAATGGGCCGTAGTAGGCGAGGTCGAACCGAATCAAGGTGGTGAACAGCCGCCAGTCCGCTTCCGTCAATGTGTCGCCGACCAGGTATTTTTGCGTCGACAGTCGTTTTTCGAGCGTATCGAGTGCCGCGAACAGGCGGTTGTAGCATTCCTCGTAGGCTTGATCGGATGTCGCAAAGCCGGTTCGATATACACCGTTATTAATAGCGACATAAACAAGCTCATTTACTTCATCGATATCGTCGCGTAATTTTTCCGGATAGTAGTCGCCGGGCGTGGCACCGACGCCGTCGAAGGCACTGTTGAACATGCGAATGATTTCAGATGACTCGTTACTGACAATCGTTCCTTGCTGTTTGTCCCACAGCGTCGGGACAGTTACCAGGCCGGTGTAATTCGGATCCGCTGCGAGGTATACCTCGTACAAAAACGTTGCGTTGTTGATCGGGTCGACGATGACACCGTGCCCCTCGTGAAACGTCCAGCCGTCACCGTGTGTGATCGGGTTGACTACGGAGTAACTGATCATGTCTGCAAGCCCTTTCAACGCACGGAATATCATCGTGCGATGCGCCCAGGGGCAGGAGGCGGCTATATACAAGTGATAACGCCCGGCCTCGGCCTTGAAACCGCCATCGCCAGACGGGCCGGGCGAACCGTCGGCGGTTATCCAGTGGCGCACCTTCGCATCGGGCCGTACGAAATGGCCGCCGGTCGACTTCGTATCGCGCCACTTATCGACCCACTTGCCTTCGATCAATGAACCCATTAGTTCGCTGCCTCCCAAAGCCGTTTGAGTGTCGGAAACGCATCAGCCGAGTATTGCCTGCGCTTGTCCGATGTGTCGTCGCCCCAGCTTGTAACGCCAGCGTCGAATGATGGTCGCGCTTTGAACCGTGCGTGCCAGTCTTTGAAATGTTCGAGAGAATCCCACAGTGGCGCCATGTTGAAACCGGACATGCGGCCCACGTATACGCCGTGCGAAATATCGGCCAACGAATAGGTATCGCCCGCGAGCCACTGACGACCAGCCAACACGTCGTTCATCTCGTGGAACAGCTTCTTGAAATAGGCGACGGCGTCGGGCAGCAAGGGCGAGTCCAGTCCGTGCTCGATATTGATCGCGTCATTGCGGCGGCGAACGTCCTCGATCATTTCCTTGTAGTACTCACGGTTTGCGTCTTCTCCGGCTGCGGCATTGACCAGCCGCACCGAGACGCACATGCCAATGACACGGCTGTGTACGTGCAGGCCCTCATCGATTCGTTTGGTCCACAAGCGCATCTGTGCACGCTCGATGAGATCGGCGGGGCGCAATGGATGCTCGGGAAACGCATCCTCGAGATACTCGAGAATTACCTGCGATTCGGGAACGACGCGGCCGTCGTGCACCAGCGTTGGTACCAGCCCGCGCGGATTGAGTTTCAGGTATTCGGGGCGCAGGTGCTCGCGGACCCCGACCTTGGTATTGACGATACGGCTTTCCCAGTCCAGGCCTTTTTCGGCAAGCGCGATGCGAATCTTCTGCGCGGCCGTGGATCGGTCATAATGGTAGAGTTCCAGCATGCTCCAATAATATCGAAAAATCCGTATACTGACCAATAATATCGAGAAAGTTGATTATGCTTCGAAACCCGTCTATACGCCTCCTTGTCCTGCTGCTGCTGGCTGTCGCTCCGTTACAGGCAGCCGATTCGCCCTATTTCGAGGGCAAAACGATTACCGTCATCATGGGGCTCGACGCCTCGGCAGGCGGTACCACGGTTGGTCGCCTGCTGGCCAGGCACCTGGAACGGGCACTGGAGGGCGATCCAACGGTCATCGTCAAGAACATGCCAGGCGCGTCGCTGATGAAAGCGCAACTGTATGTGCTTCTCAAGGCACCCAAAGACGGCACGACGATCTATTACGGTCCGCGATCATCGCTTGGCGAGTTACTCGAATTGCCCGGCCACACCTTCAAATACACGCAATTCGAAGCGCTGGGCGGTGTTCAGATCGACGGACTGGTCGTGTACGCACGTAACGACACGGTCAGCGGCGGATTGCAGGACCCGGCCAATATCGTTAATGCCGACCGCCTGCTGTTCAGTGGTATGGCGCCGGATCACGGCCGCATGGTCATTAGCACGCTGGGGCTGCAACTGATCGGCGCCAAGTACGACTTCATTTCAGGGTATCCGAGTAGCGGTGCAACTCGTGCTGCGATCATGAGCGGTGAAACCAATGTCACCGTCGACGCATCTCATGCCTATCTGAATCAGGTCGTCCCGGGCTTTATTGAGAGTGGTGATGGGCAGGCCTTGTTCAGCGTGCCGCATCTCGATGCGGACGGCAATCTGGCGGCCAACCCGTTGCTTCCGGATGTTCCTTCCCTGCCGGCACTCTACGAAGAGATGAACGGCGAGCCTCCGTCGGGGCCGGTGTGGGATGCGATCACGACGCTGATTGAGATAGATCAAACCATGCAGCATGTGTTCCTCGGTCCACCGGGCATGAACATGGATGCCGCAAGTGAAATCAGTGCTGCACTCCTGGCAGGATTCACTACCGATGAGTTCAAGGCCGAGGCCAGCAAGTTGCTGAGCTTCGTCCCGGGTCCCGTCGATAATGCAAGGGCAGGTCGAATCCTGTCGTCGACAGCCGACGTCAGTCCGGAAGTGCTCGAGTTCATCAAGGCGCACATTGCGAGCAACAGTCAGTACTAAGAGGGTTCTCGATGAAAATGATACTTGCGATAATCGCATTCGCGACCATGCTCGCTTCCTGCGACAAAGCTCCCGCGATTGAATACGTCTACCTGCCTGGCACCGAACCCGCCGCCGGCGCAAATATGCCGTTTACGTCGGCGATCAAGGTCAACTCGGGTACCATCGTGTTTCTCTCCGGAATAACATCGGCTTCTGTCCCGCACAGCCATCCACATATTCCGTCGGAGTTTGATCATCTTGATTTCAGTGCGGAAGCACAGACCGAAGAAATCATGTTGCGTATGATGGAGACGCTGCGAGCAGCGGGCGGCGATATTACCGATGTCGTTCAGGTCACGAAATTTATCGTCAATGTCGGTGAGAACCAGGACGCAATCACGGCTACGATGAACCGGCACTTCGGCGACAACCATCGTCCGGCCAGCACGACGATCGGCATCGTCCGCCTGGCGACCGACCCGCGGTTTCTGGTTGAGATTGAAGCAGTGGCTGTAATTCCCTAGCGGTCTAGCGGAGTAACTCGTGGTCAGCGGGTAATTTGTGGGTCACCCACATCGCAAGACGGTGGCGAATTTTGGGCATCGATTCCTGGCCCCGCGGTAACGGTGCGATCTCTTTGTCATGAACCAATAAGCGATAGGCGTATTCAATCTTCAGGTCGTGCGAGTCGGTCGATTCGAATTCGGCGATGCCGCGCTTGACCGCATCGCTCATTATCAGCTCAAGGGCTTCTTTCAGCAGCGCTTTCTCGTTTTTTAGTTTCTTCGCCATTTCTCAGTCCGGAGCGGTCGCAATGTTGTAGTTTATCAGTACCCAATAGTCTGTATATCTCGGCTATTATCTATTGATGAACGGAATATTCAGTAGTTTTCTGGTCGCGCTGTCACCGCTCTCAATTTGCAGTTTTGTGACGGGCTATGTTTCGTCGCCACCGGTTACGCGCCAAGATTCGGCAGTACTCGAATACTCGTTGGGTTGATTCATGAAAAAGTTGTTCGTGTGGGCAATTCTGCTGGGTGCTGTCGGCTACGGCGGCGCGAAGTTATATTTGCATAACGAGATCAGCGGCTCGATGGATGCGGTCGTCCTGATGTTGTCGCCATATGCAAGCGTTCGATACGACGGCGTTGTGTCCACCATGTCAGGTGAACTCGCGATTGAAGGCATGACGCTTCGGGTTCAGGGCTTTCGCGATGAAATCTACATCGACAGCATCGGCATCGACACGCCGAGTTTTCTTTCCTTGCTGCAGCTAGGTGATGTTTTGACGACGCAGGGCGACAGCATGCCTGAGCACATGTCTTTTATCGTCAAGGGTCTGCGCATGCCGGCCAATGCAGACTACTACAGGAAGATTTACGAATTCACGCTTGCCGAGCATGGCGCCGCGGACGCGACCGATGCCGCCGTTGAGTGCGTGGGCAAGTACGGCTTCTCACCGCGAGCGCTCGCTGCGCTCGGCTACTCCGAGCAGGTTTTCTCGATGTCGATGTCCGTTCGCGACGAGGGTTCAATGTATTCGCTTGATTTGACTGCGAACGTGGAAGACATGTGGGATTTCGCCGCCAGCATCGGATTGTCGGGAAACATGATGAAGGAAATGTCGAAAGGCATTCAGTACAGGCCGAAACTCGCCACGCTCGATCTCGAGTTTGTCGACCGGTCGTTGCACGAACGTGTTGCAGAATACTGTCGTGAACGGGGCCTGTCACCAGAGGAAACGCTCACGGCGCAGTTGGAGTCGTTCAAGTACTCTGGTGAGTACAACGGCATCGAGTTCAGCGAATTCATGCTTGATCCATACCGGGAATTTCTCCAGGGAAAGTCGACGCTCGCAGTTTCGGCTCGACCCAACTCGCCGATTCTGTTTTCGCAAATCGATCTCTATAAGCCAAGCGACGTCCCGGCGCTACTGAATCTCCGGGCGACAACCCGCTAGACCCTATCTTTTTGCTCCTGCCAGCCGCATCATGCGGCTTCACGTCTCATATCGAACTGAGGATGTCACTGTGGGGGCAAAAATTTCGTTACGAAAGGCCATCTGTATTGTCGGGGCGAGCGTCGCCCTGGGCGCTTGTGCCGGGCCGCAGGTCACGACCACACAGGAGCTGGCGGAGGCCGCAGATGCACCGTACAAGAATGTCCTGGTAATTTTCCTGGCAGAATCGTTTGATTCGCGCCGCTACCTCGAAATGGAGGTTGTGAAACAGCTTGCCGAGCGCGGTACGCATGCGGTCAGGAGTACCTCGATGATGGACACCAGGACGCCGGTCACTCGACAGACGTTCCAGGCGATGGTGGACAAGATTGATGCCGATGCAGTCCTGGTAACACAAATTGTGGATCTGCAGTCAACCGGCAGTGTCGTCAATATGAATCCACAGGCGACCTACAACTTTCGGCCAACTTACTATTACAACGTTTGGAGCGTCGACCTGCAGGAATACAGGGAGCCCAAGGCCGTGGATTTCGAGCATAAGTTATCGCTGGCGACGCAGCTCTATTCTGTGCAGGCCAGGGACGTTATCTGGGCAATCGAATCGAATTCCGATATTCGCCAGGACTTCGATGACGGGCGAGATTATTCGATCTATGTTGATGAAGCTGAGGCGATCGCTACGAGCCTCGACCAGGATGGACTTATCGCAAAATAAATCTTGCGGTAACTCGCAATAAGCCGCGACAAATACCTATTCAGGGGCGAGTCGTACCGCTGTATAAAAAACATATAGACCTTGATGTTTGGAATGACGATCGCGCAAGCGAAACGGAGACGGCAATGGGATATACAGACATGGCCGGGGTGAACCCGGAGGTTATTGAAGCGCTCGAGACCTGTCCGGCGGCTGCGCAATCCGAGCAGGCGCCAGCTCTCAAGAGTGTCCCGGTTATCCCGGATTACTTGTACAAGACCTACTACTGGGCCTATCTCAACCCGCGCAACGTCAAGCTCCTCGACCGTGACTGGGTTGTGAGAACGATTCTCTGGCAACAACACCGGCGCCTTACGCGAGCGGCGACCGTGGAAATCGAACCGGGACAGGACGTCATGCAGACGGCCTGTGTTTACGGCAATTTCTCGACTGTGCTGGCGGCACACGTTGGCCCTGAAGGTAGTCTGAATATCTTTGACGTGGCCGACGTTCAGGTCCGTCAATGTCGCACCAAGCTGGCGGACTATGAGCATGCGACTGTGCACCATCAGGATATCCTGCATGTCCGCAACGAGTCCTACGATGTCGTGTGTTGCTACTTCCTGATGCATGAGATGCCGGATGACTACCGGCGTGGTGTCGCGCATTCACTTCTCGACCTCGTGCGACCCGGCGGCAAGCTGGTGTTTGTCGACTATCACAAACCGCATTGGGCGCATCCACTCAAACTCATCACCAGCATCGTTTTCGACACGCTGGAACCTTACGCAAAAGGCTTGTGGCGCGAGGAGATTGCTTCGTACGCGGACGATGATGAGCGTTTCGAGTGGCGTAAAGAGACCTACTTCGGCGGACTGTTTCAGAAGGTAGTTGCGACCCGAAGGGACTAGCAGCGGAGTGTAATGAGACGGTTCGATGAGGACAATCGACACAGATGTTGCAATTGTCGGTGCCGGCGGCGCTGGTCTGCGCGCAGCAATCGAGGTCGCTCGAGTTGATCCATCTTTAAAAATTGCACTGATCTCCAAGGTGTACCCGATGCGCAGTCACACGGTTGCTGCCGAAGGCGGTGCGGCCGGAGTTATCAAGGGCAACGACAGTTTCGATAATCATTTTCACGATACGGTCGCGGGCGGCGACTGGCTCTGTGATCAGGATGCAGTCGATCTCTTCATCCGCGACGCGCCGCGCGAGCTAACTCGGGTCGAGCACTGGGGATGTCCCTGGAGCCGGGAGCCTGACGGTCACGTTGCCGTACGGCCCTTCGGCGGCATGAAAGTAGAACGAACCTGGTATGCCGCCGACAAAACCGGCTTCCACCTGTTACACACATTGTTTCAGACCTCACTCAAGTATCCCTCGATCGAGCGTTTTGACGAGTATTTCTCGACCGATTTGATCGTAACCGATGGCCACTGCCGTGGTGTCACCGCGATTGAAATGCGCACCGGGCAGGTGCAGCTGTTTCGATCGAAGTGCGTAATCATTGCGACCGGCGGTGCAGGCCGGGTGTTCCCGTTCACCACCAATGGTGCGATCAAGACGGGTGACGGCATGGCAATGGCCTTTCGTGCGGGCGTGCCGCTCAAGGACATGGAGTTTGTGCAGTATCACCCGACTGGGTTGCCCGGCACCGGGATCCTGATAACCGAAGGATCGCGTGGTGAAGGTGGCATTCTCGTCAACAAAGACGGCTATCGCTATCTGCAGGATTACAATCTTGGCCCACCCGATCCCTGGCCGCGCAAGAAAGCGATGGAGTTGGGTCCGCGAGACAGATTGAGCCAGGCCTTTTGGCATGAGCAGAAAAAGGGCCGCACGATCAGCGGCGACTACGGTGACGTTGTGCATCTCGATTTGCGGCATCTCGGCGAGGCGAAAATCGACGAGCGTCTGCCAATGGTGCGTGAGCTGAGCAAAAGTTACATAGGCGTCGACCCTGTGCACGATCCCATTCCGGTTCGACCCGTGGTGCACTACACGATGGGTGGCATTGATACCGACATAGATGCGGCGACCAGCGTCGCAGGTCTGTACGCCGCCGGTGAATGTGCCTGTGTCAGTATCAACGGCGCGAACCGACTGGGCTCCAATTCACTGACCGAATTACTGGTGTTCGGCGCACGCGCCGGACGCGGTGCGGCAGAGCTTGCCACTCGTAGTGTTGCGGGTGCAGACGAGCAGCAGATACAGAATGCTGCCGAGGCAGCCGAGGACCGCGTACTGCAACTTTTCCGCAGAGCCGATGGCGCAGAAAGCGTCGCCGGCCTGAGACGCGAGATGAACGATGCGATGGAGGCGGGCGCCGGTATCTATCGCAGCGATGACTTGCTGCAGGTGTGCACAGAATCCATGCGGCAGATTCGTGAGCGCTACAAGAATATTTCCCTCACTGACAAGAGTAACGTCTTCAATACGGATCTGATTGAAGCACTCGAACTCGGCGCCATGATTGATGTGGCCTTCACGATGGCCTGCTCGGCATTGCAGCGCAAAGAGTCACGGGGCTCGCATCAACGACTCGATTATCCAGATCGCAACGACACGGCCTACTTGAAACACTCACTCGCCAGCTACTCGGCGACGGATTCGCCAGCCATCGACTACCGTGACGTCACGATTACGCGCTCGCAGCCGGCCGAAAGGGTTTATGGAGGTGGTCAGGAATGAGCGAGCGTGTCATCGAACTCGAGATCCTGCGCTATGACCCGGAGCAGGACGAGACGCCGCGATTCCAGACATACAGCGTGCCGTACCACGATGATTGGGTGGTTCTCGACGCCATCAATTACGTTAAGGATGAACTGGATCGCACGCTGAGTTATCGCTGGTCCTGCCACATGGCGGTATGCGGCAGTTGTGGCATGGTCTTGAATGGCGAGCCGGCATTGGCTTGTCATACGTTTCTGCGCGACTACCCGGACAAGATTCGCGTCGAGCCATTGCAGAATTTCCCTATCGAGCGCGATCTTGTCGTGGTAATGGATGACTTCATCGACAAACTGGGCAGCGTCAAACCTTATGTCGTGGCGAAACAGGAACAAGATGTCGATGACGGTGAATACCTGCAATCGCCGGCGCAACTCGCAAAGTTCAAGCAATACACAGCCTGCATCAACTGCCTGCTCTGTTATTCGGCTTGCCCGCAGTATTCCCTGAATGATGCCTTCGTCGGACCGGCGGCGCTGGCACTTGCACACCGCTACAATCTCGACTCAAGAGATGCAGGTCGGAGCGTGCGGCAAGACGTTGTTGCCAGCAATGAGGGTATCTGGGAATGCAGTTTTGTCGGTGCCTGCTCGGAGGTCTGCCCCAAGTCGGTAGATCCGGCCGCCGCCATACAACAGACCAAGATAGCGAGCACTGGCGACTACTTCCTGAAATTCCTGATGCCCTGGAGGCGCAAGTGAGCCGTCGGCCATATATTCGCAAGCCGTCAAAGTCCGGCTGGTGGCTGGCACAGCCACGCTATGTTCGTTACATGCTGCGTGAAATCAGTGCTTTGTTCATCGGCCTCTATGTACTCGTGCTGATGATCGGGCTGTACCAGTTATCTCAGGGCAAAGCCGCTTTCGATGAATTTCTCGCGAGCGCAGAAGGATCGCTCGGACTGGCATTCGCCGTAGTCGCAATCCTGTTTGCGATTTATCACACCTACACCTGGTTCCAGGTAACACCCAAAGCAATGCCGTTGACGCTCGGTGGCAAGAAGATCCCCGGTGCATTTATCATTGCCGCACACTGGCTCGGTTTCGTCCTGCTTAGTGCCGCAATGTGGTTACTGGTGAGGAGCTAGATATGGCCCAGTCGCACAAGCCGATCATTTGGGGTTTGTTCGCCGCGGGCGGCACGCTAGGCGCCTTCATTGTTCCGGCACTTATCTGGATAACCTGTCTGGCAGTGCCGCTCGGGCTGTTATCGGGCGACGCACTGTCCTACCAAAGCCTGCATGGCTTGCTACAGCAACCATTCAACAAGCTCATCGTATTTGCAGTGTTATTCGTGATTATCTGGCACGCCGCACATCGCATGCGCATCACCGCGCATGATCTCGGCGTTCGTAACGATGCGCTCGTGATGCTGATCTGCTATGGCGTTGCCGCGTTCGGCACGGCGCTCTCACTGCTCGCTTTGCTGAAAATCTAGAAGTCCTGCGACCTTTTCTCGCGAACTCGCATCTCATATAGTACGATTCGTACTAAAATGGGATAAACAATGAAATACGCAACGAACAAGACTGCAACCGTGCTGGCCTTGATGGCTGTACTGACGACAAGTGCACACAGCAGTATCGCCCGGGAAAGTGACGCCGCTATCGGCGAGCTCAAATTTACGGGTGACACGCTTGTGCTGCCATTGAAAAAGCACGCAATGCATCCGCGATTGAATGTCGACTTTGGCGATGATGTGGCGCACGAATTCATCGTTGATACGGGCGCTTCAGTTAACGTAATTGATACCACTATCGCTGAGAAGCTGGGATTTGAGGTTGTCGGCGAGACCGAGATCGGTGCCCCGGGCGGACCGCAGATTCCAGCCAAAATCGTCAAAGTACCGTTAGCCCAGGTTGGTGGTGCGACTATTGTTGACGCCGAGTTCGTGACCATGGATGTCCTGGGTTTTAGTGGTGGCACGACGCACGGTGTCCTTGGTACGGGCATCTTCAGCGATTACCTGCTGACGTTCGACCGCAAGGCGGGGCATATAGAATTGTCGCGTGGCAGTTTGTCGGCCAACGAGCCAGGTGTGTTGTCCTACGATCCTTCAAACTCACAGGTAGAAATTGAAATGGACGTTGCCGGCAGGACCGTTGCGGCCCACATCGATACGGGCTCGATGGGGAAATTCATGTTGCCTGGGGAAATAATGGCTTCGCTGTCGCTGCAGGAAAGCCGGATGGCGGGAAAGGCCAGGCTGGTTGGCGGAAACCGGGATATCAAGCATGCGCAGCTGAACGGTAGTATTCAGTTTGCTGGTTTTGAGTTCAAAAATCCGCAGGTCGCTTTTATGACGCCATCTCCGGGAGCAGGAAACATCGGTAGCGGTATTCTTGCCGACTATGTCGTGTCCATCGACCAGAAAAACCACCTGATCGGGTTTCGCAAGCAGGCCGGTGCTGGTGTGGCCACGAACGACAACAAGCCACGTCGAATCGGTGTCGGATTCCGGGGCGCGCCGGGTGGAACAGTTTTGACCGTCGCTAGCGTCAGTCCGGATTCACTTGCTGACAAGGCTGGCCTGGTAGCGGGTGACGTGCTCCTGAAATTAAACGAAAGGCCGACTGAACAATACGAAATGTCTGAGCTGAGAACATTGTTCGGCAGTAATGAGCCGCTGAAGTTCGATGTTGAGCGCGATGGGGAGGCAAAGACTGTTGAAATCAAGTAGCACGATAATCAAGTGACGAGAAAACTCAGCGAATTGGAAGGCGTCTCTGTTGGGATCATTCATAAGCAACAGCCGTGCACGGCTTACCAGGTTCGTGCCGAACTCAGAAAGGCGCCTTCGTCTCACTGGCGTGCCTCGGCCGGGTCCGTGTATCCCTTGCTGGCCAGGCTTGAGGAAGAGGGCTTTGTTGCCACGACCGTCGACGAAAACGACGGTCGTGGGCGAAAGCTCCTGGAAGTAACGACAGACGGCCGTACCGCCCTGCGGGAGTGGGTAGTGGCCGGCACTGACCCTGAGATCATTTCCTCGGTAACTGACCCGATTCGCTCACGAACGTTTTTCCTCGGTGTGCTCGCTGTGGCAAAACAGCTCGCGTTTCTGGATAAATTGATCGCACAGATGGAAAAGTACCTGGATGAGACCAGGGCGCATCTGGAGCAAGAGCCCGAGACTGCGGATGTCTTCGATTACCTCGGTGCGCTGGGTGCAGTGAAGATTGCAGAAGCCCGCCTGGATTGGTTGCGTACTGTTCGCGAGCAGCTGGCGAGTAGAAGTATTTAGTTTGCCGCTGTAGAATCCCGCACCTCGGTCGGGCTGTGGCGCAGCCTGGTAGCGCATCTGTCTCGGGGTCAGAGGGTCGCAAGTTCGAATCTTGCCAGCCCGACCAATTATCCCCTTTCCCTACATACGTCTTTGGACGGCAAACTCGGCGATTGTGATGAGCGCCTGTTTGTAATCCGAGTCAGGTACATCGGATAAAGCCGCTATGGCTGCGTTAGCAGCCTCTTGTGCGCGTGCAGCGGTGTACTGGAGGGCGCCGGTCGATTCGATAATGGCCGTGATCGCGCCAAGTTGATCCAGGCCACCATCCAGAATTGCTTTTCGAATCAATTCCTTATCGCTGTCTGAGCCATTTTCCATGGCGTAGATCAGCGGCAGCGTCGCTTTCCCTTCCGCCAAGTCGTCGCCAATGTTCTTGCCGAGTTTATCCGCCGATGAATTGAAGTCGAGCGCGTCATCGACGAGTTGAAAAGCGGTGCCCAGATGCTGGCCGTACTGCATCATCGCGTCCTCTATTGCTTTGCTTTGCTGGTTGAGAACTGCCGCAATCTGCGCGCCAGCCTCGAACAGGCGGGCCGTTTTGCGATAGATGACCTGTCGATAAGCGTCTTCGGTCGTGTCCGGATCGTGCACATTCATCAGCTGCATCACTTCGCCGGCTGCTATGGTATTGGTCGCGTCGGCCAGGATCTGCATGATGCGCATGCTGTCGATGTCGACCATCATCTGAAAGGCTCGCGAATACAGGAAGTCGCCGACGAGGACGCTTGCCTGGTTGCCAAACACCGTGTTGGCGGAATCCTGTCCGCGACGCCGCGAAGAGGAATCGACGACATCGTCGTGCAGGAGTGTCGCCGTGTGGATGAATTCGATAATTGCAGCTGCTCGAACGTGTTGCGTGCCCTCGTAGCCGAAAGCGCGGGCAGCCAGCAGTACGATAACCGGGCGCAGGCGTTTGCCACCGCTCATGACGATGTATTCAGAGACTTGTGAGACAAGCGCGACATCGGTCTTGAGACTGGTCGAAATGAGGCTATCGACGGCCTGCATATCGCCACGACTCAGTTCGACGACATCGTCAAAAGTCAGGGCATTCCGGGTTTCTTCGAGGGCTTGCATAAGACTCGGCATGATGCCTGATATGGCTTGTTTTGGCGACGTGGAATCTATAGAATTCCCGCTCCTTTGTGGCAGTCGCCAGAGCTAACTTTGCGTGAATGTTAGATGGCCACAAAAAAAACACTTAATTCTCAGTGAGTTGCATGAATTACGCGACTTGCGATTTGGAGTAAAAAACGATGTATGCGGTATTTCGCACCGGCGGTAAGCAATATCGTGCGGTAAAAGGTGATGTTTTGCGTCTCGAGAAGATCGAGGCTGACGAAGGTGCCACGGTCAAATTCGACGAAGTCCTGTTGCTCGGCGAGGGTTCGGACATCAAAGTCGGCAGCCCGTTGCTGTCCGGCAGTACCGTCAGCGGTAAGGTTTTGCGCCAGGGCAAGAGCAAGAAGGTTCCTGTCGTCAAGTTCAAACGCCGCCAGAATTACCTGCGCCAGGGAACGCACCGGCAGTTTTTCACCGAGGTAGAGATCACGGCAATTTCGGCCAGCGGCGCCAAGGCAGCAGCACCGAAAGCTGAGGCAGCTGAAAAGCCGGTTGAAAAAAAGGTAGCCAAGAAAAAAGTAGCCAAGAAAAAGGCAGCCAAGAAGGCGGCGCCGAAGAAATCAGCAGCTAAAAAGCCAGCGGCCAAGAAAACGGCAGCTAAGAAGACGGCCAAAAAGAAAGCGGCCAAGAAATAATTTTTTGAAGGGTTAGAACGATGGCACATAAGAAAGCAGGCGGCAGTAGTAAGAACGGTCGCGATTCAGAATCCAAACGACTGGGCGTCAAGATGTTCGGCGGCCAGGTAGTTATAGCCGGCAACATTCTCGTTCGGCAGCGTGGAACGCGCTTTCACGCAGGCACTAATGTCGGCATAGGCCGTGATCACACGCTGTTCGCGAAGAAAGACGGCCAGGTGAAGTTTGAGAAGAAGGGCCCGAAGAATCGCCAGTTCGTGAGTGTTGTAACGAACTAGCAGTAGGAGCGGCTTTAGTCGCGATCGGCCCTGAAGGGCCTCCTACACTAGTATTGAAACCCCGCTCCAGCGGGGTTTTTTGTTTCGCGCCCCCAGGGGCGCTCCAACATGATATCGCCATGAAATTCGTTGACGAGGCAACTATTCGTGTATTGGCCGGCAACGGCGGTCACGGCTGCCTGAGTTTCCGGCGCGAAAAGTATGTCGAGCGCGGCGGCCCGGATGGCGGTGATGGTGGACATGGCGGCTGCGTGTATCTCGTGGCCGAGCCTGCATTGAATACGCTGGCCGATTTTCGCATTGCCCGCAAATTCAAAGCGGCAACCGGGGAGGGCGGTGCAGGCAGGAACAAAACTGGCAAATCCGGCGACGACCTCAATGTGCAAATACCTTGCGGTACGGTCGTGCACGATGTCGATACGGGCGAACTGATTTGTGATATTACCGAGCCGGGCCAGCGCCAAAAAGTTGCCGAAGGCGGCAGGGGCGGGCTGGGCAATACGCGTTTCAAGAGCAGCATCAATCGTGCGCCGCGAAAAATTACCAAGGGCACGCAAGGCGAGGCGCGGCACCTCGCTCTGGAACTCAAGGTGCTGGCCGACGTCGGGCTGCTTGGTATGCCGAATGCCGGCAAATCCACACTGATATCCTCCATGTCCTCGGCGAAACCCAGGATCGCCGACTATCCATTCACAACCTTGCACCCGAATCTCGGCGTTGTTCGGGTCGGTCGCCTGCAAAGCTTCGTCATGGCTGATGTACCCGGATTGATCGAAGGCGCCTCTGACGGCGCGGGACTGGGTATCCAGTTTCTCAAGCATTTACAACGCACGGGCCTGCTATTGCACCTGGTCGATATCGCACCCATTGACCCTGATGCCAGTCCCGCAACGGATGTTGCTGCGATCGCGAAGGAACTGGTCAACTTCTCAGCCGATCTTGCTGACAAGACTCGCTGGCTGGTCATCAATAAGACCGATCTTCTGACCGCCGACGACCTCGTAGTTGCGCGGCAAAAATTGCTGTCCGAACTGTCCTGGGAAGGGCCGGTTTTCGAGGTCAGCGCAGCCACCGGCGAGGGCACCGAAGCCCTGGGCCAGGCCATTATTCGCGAACTGGAACGCGAAACCGACGCTTTGACATAAGGTCGGAATCGCTTCACAGAATTGCCCGCGAGATGACTCCATTTTGCGACAAATCCAAACTACGTCGCATCCTGAAAGCCGCATAACCAGTAGCATTCCCCCATGGTTTGAATAAATCCGGGTTGATTGAAAACAGCAACCCAACTGATGGCCGACAAGGAATTATGTAATGCGGAAGGAATGCGGGTTTACGCTTATAGAAATGATGGTCGGGATCGGTCTGGCAGCGCTGTTGTTGTCGATGGCCGTTCCTGCTCTCGACCTGTTCGTATCCAATGCCCGGCAAACCGGCGCCATAAACGACTTCGTTTCCTCGATGCATATCGCGCGCAGTGCGGCGGTTACGACAAACTCGCGGGTAACAGTTTGTGCCAGTTCAAGCGGCAACAATTGTGAAGCAGTGTCATGGGATCAGGGTTGGATCGTTTTCTCCGACCTGGATAGCGACCAGTCGCTCGATGTTAATGAAAGCATCATTACGCAATCGGCAGGAATCGATGGCATTTCGATTCAGTCAGGTGAGTTTGGTCAGTTCGTCATGTACCGACCGAACGGTCGAGTCATGAATGCGTCGATCACCGGAAACTCCGGGCAGTTTACGGTTTGTGACAGCCGAGGCTCAGATCGCGCGAAAGTGCTGATCGTCGATTTATCAGGTCGGCCGCGACTTTCCAAATATCTTGCGGACGGCAGTACTCCGGTATGCGGCTAGAAATGATGAACTCTCGACACACGCAAAGCGGATTCTCACTGCTTGAATTATTGATCGCGCTGGTCGTGTTCAGTGTCGGTCTGCTGGCGGTGGCAGGCCTGCAAACAGTATCTAAACAGGCGAATTTTGAGGCGATTCAACGAACGTCGGCAGCGCAGGTCGCTTCCGGGCTTCTTGAAGACATTCGAACAAACGGAGATGCGGTGGGGATCTATTCGGCAGCCGGGGAAATCGGCAATGGCAGCCGTGGCAATGAGCCAGCGCCAAACTGTCGCAATGGGAATGAGTGCAATTCTGCTCAAAAAGCTACACACGACCTCTGGTTCTGGGAGCAGGCGATCGACGGCAACCTGGAATCGAACAGCGGTGGAGGTACTGGTGGTCTGGTTCTGCCAACCCTGTGCGTAACCGGCCCGGCAGGCGGCGGAGCAGGCATGTATGAAGTTGCGATTGTCTGGCGCGGCGGCGCGTCGCTAACAAGTACAGCTAATGTCGCATGCGGCACGCTTACTGGTAACTATGGAGACAACAATGAGTTTCGCCGCGTAATGCAGGTTTCCACCTATATAGATCCCACAATGTGAATGATTCAGTGATGATGCCAAAACTCAAAAAAATGCAGGCTGGCTTTTCGCTCGTCGAAATCATGATCGCGATGCTGTTGTCGCTGGCGCTCGGGTCTGCAGTGATCACCGTTTTCGTAAACAACAGTTATAGCTTCAGTCAGGACGAAAATGTTGCGCGAATGCAGGACGATGCACGCCATGCATTGCGAGAAGTCGCGTTTGAGGTGGGTATGGCCGGCCATTATGCGGACTTACACATCCCCGATATCGTGACGCCGGATGCCGCGTTGTCCATCGGTACTGATTGCGGACCCGGAGGCGAAGTCAATTGGATGTACAAAACCGTAGCGACCGGGACGGAAAACGCCCTGTCGTTAACAGCCATCGATAATGCGACCGGCGCAGATGTCGTAGCGGCACATTCTTGTTTTACAGCTGGGGAAGTCCTGCCAGGTACAGACGTAATCTCTATTAAACGCGTGGTGGGCCAGAAAACTGACGTACCTACGGCGAATGCGATTTACCTTCGAACCAACGGTACCGTTGGGCTGCTGTACCAAGCACCGTTCCCGGCCACGCCGTCGGTGACGGTTGCGACGCCACGGGCGGACTGGTTGTACAGCCCGAGCATTTACTTCATTCGTCAATTCGCAAATACGCCGGGAGACGGCATGCCGACACTTTGCCGGAAAGTACTGCGTGGTGCAGGACCGAGCATGACCACTGAATGTCTGGCGACGGGCATCGAAAACCTGCAGGTCGAGTATGGGATCGATACGTCCGAAGATGGTCATCCAAATATCTACTTGACTGCGCCGACCCTGGTCGAAATGCAGGATGTTGTTTCAGCAAGAATCTTCCTGCTGGCACGTACGAGTGAAATCGACACTCGATACACCAACGACAAAACCTACTCGATCAGCAACGCCGGAGATTATTTGCCGGATGATTCGTTTCACCGTCGGGTATTTTCGACCAGCGTTACGGTCCGAAATATTCGAAGTCTGAACATGATGGGCTACTAAGATGAAAAGATACGAATACACAATCGCGAAACGACAGAACGGTGCAATTCTCGTTATCGCACTGATGTTCCTGGTCGCTATTACTCTGTTTACCGTGTCGTCGATGCGCTCGAGCAAAATCGGCTTGCACATGGCACAAAATGAAGAGTCTCGTATAGCCGCCGTGCAATCGGCGCAGGCGCTTTCGGACGCAATTGTTGCGAACCCCGCGTCAACTCCGGTCGTTGGAAAAACCGGATATACGGCATGCACGGCCGGCGAAGCAAATTGCAATCGCAGTGATCTTGTTGTCGAGAACTCGATTCTTGCTGACAAAGTCGCATCGAACTTTGTATCGGCACGCGTGGAGCGCATCGGATTGGTATTTCGTCCGCCGCCGCGCGTAGTCGAATCCAGCATCGACAAATACACCAGCGCATCATTCAGCATTACGACGACATTTGATCGAGCAGAAGACGGATTGGGACGGCAGCAAGTCACTGAAGGCGTGCTGGTTCTCGTTCCCAAGCAGTAGTTTTGAATACTTATATAGAGAGTACAGGTATGGACACCATCATCCGAAAATTAGTTCTTGGCGTTTCTTTAATATCGCTGATATTTCTTTTAGGTACAGCGAGCGCTGATGATACAGACGTCTACATGAATCCTGGAGCAGGACTGCCCGCTGGCGGTGAGCCCATGGTCATGTTTTCACTCGACTATCGACCGAACCTCGGTTCTACCGCTTGTAATGGTGGAGTTTGTGACACCCTGATTGCCGAAGGCTACATGCCCGTGAAAGGGTCGTATGAGTTTTTCGATGTATTGAAAGGAGCGTTGAAAAAAGTCATGGATCCGCTGGAAGGTATTCGCGTCGGCCTGATGCTCAATCATGACCACAATAACAACTGTGCAGGATTTGGCCGCACTGGCTGCAGCAACGGCGGCTATATCGCGATGGGTTTTGAGAGCTTCGTAGCCAATGATACGAATGGCTCGAAAGCGAAATTCCACGGCATTCTGGAAGCAATGCCTACGCCGCAAGGTAACCTTAGTCATTCCTATCAAGGCAAGGAACTATTCTTCGAGTTCTTTCGTTACCTGACAGGTCAAGGCGTGTATAACGCTCACAATGGATGGGGCGATTACGCAACCAATAGCACTTCGAATCTCGACGTCGACAATCCGGCAATTGACTGGGACGCTGCGATAGAAACGGGTCCGGTACTCATTCCAGACTACGCCAGTCCGATCGATCCATTGGGCGCTTGTGCCAAGATTTACACTGTAAATGTATTATTCCAGGTGTCGAACCAGGAAGCTGATTCGGACGGCGCGATCGAAAACCCGGTTGGCTCCGGTGGATTCGGCTCGCCACAGGCCGGTTTTCCCGACGTTATTCAGTATTTGTATGACGCAGACATTGCAAATGGCACATACGGGGTCGTTCCGGATTTGGAAGACAAGCAGAACGTCGTTTCATACTTCATTGTTAGTCCGACGAAAATCAACACCAAAACGACTGCCTATGCTCGTGCGGGCGGAACAGGTGTACCGCTGGCGCTGAGCGATAACCCGGACGAATTGGTGGCCGAGCTCCAGGACATCTTCAAGCAGATTCTTAGCGTAAGCACGACGTTTGTCGCAGCATCAGTGCCGGTTAACGTCTTTAATCGTGCCGAAGTAACTGACAACGTCTATATCGCATTGTTCCAGGTTGACGGGCAGGCTCGCCCATCCTGGGTCGGCAACGTGAAGAAGCTGAAGTTGAGCGGCGCCAATAGTACATCCTCCAATGCAGTCTTGATTGATGCAACCGGAGATCCCGCTATCGCTGGTGACGGTCGTCTCAGGTTTGACGCGCTGACGCATTGGACCGATCCTTTCTCACTACCTGCGCCGGATATTGATGCCGGTGAAGTTGCCGGTCGCGACGGGCGCAGTGTAGCGCGCGGTGGAGCAGGACAGCAGATACCCGGTCTTGTCTCAGGCAGTCCACAAGAGGTTAATGGCTTTGGTGGCCGCACGATTTACTACGACAAAACATCAACGACGTTGGGAAATTACAACGTAGATGCAACGCTCGCAGCCTCTCTCGCGTCGGATCTCGATGCTGCGTCAATTTCGGAGGCCGAAGAACTTATAGCTTTCTCCAGGGGTCTCGACGTTGATGATCTCGACGGTGATTTGAATACCACCGAGGCTCGGGAGTGGGCATTTGGCGACGCGTTGCATTCTCGTCCGCTGCCGATCAACTATGGATCGATCGGTGGCTATACCGATCCCGCCAACCCGGCAATCTATGTTGCCGTTGCGTCGGATGACGGCATGCTACGCATGTTGCGCAATACAACAACTGGCGGAAGCGAAAGCGGTGAGGAGGTATGGGCCTTCATGCCGAGAAAGTCCATGGGTGCACAAAAGACGCTCCGTACTAATGCGACCGGCGCAAAACATCCGTACACGATGGACGGTGCGCCCGTCGTTTTCGTGTGGGATAAGAATCAGGATGGCAGCATAGTTTCAAGCGATGGCGATCGCGTCTTTCTATACGTCGGTATGCGTCGCGGTGGAAAAGCGTATTACGCCTTCAACGTTACCAATCCTGAAAGTCCCGACTTGATGTGGTCTATCGACAAGAGCGGCGACTTCTCCGAGCTCGGTTACACGTTTTCAACTCCGAGGGTTGGCCTGGTTGAAACGGCCTCCGGAATTCGACCCGCGTTGATGTTCGGCGGTGGATACGATTTCAACAAGGACACTCGCGGTGCGGTTGGCACAGACGATACGGAAGGCAATGCGCTTTACGTCGTCGACGCGGTTACCGGCAGCCTCATATGGAAGGCCAGGCAAGGGTCTGGTGGCGCTGGCTCCAATACCTATGAGCACGCGGGCCTGGTTGATAGCATTCCATCGACTCTGACTGTTGCGGACACCGATGGTAACGGCTTCACAGACCGCATGGTGGTCGGCGATACAGGCGGCAATATCTGGCGCGCTGACATCGGCGGTAGCGACACCTCGAAGTGGAAGCTGTCACTGCTCGCATCTGTCGGCAGACATGCGTCTGGCTCGCCAGGCGTAAGTGAAGATCGCCGCTTCTTCCATCGGCCGGATCTCGTGCAAAGCAAGGATAGTCACGGACTGTTTGACGCTGTCGTCGTTGGTAGCGGCAATCGCGCAGACCCACTTGATGGCGGCGGCGTGACCAACGACTACATGTACATGATAAAAGATCGCCAGACCGCGATTGGCAGCGGCGTCGATACAGGTACTGTCCATCCCGATTTCGGTGACATCACGAGCAATTGTCTGCAGACCGGCGGCGGCTGTGTGGTTGATTTGTACGGTGGTTGGCGTCTACTCCTGGAGAATCCAGGTGAGAAAGTGCTTGCGACACCGTTGACGCTTGCGGGGCGCACTTTCTTTACGACTTACCTGCCAAATTCCGGCACTGGCGCGACCGCCTGTTCGCCTTCCGAAGGTGGCGGACGATTGTACGCAGTGTCGTTGCAGGACGGGACGTCAGTGATGAACTACGACACGTCGGACGATGACCCGGATAATCCCGACCAACCGACCTCCAAGGAAGATCGCTCTGTTGAACTTCGCTCGCTTGGCATTCCGGCGGAGGTAGTATCGATTCCGCCGAACAAGATCTTGCGCCCTGATTTGCAGATCGATAATGTGGATGTGTCTACTCGCTGGCGGACCCATTGGATGCTGGCCGAGAACGTCGATGTGCCGGGATCAACTGTGACGGCGCCGGGCGGTGAGGAAGGCGGTTATGATCCGGGTACTGATCCGACACCGACACCGGACCCGACACCGGACCCGACACCGGACCC
>Ga0255048_10000502_pt1 | contig 30274 bp, 58 predicted proteins | sample JV7_2_2_MG_FD_183619 | JGI IMG/M metagenome (GOLD analysis project Ga0255048, IMG submission 183619) | Seawater microbial communities from Jervis Inlet, British Columbia, Canada - JV7_2_2 | ecosystem: Environmental > Aquatic > Marine > Inlet | place: Canada: British Columbia | collected 2016-10-06
ACCGGGGATGACACAGACAATATCTTCGAGGCGGTAGTTCCTACCGTTGATATAGATGATCAGATAGTCAAACCACTGCCAGATATCGAAACAGCTCAGAGGATTATCACTACTGCCAGTCCTACCGCTATTCTAAAAACAGATGGTGTGATGCTTTTTGATAGTACTTCAGTGACTATCAGTATAACATTGCCCGCTGCTAGTTTAGGAAAACTCAAAATACCTTTCAAAGATATCGGCGGGAATTCCAGTGTTAGAAACATCACCATCAATCGGGCAGGGTCTGACACTATTGTAGATTCAGCAACAGGTCAAACATCAACAATAATTTCAAGTAATGGCTTCTCTGGGTATTTTTTATCCAATGGTGTTGATACTTGGTACTTATTCTAAGGGAACATTAAAATGTCTAAAATTACTTCAGGATTAACAACTCACCAGATAAGCGCAGACGAGACCGGCAATAGTACAAAGGTATTGTTAACATCATCAGCAACTTTTACCGGTGCTTGGGAAGATGTCACTGCTTTTGCTACCGTAGCGGTGGCTATTAAAGGCGATAATTCAACAGACGGGACTCTTTACATTGAATCCTCACAAGATGGCGGAATAACTGTCAACTCTGTTCCTTTCGTGGTGGCAGATGCTAGTTTTGATTTACCTCATTTATGGAATGTCGTTGAAACTCACATTAGAGTAAAGTATACAAATGGCACTACCGCACAAACTGGACATTTCCAACTTCAAACTAAGTATTCAAATGCTCAACAGTTGGGATTACTTCAACAAGCTAATGACACTATTAATGGTGAAACTGATGTTCAGATTGTCAAGTCGGTAGGAACTGGAGCAAACGCAGATGGTGCTTATGTAAATCTACCTGCTAATGGTATTGACAGTAATAATACCCTTTCAGTAAATCTGGGCATATCTGGAGTTTTTACAGGTACGTGGACAGATGTAAGAAATTACTCAGAAATTAGAGTTTCCTATGATGCCGATAAGCAGGGAGCTTCATGCTTTCTACAATTTAGTCCAGATGCTTCAACGGTTGAAAGAAGCATTTCCGTACCTCCTCAGGCGAATACCCTGCAAACTAACTTTGGAGCGGTGCATACATTAAATCCTATCCTTACTTACTTCAGAGTAGTATACACGAATGGGACAACAGCCACAACGTCCTTTAACTTCACTACTTTATTATCGGTTACTACTGGCGGAGGTTTAATTTCAAGATCAACACAGATACTGAATAAATATAACGATGTTGGTCTTCAGCGAGTAATCAACTCCGCCGATAGTGATAGAAACTTTGGTCTCTTGAATTATCAAACAGCAGGTAGAAAGTTTGGGCACAATAACACTGTCGGCACCGGAGCTTTTGAAACTCTTTGGACTTATACTGCGGATTGGATACCAGCACAGTCAGCAGAGACTATACGTATTAAAGCTGGCGGTAATGCTGCGGATGATACGGCTGGCGCAGGTGCCCAAACAGTGGAGGTTACTTTCTTAGATGGTAACTGGGATGAGGTTACAGAGACTATTGTAACGGCTGGAGCCTCAGCAAGTTTAGCAACCACAGCGACTTGTATTAGATTACTAAGAGCCAGAATTGTTAATATAGGAACATATCACGGCCACAATACTGGGGCAATTACTTTTGAGCAGACGACCAGTGCTGCTATTATGGGCTATATTGATGCTGATGCTGGCACGACCGAACAGGCTATTATGTCAGTTCCACAAGGCAAAACCTTATATATCACTAACATTCTTGTATCTGTCGGTCAGGCAGATAGCGCAGATGTAAGAATCAAGCACGTTGCTGCGGCCAATGACGTTACAACACCGTTCAGAGCAGGTTATGTTGAGTGGGAGATTGAAGACTTTAGCGGTGCTCAGACGTTTCAGCCTAGAACTTATTTAAAGTTTGAAGAGTACGCTGATATCTACTGTGAGGCTCAAAGAATAACCGGTTCAGGAAGTGCCCGTGTTTCAATTGATTTTGATTATATCTTAATCGATAATTAATAATTAAACATCCAAGGCCATCATCTTTCGAGGTGGTGGCCTTTTTTATGCTTAGGTTTGTGTATTGAAAAAAATGATATAAGAGGGTATAATAATTAAAAATATTAATAGGCGTTGATAATGAGAATCGAGTTAAAAACTGGCCCAATTGTAAATCCTGCCGTAACTTTGGCCGATGTAAAGACTTACGCCTTCAAAAATACTTCTAGTTATGATGGTAAAATTACCTCTTTATTGATTCCTGAACAACAGTATTTAGAGGAATATATAGGCCGTAAATTGATAGATCAGTCTTGGTACATTTACCTCGATGCTCTTGAATATTCCGACCGTCTACAGGCTTATAATAAGTCAATCACGCTTTCTACATTCAATGTTTCTTCCATCGTTGAAGTAACGAAATACGACCAGTTTAATACTGCCACTGTTGAAACTGCATCCAATTACAGACTATCCGGCAATCAATTGTCAGATGTAAGCATGTTAGTTTATAATGATACTTATTCGCCGACCATGAACAACCTTAGAACTGTTGACGCTGTAAGAATCGAAGTCATCGCCGGTTATGGTTTACTTGCTGCCGATGTTCCTGGAACTATTATCCAGGCTTTATCAGTTCAGATTGATCAAAAGGTTAGATTTGGCAATAAGATCACCGAAAGTTCGACCGAATCATTCAACGAAAACTATCAAAATTTATTAATGCCTTATAGGTCTGTGGAGAATTGGTACTAATGGCGATGTATAGCGCGGAATTTATTAAAGATCACACCTTTTTGCTCAATGGTAAAAGATATTCTGTCTCTGTAAAGCAACAAAGGCGCTTGGCAACTCTTAAGATGGCTAAAGATTTAAAGCTTTCTTTGGAAAACCTAGACCGCGAATTTAGTGCTGGCCGTAAAAAAGAACCGGCTCCGCTCAAGTTTGAAATACCTGCATCCTGGAAAGCTTCTTGGATGGACAACGGGATTATTAAAGATACTCGCAAGAAAAAGAAAGATGCCTAACCCATTCGATAAAGCAAATAAACTTATAGCAGATACTCTTGAGGCTAATTCAGTAGCTTACAAGGGTGAATTTGCCGTTAGTATGTTGCAGGAATTTGCTCGGGATACTCCAATTGATACCGGCAGAGCTACGGGCAATTGGATCTTAAGAGGCGGTAGCCCTAATCTTAGACCAGTTAAATTTTTGGACAGAACAAGCACCGCTTCACCGACTGTGAATAGAGCCCGAAAAGATGTTAAAGGCATAAAGCTAAAAGAAATGATTTATGTTTCTAATGCTGTTCAGGGCGAAGACGAACGGGGCAATTTTACCGGCGAAGGTTATATAATCGGATTAGAGAATGGCAAGTCAAAGCAAGCCCCTTTAGGTATGTTCATGATAAATGTTGTAAAGGCAAAAGAGATATCAAGACGAGCTGTCAAGAAGGCTATTAAATGAGTTTAGACACAGTCACTAGAATTGTTGATTTCTTTGAGGCTAACGGATTTGTTAGCGAGCCAACCGGCGCTGAGATTTACACTATTTTCAGAGATAAGAATTATGACTTAGGGAATGATAGCGGCGGTGGGCCATTTTGTGAGGTCTTTATTGAGGCTTCAGGAGATAGTTTTGTTGGTTATGGGACAGCAATAGGTCCAGATTACACAGAGACTGGTATTGTCGTTGTTCGTATATTCGCTGATGCTGGCTTAGGTGATTTAGATTTATACTCTCTTTCAAGAGTATCAGACATTATCAGGGACACTTTTAGAGATCAAACAACAGGTAAACAATTGAAGCTTTGGCCGACTGGTGGTCAACAAGGGATGATATTATTCGAGGATATGAGCTCAAGGCAGACTATCGAAGACGATACGACCTATGATACTGTTTACAGAAGAAAAGATATTTTTATCAATTATCAGAAAGTATATAACTAATCTTAAATAAAAAAAATGGAGACATATTATGTCGTTAGGAGTAGGCGCAGTTGATGTAACATTCGTTGGCTTGGCTGGTTCATATTTAGCAGAGCCAGGAACAACAGATGGTGCAACCGTAGCAAAAGTAAACGTAACACCTGCTGGCGTTACAGACGCAGAGTATTGTGCTGGTGATGTAAAAGAACAAACAGACCCAACAGCAACGCTATTAGCCGATTTTACAGTCGATGTTAATGGTCTTGTTGGAACTTCTGGCTTGCTTACTTTTGCTTATCCTATTAGCAATACAGGCAATGCCACTAAAGCAACATTGAGCGGCACAGCTTTCTTGCAATCTGCATCCGAAAAAAGTGGTCAGAATGTACGCAATGTATATGACCTTGTTTGGGTATGGGAAGGCGCTCCAACATTTAGCCCAGAAGCAGTATAATGGACTTAAGCCCCAAAGATTTTACACAGGCTTTTCTTGATACTGAAGTTAGGAAATTAACTTTGAAGAGTATGAAAGGGAAAATTGTGTATCTTCGGGCGCTAAGCCATGCTGATACGGCAAGATTTAGAAGCATAGTCGATACAATGGAAAAGAAGACTGCTATTGCGGTATTTTCTGGCCCTGAAGTCGCTAAGATAGTCACGCAAGAGTGCTATAATGATGCACATGATTATCTTATATTTAAGCTTCTTTGTAATAAAGATGGTAAGCGGTTCTTTACTGACCTCGATCAATTCAATGAATGGTGTGAGGATATTAGTCAAAACCCTATCCAAGAGATATTAGAAGACATTAACAAGAATATTACTCTCTATCAAGACACTGGAGAAGAACACGAAAAAAAGTAGCGTTCCTCCGCGAAAATGTGGAGGCTCAATTCTTTTTTGACATGGCAGAAATGAGACAGTGCAATATTACTGATTTACTTGGTATAGAAAGGCATCCTGAATATATAAGCCATAATGAAGTATTGTGGTGGATGGCAAGAAGCTGCCTAAAGCCTATGCCTTCCGTAAGAGATACGATATTTAATAATAACTTGATGAATATTGGCTCAGTAAATCAATTTAACGGTCAGCGTATGTTTAAAGATACTGACATTAAATGGTATGAGTTGAGCAAAGAAGACCAATTGATGAGCCTTAAAGACCATGTGCATAAAAACCAGATGGCTCTAAACGAGAAGAGAAAGCGAGAAGCTGAAAATGTCGAAAGTAGTTGAAGAGATAGTCTTAAAAGTCAGGGTTGATAATAAGCAATCTAAAAAAGCACTTAAAGGCTTGGGTGAACAGACTAAGACCACTACTAAAAATGTCGTCAATCTTGGGAATGCTTTTAAATTAGTTGCTGGATTAGCTATTGCTAATAAACTCAAGAATGTTGCCGTTAGTGCCATTGATGTATCAGACGCTTTTACACGTGTTGAAAATGCATTGCAGACAGTATTTGGAAGTCTTGGAGCAGCAAATCAGCAAATGGAATTCCTTGACGAGACTGCGAATCGACTTGGCACTGACCTTCTTGCGACCAGTAAAGGCTTTTCAATGATTGCAGCATCAGGCAAAAAAGCCGGATTATCTACCAAGCAAGTCCAAGAAATATTTACTGGTGCCTCTGAAGCTTCTGCGGCTCTTTCTTTATCGGCAGAAAATACTAATGGTGTTTTACTTGCATTCTCACAGATTTTATCAAAAGGAAAAGTACAGGCGGAAGAATTACGCGGACAGATTGGCGAAAGATTACCTGGTGCTTTTAGTATTGCGGCTGATGCAATGGGTCTTAGTACCACAGAACTTGACAAGTTAATGCAGTCAGGCGAATTAGCTGCAAATGAATTCTTGCCAGCTTTTTCAAAGGCATTACAAGAGACTTTCCATGAGGGCGCAATGAAGAACGCCACTAAGTCTATTGCGAATGCTACAAGACAGCAGAATGAATATAATAAATCACTTAAGGAAGTCGGCGGCCCGTTAAAAGATGTCGGCATTGAGTTGTCAACTATCCGAAATGAATTTCTTATCTTTGCTTCTGATGCTGCATTTAGTGTAACCGCAGCATTTGTAGATCTTATTGGGTATGGAGAGGAATTTAGAAAAAACCTAGACGCAGATGCAACTGAGATGTCGAATCTTTCTGATAAGACTACTAAGGCCGCCACTAAAGTTGAAAAGTTCTCTAAGTCGATTGAAGCGCTCAATGGAATTTCCCTAAAACTAGAAGGTGCGCAGAAATTAGACGAGTTGAGAGATAAGCTTGGCCTCACAGAAAAAGGTTTTGAGATTTTAAAGAAAGGATTTGGCGGCGGAAAGTCACTCTTAAAGTTATTCGATGATAAAGATGAGAAGACGCAAGAGTTGTTTTTTGATAATGTAAATAAAATCCTCGCTGCTCAAAAAGGCGGGAGTAGCCAATTCTTTAAGATCAATCAGAAAGATATAGAATTTATAAAGACTCTTGATAAATGGATGGGTACAGAGTTTGATCCATTCGGCGGTTTAGATCCTGCTTTCGCTCAAACACTCGGTAAGGTTGGTGACTTCGCAAAGGCTGACAAAGATAAAATTCAGCCTGTCAACCTCGGCCCAACAGAAGCCCTTGAAGCTGGCTCAGCTGATGCTTTACGATTTGCATCTAGACCGATTGAAAAGAACATGGAAAAGATTGCCCAAGATCAACTTACAGTTCAGGGGCAGATCAAAGACGGTATTGATAAGATTGGAACGAATCAAAATCCAGTAAACACGGCGGACATATAGAATGGCAATTACAAAATTATGTATTTACGGCCCACAGCCAGCGGCAACAACAACCGGAAGAACTACCAGTATTGGTGAAGATTGGATTTGTATATTAGATGGTCAAGCAACGCCATCAACAGTCTTGGCACTATTGAGAGATGGTGTAGAAGCTTATGACTTCCCAAGTATCACGGAAGGCACTCAAAATGCTGGAGATCCAACGGTCAAGGCTGTTAATTTATCGGTCAAGCGTTTAGAAAATACCTCAGATCAGTCTAAATTCTTAGCCTCTGTCACTTACACTAATAACACCACCACTTTAAGCAATTCTAATGATCCCCTTGAGGCACAGCCACAGATTACCGCTGATTTTGTTGATAGACTTGTAGTTGTTGAAAGAGAAACGGTTCAAGTCAATGGCGTAAATCGGCAAATAACCAACTCAGCCGGCACTCAGATCATTGTTGAAGAGAATGACCCAATTCAGAAAGTCACAATAGTTAGGAATGAATCAGATTTTAGATTAAGCGATTCTAAAGCTCATGCCGGTAAGTTAAATCAGAACGCTGTTGTAATATTAGGGGAAAGTTTCCCCGCCTATAATTGTTTATTGCAGCGATGGAGCGGCACAAACCAATATGATGCTGATGGTAATCTTTACTGGCAAGTAACTTATGAGATATTAATTAACGATGGACCATTGACCAAATCATTTGTACAAAAAGGCCGTGTCGATACAAACGGTATTGCCCCTTCTTTTGCTGGAGGAACAATCTCAAGTGAAGAATATAAGCTTGATGCAAATGGAATTTTCCTCGATAAAGACGACCAAGTGAATCCAGGAATATTTAATGAAACGGATGATTTTGTTACCATTAAAGTTTCTAACTGGGGCCCGGCTGTAAGGCTTCAAGATTCGCCAGCTCTATCAATCAATGAGTTATCTGGGGGTTCCTAATGGGTGGCGCATGGGCATTCTCGAATCGTAATGATTTAGACAGAACTGGCAAGTCAGTAAAAGTTACTGAGGCATTAACATCCACTTTCGGAAGTGATGTCATTGCTGGTGTCGGTGCTCGTTATGCAAAGATAACAGAACTAATCGAAGGTGAGACCAAGATTGCTAAAGGCATGGCGGTTAAGTGGGATGCCGAAACTAGCGACTGGGTTGATAATGAAGATGGTGCTGTCTATGATTATGATACACTTACCGGAGCTGGCGACTCAGAGACAACAGTCACAATCCAATACACAAATAATATTACTTCACCTTCAGATTTAAATATTGATCAAATCGTTCGGCTTCAGTATTACCCGGGACTTTCGGACACTTCGCAATGGCTTGTTCTTGAAACTGGTGCTGGTTCTTCGACTACTTTACTTGATATCCAATCTGTTGATTCAGAAACCGGCATTTATACAGGTGCTATTTTAGATAATCCCACTGACCAGAATGAGATTGCCACAGATGTTTTAATTAAGACGCTTGAGGGAACCTCTAACACCGATGCACTCTTGGGAATCCAAACTTTTTCATCTAAATCATATACAGAAGATATTCCAGAGGATGAGCTTGAAGAGCCCACAGAAGAAGAGCCTAACCCACCGACAACAAGGCTTATTTATTATATCGAACCGCCGATAATTTACTGATGGCTGGCTGGGATGATATAGAAGTTGACGGTCAATCACTTGGCGAGCTCGAACCTGGATACATAATTGATATTAAATTAATCAATACCTATATAAAAGCCTATAATGAAAAGGCCAATATAGTAGAAGTGCCTCGTATTGATCCAATTGTAACAGAGATCGATATTCCAGAAGAAGATCAGGAAGAGCCAACGCCAGAGAATCCAAATCCCCCCACGACAATGGATGCAGGCCCATATATATGGAATTATTCAAAGCTTACTGAGTTAGTTCAAGGCTATGGCCGACTAATGAATAACATCACATGGGTAAAAGAATCTGTTTTCCTTGATCCTCTCTCTGTTGATTCTGTTTATATCACTCAAACAGGCCAATTTGTCGAAGCTGATTTTATTCTATTGATTGGTCAGCTTAATTATGATATACTTTCTGACCCTTTTGATGATTGGCGTTTAAAGGACATTCAAAGCGCTAGTATGCTCAATGCAATGTATAAGCTTTATTCAGAGGTCTTTATTTATGTTGAGCGTGATTCTATACCTAATTCTCGATGGAGCCTAAAGAGACATTCAATCAAGGATGGTCTTTCAGCTACTCCGCATAAGAGTGATTTCATTCCTAGAACTGGACAAAATGAGTTCTTTAAGGTTGAAGACTTCTTAAATGTCTCATTCAAAAATACTTATGAAAATCTAGAGTTTGCAGAAGAAGTTGATAATAGGCGGCAGGTTAATTTTAGTATTAATGATTCTCAGACCGCTCGTATTAATACTGGCGATGCGAACGACCCTGGTGGCACTGATATGTCATACAGCGCACAAGCGAGCATTAATCAAAGAATATTTAATACAGTGCTTCATACGTTTGTAAATGATGAAGGTGATTTTGTAGAGCTTGAATTTTCATGTGCTGGATATGTCACTAATAATCATATTGAGGATTCAACAACACCGGTTGAGACCGAGCAGATCACTATCAGTTCATTTGATAATGGGTATCCTCAAGTAGTTGGAGTGCAGCAAAATTACGTCAGAATTAAATGGCCTGATTTGGTTAATTCTGAGATTACTGACGATGGTTGGCTTTTCCACACTATATTAGAGAATCATCATGAATACGGAATAGAGACTGGTGAGTTTATTTATGATTTTGCAGATATACCGCCAAGGCCAAGCAACCCAAATGATACAAGAAAGGCCATACTTAAGAAGCTTTTATTATCATTAAAGACGGGAGATTCCCCGATAGACGGCAAGCGTCAAGACTATTATTATAATACGAATGTCGAAGCGATGATTTATAATACCTTGCCTGATGAAGAGGAAGAGCCTTAAAACATATCGGAAGTTGAAACGACTGTAAATTTTATTATATTCCCGCTATCATCCAAGACTACTAAAACTTGATATGGAATTTCGTATGGGTCTAATAAGATTGTCCCTGTCGCAGCACTTGCATCATTTGAATCGTAATTATTATTACTTGTATACATGTTATTCGATCGGTAGTCAATGAACATAGGCCTGACAGTGCCTTCCCACCCGGCATTCAAAGGGACATCGCTTAATTTTTCGGCAAAGTTTACGAGCTGAGTATCACTAAAAGGATAAGTATTATATCTTTCTTTGTACTGCCTGATAGCGGATTCAATTATAGCTACTTCGGCTTTCATTTTAGTCTTATTTTGAGACCGAATAACTTTAGCACCTGCTACCCAAGATATTCCGATTAGGGTTATCAAGATTAGAATAACAAATAATACTTCTATTAAAGTGAAGTTCTTTTTCTTCATGACATCACCCATATGTAAGTTAATCTTGTGACAGATATCATTAGCAATAATGTTAATGGAATCAATAATTCATTCAGTATCTTTTTCATAAAAAAAGTGCCCTTATTTTGCCCTTGATAATAATATAACCTAAAAAAAGATATGATGTAAATTACAAATCACTGGTTTTTATGTAATAGCATGATCGATAGAAGGTTGGCAATTCATTGAAAATATCAATAAACACTCCTATACTATATAAAAACAATCAATAGGCTGATACATGATCACTGCACAGTACAAAGCCCCTGTTATAGTCGGTGGCACTTCACAAACTAAAACTTTCAAGGCACTTCCTGGCCAATTAATCAACAGACAATCCGGCGACTTAACTTTAATATACGAAGATACTACCGGTCAGCCTTTTGACGTGTCATCACTTACAGGCTCTGATTTTAAATGTGTTCCTTATGGTTCTGGTGAGACTCCAGTAACTTTAGCGGCTGGAGTAACTTCTTACACTGGTGAAATTTCCGTAATAACTGCGGCAACTGTTCCTGCAACTGGTGGTACTTTTACAATCACTGTCGCGGAAGAGACTACCGGTGTAATCGCTTATAATGCTACTGCTGCAACTATCCAGACCGCTTTAGAGGCGCTTGCTTCACGAACAGGCGGTGATTTTATAGTCACTGCTCTTGGTGCTCCTAATCTTGGTGATGTTGGCGCGAGCGTTGAGATTGAAACTTCAGGCGGCTTTGCCATAAACTTCAACTCAACTATTGACACAGCTTCACTTACCGGCAATCCTCACACAATCTCGATCACTCAAGACGGCTCAAACATTCAGAATAATTATAATGTTGCTTGGCCTAAGGATACTATCCCGGCTGAATATGCCGAATTTCCTGTTGATAGAGATGGCGCAATTTCCTTTTTTGTTGCTCTTGAAGATGCCGACGATTTCTTTCAGGCTTACCAAAGAGTAGCCATTGTTGATGATGTCTTCACAGTTACTGGCGGTGCAATTTCGAGTTCAGCAACTTATGTTTATAACCCTACCGATAATAATAACTGGCTGCGCTATGCAACATCAGCACCGGTTACACTTAACGATGGCTTAGATAAAGTAGTTGATAGAAACTTTAGAGACTTTGGCGCAGTATTAGACTTGCTTGCTACTCCTCCTGGTTCACCTGCTGACGGCGATGCTTATTTAGTTATAGCAACTGCCACCGGTCTATGGCTCAGTAAAGAAGGCAAGATTGCAAAATATTCGTCAACTACTACTAACTGGACTTTCTCGAATGTTCATAAGAACGGCGATGAGATACTTGATTTAGATTCTGGCGATGGATACAGATATGATGGAGCGGCTTGGGTTGTTACTTCCCCGGCGATTGGTGCTAACACTATTGCAAACAGCCAACTTGCTCAAATCAATCAAAACATAATTAAAGGCCGTGTCTCTACTGGTCTTGGCGATGTCGAAGATTTAACTGAGGTACAAGCTAAGACTGTTTTAAGTCTTGATCAGGTAGATAACACACCCGACTCAACTAAACCAGTTTCAACGGCTCAAGCTGCGGCAGATAATTTAAGAGTACTAGAAAGCACAGTTTCAGTTGCTAAGTTTAACGCAAGTGCTTTACAAGGTACTGATATTTCTACTGGAACGCCTTCTAATGGTGATGTCTTAGCTTATAATTCAGGAAATGACGAGTATGAGCCTGTTGCGGCTGGCGGTGGTGGTGGTGTAAATGGCGGCATATCTTTCCAGACTAACTTTGAAGTTGATGTTACAAGCTCAGAACCTGCAACCGGTGGCATTAAGTTTAACTCAGCTACAATTGCAAGTGTCACAATCATAAGAGTTTCGGCAACTGATGCAAATGGCGTTGATATTAATGACCGCCTTTCGACTATTGGCAATGGCGACTCTTTTTATTGTCGAGTTCTTAACGGAACTACAAAATGGCTTAAAGTTTCTGTCACAAGCTCAACTTTAGTAACGACTTCATATGATATTGTTTGTGCTGTCGTTGGCGGAACTGGCGTTCTTCCTGCCGCAGCTGACATACTTGGCATTGATCCAGAAATTATTACAACTGGCGGCACCGGTAATGTTGCAACATTTAACGGAAGAGCTGGTGCTGTTGTCTCGGCTAATACAGATTATCCAAGTTCAATTATTCCTGATTCATCTTCACTTGGTGGCCCTTTTGTTTTTGACTCTCTTGACACTTTAAATACTTCTAAAGTCGCAACAACAAGAAATGTAAACACCGGTTCAACTTTGACTGGTGGCGGTGACTTAAGCGCTGACAGAACTTTAGATATTGATTTAACTAATTCAAATACCTACACGGCTCAGCAAGTATTTAGCAATGGCAATTTAACTGATGCACCAAGTATTGTTTGGGATGTAGAAGATAAGCAGTCAACAGCGGTGACACTTACAGCAAATAGAGCCTTAGCAAATCCCACAAACCAGATAGACAAAGGCACTTATGTTTTGCGTGTAGTCCAAGATGGCACCGGTTCGAGGACTTTAACTTTCGGGGCCAATTACAAATGGCCAGGAGGCACCGCACCGACTTTAACGACTACAGCGGGTGCCGTGGATATAATCAGTTTCGTTTCAGATGGAACTAACATGTATGGAGTCTTCCAAGGAGACTTTAGCTAATGTTTACGCATCCTGTTTGCTTTCTAGGGGCTGCGGGTACATCTACCCCAACTCTTTATAATACTTTAGGTTTAGACATTGCCGAGTCTCAATATCTAAGCTTAACAGATTCCACAGATTTTAATTTTGGAACAGCATATACATTTTGTTGCTGGGTTTATCCTACTGATTTATCCGTTGAGAATGGAATTTACAATCAGCCTGGCAGCTCTTTAAACTTTGCTCAAATGTCAATACTTCCAACTGGTAAGATGAGTTTTAAGGCAACTTATGGCGGCACAATTTCAATTGATATTGAATCAGATGTAACCCTTCTTGAAAATAATCTTTATATGATCGGCTTTCAGGTAATTGGAAGTACACTTTCTTTTATTATTAATGGCGTTCACGATACTAATTCAGGCTCTTTTGCTGTCGCTCCGAATGATTTGGCAACTAACCTTCAGTTGGCCCGGGTTCATGAGGGGGTAAACTTCTTTTACTTTTCCGGTGCCTTTTCTTTACCGATGGCCTTTCAAGCAGCTTTAGGTCCACAGGCTTTATTAGATATCTATAATGGCGGCACAGCTAAACAACCTGAATGCTACGATGCAACGACAATCACAGATAATTACGCTTTTGCTATTCCCTTAAATGATGGCGTTGATTCTGGGCAAGAGCTTGTTGACGTTTCAGGAAATGGAAATAATGCTTTTTTATTCGGATCACCTACACCGGTTTATGATGGAGAGCAGCAAGGGATTCTTACTTGCCCAGGTGGTGGCGATCCTACTATATTCGCAGTCAATAGTGCTTCTTATAATGGTGTTTCTAATTATTTCAATGGCGGCGATATACTCGATGTTGGCACAGGCGATGCTTCTGTCTCTTTTTGGTTTAAGACAACCAATGGCGGCACCACTGCAAGAGCCTTAGTGACTAAACAAAATGGAGCTTTCCCACAGTGGGGTATTCGTACAAACTCTAGTGGTACTATAAATGCAGCGGTAGAGGTTAGTGGCGGCCATTCATATTATTATGACACCACTAGCACAGTAAATGATGGCATGTATCACCATGTTGTGTGGATCTTCAACCGAGCAAGTAATATTCCTATTGTATATATTGATGGATCTTTAGAAGCTATGGTTGATGCTGGATCTGTTGGCGATGTCTCAACAGGTAGCTTATCGAATTCAGCTAATTTATTTATTGGCGCAAGAGACCTAGTAAGTAAGTTACTTATGATTGGATCAATGGCGTTTATTAGGATGGCGGCTGAAGATTTAGACTCAACTGATGTGGCAAATTTGTATAACTCTGGGAACCCCCGCTGTTTCGATGGTATAGCCGCAACAACAAAAGCAAAATTAACAGCTGCCTGGGAGCTTGGAAACTGGACAGATTCAACCGGCACAGAGATTGAGGACAGGGTTGGAGCTAACGACCTAACCAATGTTGGTTCGACGCCGTTCACTGAATCAGGCTTAGATGTTTCATGTGGCGGCACACCACCAGCCGAAACTTTCAATATCCTTACCGAATCAGGCGACTCTTTAACAACCGAATCAAGCGATAATTTAATACTGGAGTAAAAAATGGCAGATACAAAATTTAGTGAATTACCCGTAAAAAGCACAGCTGTTGATTTAATAGCGGATATTTTCGCGGTTGTCTCGGGTGGAGTAACAGAGCAGGTTCCAGCGAATCTTATACCTTTTACAAAGATATTGACCGCTTCGACAAGCGTTTATATTGCGACTACCGGCAATGATACTACAGGAGATGGTTCTGTTGGCCTTCCATACTTAACGCCACATAAGGCTTATGAGCATTTACAAGACTATTTTCTAGGTGCTGGAGTTATTGCAACTATCCAGTGTGCTGCCGGTACTTATACGCATGCTTCGACTCTTATTCCTTATCACCCTCAAGGCTCACAAATAATCTTAAGTGGTGCGACTATGTTGGGTACTGTCGTTGATGGGGATTTTGTTGCAAGTGCAGCCACGACCACGACTAATCTTGAGACTAGATATGCGACAATTTTTAGAGGCAACTTTGCTGGTGCAATGATATCCTCTGGAGATTTTGGCACTGAGTTATTATTTAGATGTGAAGATATCTTATTTGATGGCAATGCGGTGTCAACTTATGGCCTATTGATGACGAATGGCTCAAACTTCAGATGTGTCGGGATAAGCTGCATAAGTATGGTTGTTCGGGGCGTGCATATTGAAGGCGGTGGTTTAGGCGATATTAATGGTGATTCTAGTCTTAGTCATGGTGCCATTGGTTTATGGTCAGACACTAATTCAACTATTTTAATGATTGATTGTTTTACTCCTTATAATACTGACACCGGCATTTTCTGCACTGGAGGGTCTCAATTGACTGTTTTTAATACTGTCTCAAGAGCAAATACAAATGATGATTATGTTTCGTCTGATGTATCTTATATGCGCATAGCAAGCGGATTGGCTACAGGCCAGTTTGTCAGATGCTCAAATCGATCCTCAATAAATGCTGCCAGTGTTGGGGGTGTTACTTATTCACCTGCTCACGCTGTGAACGGTAATAATGATTCAATAATCTACGCTTAAGAGGTTTATCATGCAAATAGTTATTAAAGAAGATAAAGTATTCGCTATCCACACTAATGACCAGGATTTAGATGGTCACTATGATGGCCTAGAAGTCTTGGAAATTGATGGCGTTAAGCCGCATAAAGAAGATGGAACGCCAAAGACTAAGACTGAATTAGTCTCCGAGTCTGACGGTATGTCAAAGAAGGCTACTAAGCTTCAGAAATTAGCCAAGATGGTAATTAATTTAAAAGCCAGAGTTGATGCATTAGAAGGCAACTAATGACAGATAAGCAAATAGAAAAGTGGTTTGTAGAGCTTCCAGAGTATGAATCTTATGTAATGGCTATTGGTCATTATAATAAAGATCTTGGATATGCCGGGCCGAATAACAGTAAGGTTTTAGAGTATATAATTCCGGAAACTTTATATGGTATTAATCTAAATCCGGCTTTTTATCAACACGATGCGAATTATTCAATAGGTGGAAACAATAAAGACCGCTGGAAATCTGATGTCACCATGGTAGCAACTGGTTTATTCATTATAGAAAACACTCCAGATAGATGGTATTTGTGGGGAGTTAATACAGCCAGGCGTCACATGGCACGAAATAGATTAGTAAAATACTTTGAGGCTGTAAGGTCACAAGGCCATAAGAGCTTTAACTTTAGTGGTAATTGAATTACAAAATTAAGATATTATTGTAAAACACCAGACTTTAAGAACTATATTATAATAAGGCAAGAAGAAAAATGAGTATAACAAATGAAGACATTAGCTTTTGGGGAAGCGCTTTGGTTATTATGGGTGTGGTGTTTTCAATTATTAAGGGCATTGTAGTCATGAAAGAAAAAATAAGGGTTCTGGATGGGAAAATTGACTCTCACAAAGACGACACTCATAAAAAATTTGATGATATTGAGAGCGCATTTAATGAATATAAGACCGAAATTAAAGAGGTCATAGGCGAGCTTAAGAAAGAAGTAGATAAATTAAGGGACTCAAACCAACAAGCACAGAAAGAGCTCATAAAGATCATCAATAAAAATCATATTTCTTTGCTTGAGAAAATAAGCGAGGCCAAGAAATGATAGCTGACAAAACCTTAAATGTACTGCACTTCGAAGATGAGAAAACAAACCAGATGATCGTTAGGCATAAGCTAAAGAATAAATTTGGTGCCACAACTCAAACAGAATCTACTTTACAAAATCTCGACATCTACTTTAAGACTCATTACATCGATCAATTTGACCTTGTTATCTGTGATTGGAATTTCCCTATTTTTAATATAGAACTTAAGCTCCCTACGCTTGCAAAGTCTGGCAAACCTATTTTATTCTATAGTTGTATTGATGAATGCGAATGGCTAGAAAGAGTTAAAAAGGTTTTGGGAAAGATTCCCGATAACTTCACATTTAATCGAAAGGCTTGTGATGACATTATATCGACTATTAGAAATATCTTATAAACTTTTGTTTATATCTTTTACACTTTTGTTTATATCTTGCTCTTCAGTATTTATTTATGCGCCTAAAAATATTTGTGTGCATGGCGATGCTAAAGAAATAAAAGTTACCGGTTCGGATTTAGACGGTAACAAGCTCGATCAAAAGAGCGATGGTAATTTAAAGATCCCACTTTCACCCTAGGCAAGCTCATTCCTTGTCTTTTCCTTGGCCCCCGCAGTTCTCGTCCTTCTGCGGGGGTTTTTTATTTAGATGAAGTTTTCAGGTGGTGCCAGAAATACCGGTGCTTGTTGTTGTTGTTGCTGCGGTGCCTGTTGATACACGGGAATATTCGGCATCTCAACTGGTCGGGTTGATTGTTGCATCGGTTGACCTTGCGGCTGCTCCTCGAAGATACTTAGCCAAACTGAGTCTTTACCTTCATGAAGTGCCTTTTGTCCCATTGCGGCTAAACTGGCACACAAAGCGGCATCCAGGATAATTGATTCACCACCTTCCGGGTATTGGTGCACCTTGCCAACCTGAACACGTGCCTTTTTAGTTTCGCCTTGCTTGTTCTGGTATTCTCTGAGTGTTAGTAAAATCTTTTTCATGCTATTCCTTCCATTAGTTCATTTACGTATTTCTGACAAAGTTCAACTCTGTCTTTTATTTGTTGGATCTTCTTATCATCTCGCTTAACCTCAAAGCGCTTATATCTTAATTTTGTCGGCACATCGTCATAAGTATGGTATGCCTTGACTTCTTCATAAACTTCATCGATATCACAGTTTTTTTGATACGCTAATGACTTGGCTTCTCTCTCAATTAAGAAATCAGGCAAATCCATTAAAGTATAAATAACCTCTGCATTATCTTTTCCCCAAAGATTCATATAGCCTTGTAACTGCCATTCATAATCTTTATTCTTTAATTCAGTATCAAATAACGGGAATGTCGAAAACTCGAAGCTATTCTTAATATCAATAATTTTATTAGCATCATTAATGTCACAAGTTCCTTGCATCCAGTCGTCTTGTTTAAACTCCTCATTCTTTTTATAATTGGTTAATAATTTGGCATTTAAAAACTTAATGCTCCAGTCTTCACAGATATTTCCCTTATCCATGTATTTAGTATTTATTTCCTTGCGTCTATTGTAGAGCTGTTCAGCAAGCCATTTCTTGCAGTAAGTTTCAGCACCTTTTGATAGCTTAGGTTTATCTGCATAGGCCATAATCGAACCTATTGCAGAGCAGCGAATTTTGAATTTCATTTTACCCCCAATGATTTTTTGATTGCATTGTCTACAATCATATTGGCGGTTCCAATTGCTTCATCTTCGATGGTTCCATATGGGTGTTCAGGGATTATACACTTGCTCATATATGCGGTATTCAGGATGCCACTCGCAATCGAAGCCCTCAATTTTATTTCATCAGATACGCTTATCATTTTAACTTCCCCATTTTATCAAGGTAAGCCTCTCTTACATCCTGGTGGTCTGAGAAGCCGCTTTCCTTTACAATCTCCCATTTACTTTCCAAGTCTGCTTTATCTGCTGCGGTGGCAAAGGCTGCAATGACATCCTCTTTAGTTGTTTTGACTTCTGGGGCTTCTTGCTCCGGCATATCGAAGCTAGAAAATTCCTTCTCATCAACTTTTTGTATTACCTGGACATCTTCAGGCGATAAAGGAAGCCACTTAGATAGACGCTTGAATACCGTTTTTTTTGCCATCTCGTCAAAGTCAGTTTTCCAAGGGCCGAAATTTCCCGCTTTGGATCTGGCTTTAATTTTATTCACTTCGTCAAGAGTCATTACTTCAGCTTTTCTGCTGCCGTCTTTAAACTCAACTTGAGCATAATAGGCATAAGCAACACCGCGATCTTCTTTAAAGTTTGGCCGGTGAGCTTCAACTTTTCCGGCATTGTAGACAAACTCATCATTATCACAAATTTTATCACTGTGAATATTCGCGATTTTTCCAGAACGCATTGCTAATTCAATCAAGCCTTTATAGTCAATAATCAACTGGCAATCAACTCTGTTCTCTTTCCGGTTATTAAATGGCAAAAGGTGAGCCCGGCGGCCATCTGGTTCAATGCCAAGCTGTGCACAATCCAAAAGACAGGCAATAAAACTATCTCTATCACACTCTAAAAGCTTAGGTGTCTTGGTCATCGCAGTCATTGATATTCTCAAGAATCTATCAGGCGTGCAGATTGACGGCAAGGCTTTTGCTATCTGCTCTTTTACGGCATCACCAGAGATAAAAGTTCTTAGGTCGGTGCTATTCTTTTTAATTTCAGTGCTCATTTTTCTTCCTTTTTGGTAATTTTATTATTGGTGAAACTAAATAACCTTACGTTCATTATTGCTGCAACTGCAGTTGCCATACATCCAAATACTATACCAGAAAGCATTAAAACTCCGATCCACTGCCAAAAGCCGAGCTTCAGTAAAAATTCAAATAGTGTCATTTTTTCTCATCCTTATACATGTTTGGGTATTCTTTCTTATTTAAGTTCTTTATTAACTTCTTCATAAATATATCGTTACTTAGTCCTAATTTTGTACATAATTCATTAAATTCTAAATATGCCCCTTTTGAAATATTACAGATTGGCTCAGGATTATAAGAATCATACCAGCTGCTATAAGATGGTTTACTTTTTCTTACTCGTTTATTTAATAATAGCTCGTTTTTTCTATGTCTATAAATAACAGAAATTTCATAAAATTCTGAATCCCAACAATCATGTAAAATGGTTACATAGTCCATAATATTATCTCTTGTAAGATTAAATTCCTTGACAAAAATACCATACCTATATGATGAATTTTCTTTACGTAGATGTTGGAAGATCCTCAACTCTAATTCAACTCTTGTATGACCGATATAAAACCGACCATCAGGAAGAGTTATTTTATAGACAAGTCCCATTATTTTCCCTCTGTTAGTAGGTCAATTAATTTACTAAGTGACTTGCACTTATATTTCTTTTTAAGGTACTGAAGTTTTGCATAAACCTCATCCTCAAGCTTCACTGATTTATAATCTATATTCTTACTCAATGTATTCTCCTTTGTTATTGTTGATAGTTCTACTCTACTAAGGATTCTACTTTATTGCAAGCACTCTATTGATCTTTTTTGTAGAATTACACTTTTCTTCCAAAAAGGTGTTGCAATCATTAAAAAGTAGAACTATCATAACTACATAAACAACGCGAAAGGAAGGAAAAAATGAAGATAGATAGATTCTTAAAAGAGATTAACGGCAACATCAAAGATTTAGATGATGACCTAAAAGCTGAGTTTGCTTTAATTAAAGACACTAAAGATTTAAGGAAGTCCGATCTGGATATGAAAAAGGTTTTATGTAAGTCTTTTAGAGTTGGGCAGCAAAATGGATACAAGCATGTTATCCGTGAATATGAAGAGAATAATTGTCTGATAGAGCTTAAAGAGTCGTTAGAATTATCTGTAAAAAACAAGGAGTTTATCCTAAGCGCTGCTTTTAGATTAGACAATGAAGATTCGCAATTTATCAAGATGCAAGAGCAGGGTATGAAATCGAGTTATGAATTTGTAATATATATGTTAGGGAATATCGAACAATGAAACAAGGCGAAAAAAGATCAGTAGCATGGGCCGAGTCATTCGCAATCGGCTTATTATTAGGAATCACATTATTATTCACAATGGGTACAATCAGCGCAATCATAGGATTTTTCAAATGACCTACCGCGAAACAATCACCTTTAGTGAAGACAATGACACTTGCATTGAGATTGACGTTGAAATGGCCGTCAACACCTTTCAGGATCACAACGGCAACCAATGCGTTGAGCTTGGCGAGTGTGTCGAAGTTCATGAAATTATGGTTAATGGCGAAAAATTAAATTGGAGTACTCCAGAGTCACGCAAGAAATCAATTAAATTCGCCAACGAATACAATTTTGACTACGAAAAAGTTTACAAGCAACTAAAGGAAGCATGATGAGCAAAGTACTAATAACCTGCAAAAGAATACTGGAAATTGAGCCTATGTGTTATGGTGACTGCATAAGCCTTGAGCTGGAAGACATCCTAATCCCTCATGAGAGCCTTGACGCTCTTGCAAACCTAATCGCCGACATTGATATCGATGCGCTAAAAGAAGTCATCAAGGAGCGTGAGAATGGATAATATAAAATTTAGAGCAAGAGCAAAGACTATATTTAATTGTGGTGGCTATAATAAACGGTCGGGAGTAGAGGAGGGCCAATGGGTTTATGGGCATTACTTTGAAGAGCCGCAAGATGGTGATCGTTTATCCTTTGACTTTGTGCCGCACATAAGAATGCCGTATGGCGACAATTCAGCGGATATAGAAGTTGACCCCCAAACACTCGGCCAGTTCACCGGCCTCAAGGATAAGAACGGCATTAAGATACATAAGGGAGATATAGTCAAAGACAAAAACGGCGTAATTTACGAATTAATATGGTCTTATTACTCTTGGATGTTGAATAATGGAGATGTTGCGGGGTATTTGCATAATCGAGAGTCGGTGGTACCTAGATGCTCAGCTGTACTTGAAATAATCGGTAATATCTATGAGGATTTTCATTTGATTTCCAATGACTGATGCATTATCGTGTATAAAACAAGGACAATAAAAGGATATTCTATGGAACCGAAGAATCAAGAAAAATTAATATTCAACAATACTTGTGGGTGCTTATTTGAAGCAGCCGTTTTGGAGAGAGCCATGTTATGGTGGTCTAGTGGGCGTGTTCTTATGAAAAATAGGAAAATATACATGCATGGAAACTATCCAGCTGTAAGTATTTTCGATGAAAAGCTCCATATACATAGGTTGATATATTGCTATAAAAACAGAAAGAAATTATTAAGATCAATTCATGTCCATCATAAAGATGATAATAAACTAAATACCTTAACTGATAATCTTGAGGAGATTAAAGATTCTATTCATATGTCACATCATAACAAAGGAAAGGTTTTATCTAAAGATCATAAGGATAAAATAAGTCTGGCGAATAGAAGAAGAAAAGGCATTAAAATGAAGAGTAAATACCCGATGCCAGATCTTGCTGATTATGTAAATCAAGGTTTATCAATTAGTGCAATTTCTAAAATATATGGGTGTAGTTGGGACACTGTTAAAAATAGGATCCACGAAACTCCGGAGCTATTAAAATGAGCGATAAACTAAGACGTTCGGAACTTAAAGAAGGCATGCAAAGAGAGTTGCTAAACCTTAATACTAAACTGCTTAAATCAGAAAGTAGCAACAAAGATAAGGACTCAGAGATAGAAAGGCTTAGATGCAATCTATGGGAAGTTGAAGCAGCACTAGACTTAAAGAATAGAACTGGCTTCATGGATGTATTTCTACCGGTAACAGTAGCCGCACTATTCTTCTTTGTTGGAATGCATTATGGCTCTATATAGTAAGAGAATGGAGCTTATTTTTATAATGCCAGAAGACTGTTTATACTCTTTCAACTTTGGTTTAATAAACTTTGAGCCTATCGAAAATATAGACACTTCTGAATGGTCGAGCTTAGACAAGAAATTAATGTACAGAGCCTTTAAACGGCACAATGAGATACATAGAAAGAGGATGGAAAAATGAGTAACCCAAAAATAGCGCAGTGCTGTATATGTGGGCATTCGTGGGAACGCGAAATGAATGGATTTCACAGCTGTTCAAAAATACTTCAACAGAAAGTCGAGCGTCTCGAAAAGGCTTTGTGGGATGAAAGATATGGATGGTCTATGTGTACGCCTAAAGAGATGGAAAAATATTTGAACGATCTTTACGCCGGAAAGTATGACGAATACTTAGACAAGGAACTCGCAGAATGTAAAAGGCAATGGGAAGGATGAAAATTGAAGAAGTAAATATCAAATTGTCTCTTACTCCAAGAGAGGTTTATTTAATATCTTATTGCATAGATGAGCTACTAAATATCACTGATGAGTTAGATCTTAAAAGAGGCTTTGATGATGGCAAGCAAAAAGATTGTGAGAGACTTAGTCTGGAGATGGTAAAATTATTGACGACAATAAAAGGGGAAGAATCATGAGTGAAGAAATTAAGAAATGCGAATGTGGGTACTTCCATATTTACAAAAAATCTTGGGTTCCTTTTGCTAATCCAAAGCCTCTACAATATTTATATAGAGATATATTTTGTGAGGCTTGGGTAAATAGATCTTTTTTAGATGAAAGACATGCAAGATTATTTTCAACCAAGACAGTCGCAACAGGAAAGTTCTTTTGGGCAGGCGAATACTGCGATAAGATTGAGAACATATGCCAACTAAAGGATTAAAAAAAGGAAGAGTCATGAGCAAAGAAATTAAGAATATGGAAGACTACGAGTTTTTAGATATGGTCAAAGAGGAGATTGAGAGAAGAATTCTAGAGCATGACACTTTCTGTATATCTAGTGATGATTTAGCGTGTCAAGACTATGAAACACGAGCGATAATAAACATTATATCTATACATAAAATATTACTTGAAAACTAGCGATTAAAAATTAAAAGAGGATGGAAAAATGAGTGACTATAGTAAATCACATGATTGGAGACTTTTGTGCGAGGAAACTTTTGCCGGCTTAAATGATTGTCAGCATGAAGCGACAGAGATAATAAATTTCCTAGATAAGAAAGTCGAGCGTCTCGAAAAGGCTATTTGGGAATATGAGCACGAAGAGCACAGCAACTCTCCTAAAGCTATTCAGGAATATCTAGAATCTATCTACACTGGCGAGCATGACGAACGCTTTGACAAGATTATTGAGCAATGTAAAAAGGACTGGGAATAGTTGAAACCCGCCTGAATTAGGTTATATTTATATATGGCGCTTTGAACCGTCATTAAAACAAAGTATTAAAAATTTTACCCGCCTCTTCAGGGAGCCTTCTAATAGGGCTTGTTCAAAACTGAAGCAGAGCGGGTTTTTTTATGGAGAAATTACATGTCTAATGCGACAAGAAAACTTATGGCGCAAAGTAAGACTATTGGAAGAATCCAAGCAGCCATATGCATCAAAAACAACCTAATGGAAATATTAAACGAATCACCTGATATTGATAAGCCAGGTTTAGCCAGATCAGTAGCCTTTATACAAGAGCTTTTAGAGAATTGCTCATTCTGGCAAATGATAGAAGATGAGGAGCTTCCTAAATGAATGACGGATGGATAAAGCTTCACCGGTCTTTTTTAGATTGGGAGTGGTATGAGTGCCCAAATACAGCAAGGCTATTTATTCATTGCTTATTAAAAGCCAACCACAAAGAAGGTAGACACAAAGGCGAATTAGTACCAAGAGGAACCTTTTTAACATCATTAGAATTACTATCACAACAGACCAAATTAAGTATTAAGTCTGTGAGGACAGCTTTAAAACATTTAGAAGAAACTGGCGAGATAGGCACGGAAAGGGCACGGAAGGGGACAAAGATAACTATCTGCAAATACAGCACTTACCAAAGTTCAGCAACGGCAGGTGGCACGGAAGAGGGCACGGAAGGGGCAGACGAGGGGCAAGAAGAGGGCACGGAAGGGGCAACTAACAAGAATGAAAAGAAAGAAAAGAAGGAGAGAGATTTAGAGTTGTTTGAAAAAGCTTGGAAAGAATTTGGCAGATATGGAACAAAAAACAAAGCAAAAGTTTATTGGTTGAAACTTACAGATAATCAAAGAATTGAAATTGAGGAAGTTATACCAAACTATCTGGATCATATAAAAAGAACTAACTACAATAAGAAGTTTTTCGAAGGATGGATAAATCCAAAAAATAAACTTTGGGAAAATACAGCATATAAAAATACAACAGATGGATTAGATAAAAAACCAATGACCGAATTAACTCTTAAGGACATAATGTAATGGAACTTACAGAAAATACAGATTTTTCCCTAATTGGCCTTTTGATTAAAAAGCCTGAAATGCTCGACCATTGCGAACTTATCAGTAATTTTGAAAATCCTTTCAGCGATCATAGGCTCAATGCAATCTTCAAAGACATTAAAAAACTTTACACGATGACTGGGGCTTGTGACAGAAGAGAATTAATGAAAATGGGAATTGATAGCCAGATAAACCAAGAGTTCTATTTAACTCTTATTAGCTCTTCTGGCTTTGATGTCAATATACAGGGATACATTTCAAACGTCTATAACTCGCATATAAAGCAAAAGCTCGAAGTTTTGGGACAAGAGCTCATAAATTGCTCTAAAGACGATTTAAACAGCGCTACAGAGTTTTTAACAAGATCCAGAAATATATTGGATGACTTAGAGAAAAGAAGCGCAGTAACATCAGGGGTAACTTTGCCTGAAGCTTGTAAGCAAGTATTAAACAAAGCCGTTAAAATGGCCGAGGGAGATAATAACGAATACATGGCAACGGGAATATTAGCCATTGATAGAATTATTCACGGCTTAACAACTAAGACGATGTCAGTTATTGGAGCAAGACCAAGTGTCGGCAAATCGGCTTTAGGTCTTTCGATGATGTCTAACATGTCATCAATGGGAATTGGCTGCGGCTTTATATCGGTTGAAATGTCAGAAGTCGAATGCGTCGAAAGAATTACTCAGGTTAGAAGCGGTGTTTCAATTTATGAATTTGGCGATGAAAGGCAAGCAAGAAGAATACTTCCAAAATTTACGACTGCTTTGGACGGCATTAAACATTCGACGAATATGCAGATTGTCAGAACCACCAACAGAAGAATTGGAAATATCAGAAGTATTGCCCGGAAGATGAAAAATCAAGATCCTAATTTAAAAATGATCTTTGTCGATTATCTCCAGAAAATAAAAGGCGATGACGGAACCGTAAGCATTCGTGAACAGATAATCGACGTATCGGCAACCTTAACAGATATGGCCACAGATATGGATGTGCATATTTGCTGTATGGCTCAATTAAACCGAGAAGGTGACGAGCTGCCAAAGATGAAGCATTTGAAAGAATCAGGCTCTATCGAGCAAGATGCCCACTATGTGTTTTTACTTCACAGAGAGCTAACAAATGATGAGCCGATTAGTGACGCGATGGTATTTATCGCCAAGAATCGAGGCGGCCAAACAGGAACAGCGCCGGTTGCTTTCAATAAGAAAACCACTCGTTTCTTCGATAGTTCACACGATTACGCAGAGGAGAGATAAATGAGCGATGAGGAAATAGACTTGCAATTAAAAATTCTTGAGATTGAAGAGAGTACTCAAGAATCACTTAATAGTATTGATTATGATATGCGCCGAAAGCCGGAATGGTGGCAAATGGCCACAGGTTTCAAAGATGCCAGTGATAGGGAATACCAAGAAGCTCGAAAGATATTTAAAGAGTTCCTGGCATTCTCAGCGCCAAAAGACGGGAAGCATTATTCGGGGCATGACTTCGACAGCCTTGTCAAAAAGTTCACGATGGCGAAAATTCAGAATAAAATATAAAAACTTTCTATGTTTGGGGTTGACGGTACGTCAATGGCGTAGTATTATTGAGTATTGAAACAAACAACTAACAAGGAAGACCATGACACTAACTGACCTAAAACTAAAATCAGCTTTCGAAGTACTCGCCAAGAAATTCAACACAACTGAGTTTGAAGTCGCAATGGCTTACGCAACTAAAAACGACAACGTTGTTTCAATGGTCAATGAAATGACTGGCCTTAAATGACCGAGGGAGCGCGAAAACGCCTCATTACTTGGGGCGTTGATGGTTATGGGGTTAAGTGGTATTTGTGCCGCCAGTGCCTAAAAGAGTTCGGCAGCAGCAATAAAATAGATTACTACGATATAGATCACAAATGTAAAAAGGATGGAGAATAAAAACATTGAAAACAATCCAACAAACCCGCAAGCAAATGAAACTCAAGACCGCCGAATTTGGCAAGCTAATAGGCGTTAGCGGTCGCACTGTTGAAAATTGGGAACAGGGAAGACGTAAGCCGAGTAAGAGCGCTTTGATGTTGATTAAGCAAATTCAGAATAAAATGTAAGGAAGGAAGGATGAGCTATTACGACAAAACCGTAACACCTCACGTATTTGTAACGAAATGTAAAAATTGTAACAAAGATGTAAGGCTTGTAAAAGATAGCTTAGAGAAGATGAAAGCTTATTGTTTTGATTATTCTCACTTAGCGTTGAAGGCGTTGAAATGAAAGGCCAAACACACGGAGGGAAAGGAAGCTCACAAAGAGCCAGAGATGAAAAGTCTTGGCAAAATAGCAAGCTATGGGCTTCAATTGACAAGAAAAAGCTAAAGAAATCTACGCAGAAAATAATAGAAGTAAAACAAAAGGATGAGAGATGAGTAGGCAATTAAGCGCAATAAGTATTATAAACGAGAACGGTGAAATAAAATTTGCTGTGGATGGCGTTATTACAGACATCAAAAATATAAATAATTTCTCACTAGTCGTGTGGGGAAGATACGAACCAGCTTTTGATATATGGCAGCAACTTTCTCCAAGTGAATATCATGACCTAAAGGATAAATCATGATTTATAGCATAGTAAAATTCGACGATGGCAAGTACGGTGCCAGAAATAATGAGACTGGTGAGTTCTTAGATCTTAATATTGTTTCTTCAAAAAGTATAAAGTCTGGGCTTACTTATGACTGGCCTATAGAAGAGTATTCTCTAGGGAATATCAAATCAAGATTCCTGTGGCTGGTGAGGTGGAGAATAAGGGTCGCGATAAAAAGGAATCTTAAACAACACAGAAATCACATTATTACTTACACTGTAATCGAGGATGAGAAATGAAACAAGTATGCAACCGGTGCCAAGGCGGTAATTTTATCAGAACGGATTGGGCTACAATTCTTAAATGCGCGAACTGCCAAAATATGCAGAAGAAGAAAGCGCCAGGTGAAGAATGAAAGTTTATGAGTTCAAGGATTTTAAGGATTTAATTGATGTGGATGATCTAAAGGCTGACTGTTTAATTAAAACGCTTGTGGTGCTGGTTTCAGTTCACGGCGTTGATAAAGTAAGCGACATCTTTGATAAAATGCAGGAGCGGATGAATGCAACGAGCTGCTAGAAAAGACTCAAACCATAGAGAGATTGTCGAATATTGCAGAGGTAAAGGTTTTGCAGTACTGGACATTGCGCAACTAAAAAATGCTTGCGACATATTTATCTCTAAAGACGGCTTCACTGTCGCTTGTGAAATTAAAGATGGTGATAAGCCACCAAGTGCAAGAAAGCTGACAGAGGGTGAAGAGAAGTTTAGAGCAGGATGGAAAGGTGCTTACAGGCTTATAACTTGCACGGCAGATATTGACAATTTAATGTTAAGTATGGGAAAATAACCCAACAATGAGCCACTTAGTAAAATAAGTGGTTTTTCTTCTTGATTCTCTTAATAAATTCTGCTATAGTAATTATTAACCTAACAAAAGGAACAGCATGAAAAGTAAACGCAGACCAATATCATTTAGCCTTAATCAAGAGGAAGTTGATTATATCGATAAGAGAGCCAGAAAAGAAGGAATGATCAGAAGTGAATATATGAGGTATGAGTTAATACTTAAGCATAAGATCTTAAAAGGAGAAAAATAAGGATGACCAGGGAAACGATAAAAAATAACCAGCTCGCAATTGAGATGCAAGTAAAACGAGGCTTCGAGGCTAGAAGAGATTCACGCAGAAACGCAGAAGGTAGACACAAGACCGGCGGCGAATCAGGGTATAAATTCACACAGAAAAAGGACGAGAAATGACACCAGACGCAATAAGAACAGCACAGATTAAGATGGAGCAGGATATTAAAAACTCTTTCGTGCAGACTACCGATTCTAAACGGGCAATGAGAGGCAAGACGATAACACATGCAGCGAAAGGCTTTAAACGTGCAGGAAAGTCGGGAAAGAAGCTATGACACGCGAAAATATTCTGAAAAGGCTTAACGATCTAAAGTCACTGGATGACAAAGGCATCGCAAGATCTGAGGCCGATTTTATGATCAGTCAGTTATTGACCCGGCTTGGATGTGGTGAAATTGCAAAGGCATATGGAGAGGTGAAGGGATGAGTGATTCAATAGGTGGAGTAGTTGAAGGTAAAAGCATAGAGTTTACAGGATTTGAAGCAATAGAGAGCTTAGATTTAAGTGAAAGTCACATTGCAGAAGAATTAACTTTTGAAGCTTCTTTTGACGCATTACCGCCGGAACCAGGATTCTTTAAGTTCCCAACCAGTGACTTATTTACAATATCGCTTCCAAGGTCAGTAAGAATACATAAGAAGCTTAAGAACTCAAGGTCAAACAAGACTAAGCCAAGCAAGCGCAAAAGAAAGCAGATGCACAAAAGAAGGACTATGCAATTTCAGGGAAGGATAAAGAGCCTTGAAGATGGTGCCGAGATCGAGCTTATGAGCGAAATTAAAAAAGGTGTAGAGGAATGATTAAACCAGGAACTTACAAAGGGGTTATGACGACTCATGACCCTTCTCAAGCTGCTAAAATGGTCAGTAAAATATACGATGGAAATATATTGACAGCTTATAGAGCCACAAATCAATATACCGAGGGCGATCACATTTACTGGAAGATTGAGCTAGAATTACGATCTCCTGACGATCCAAAAGACCTTAAGAAATATAAACAAGGCGATATAAAACAGCTTAAAGATATACTCAAATTTACCTCTGAAGTTAATGATGATCATGAGGTTAGAATAGGCGAGGAAGGTTATTTAGAGAAAGGGGATATTTTAGACTTGTTAAATTATATACCTTCAATATGGAGAGTAAGGAAACATGCTAACTAAACAAGAGTACATATGCTTCATGATGAAGAAAGAAAAAAGAAATATGCGCATGAAGCTTATGAAAGAGACACACGAAAAGCAGGAAGCACAGTTGAAAGAGATGGACAAGAGAGTTGATGAACTGGTACGGAGGGAGTTATGAGCGAAATTAAAAACTATCAAGGGACATGGGAAAGTATTTATAATAGTGGAATTCCTAAGAAACTTAAAGATTTGGACTCTGTGGAATTGGATATGATAAATGAGCTATATCGCGATGATCTATATGATATTATTGAGAAGTTAGATAAGAGAGTTGATGCGTTAGGACGGAGGGAGTTATGAGTATAGAATGGGAAGAGATAGGCGGCTCACTTGTAGGTAAATCTGGGAATGATGAGTACGCTATTTTAAATACCGGTGGACTTTGGAAGTTAAAAACATACGGTGGGGTTAAAACAGAGGCTTATTTTTTTAGAATTGAAGATGCCAAGAAAAGAGCCGATGAAATGGCCGACTGGCAGGGTAACTTGACAGAAAACGATAAATAGAATAAATTACAGTATTATAAATGAAGGAAAACATTATGAGTCAAGGCGAAGGCGGAGGCAGGCCATCAGAGTTAGAAAACATTGACTTTGAACAGGTTGC
>Ga0255048_10000503_pt1 | contig 30253 bp, 25 predicted proteins | sample JV7_2_2_MG_FD_183619 | JGI IMG/M metagenome (GOLD analysis project Ga0255048, IMG submission 183619) | Seawater microbial communities from Jervis Inlet, British Columbia, Canada - JV7_2_2 | ecosystem: Environmental > Aquatic > Marine > Inlet | place: Canada: British Columbia | collected 2016-10-06
TTTTCAAATGAAGTATTAGTGCTCTTACTGTCTTCAACTTTAACATCCTCTATGCTTTCTGTTAAGCCTTTTTTATCTTCGCTTTCTTGCGTTTCTTTAGACTTTTGGAATTTTGGCTTTTTTGTTTTGGCTGACTGCTGTGACTCTTTTTTGTCGAGTACAGTATCGTCAGTACTTCTGGTTTGTTCATCTTGTTTTGTTTTATTTAAATACTTTTCAAGTTTTGAAGCAACTACTTCTTCTCCTGTTTTTTTGTCAAAACCATCATTGACATATTTATTTACTGCTGTTTCTATTAATGATTCAATAGTAATCCCTCTTTTTGAAGCCTCTTTTAACGCCTCTCTCATTTTAATAGATGAAACCTCTTCTAGGTTGTTTCCTGTTTCATTTAATGCTAGTTGGAAATCTTTTTCAACTTGTTGATCTGTTAATTCACTAGTGTTTTCTGGAGAATATTTTTCAGCAATCTCTTTTATTTCTCTTATTGATTCAGGATCAATGAAAGTACCAAATCCATTAGGCATTTCTTTATCCTTCTTAGCTAAATCATCTAATACCTCATTTAATTTATCCATAGGAGCGTCAAGAATAGTTTTCCACTCTCTAGACTGAAGCTCGTTCTCTATATCGTTAAACTCTTTTTTGTCAGAAGGGTCTTTAGAATTTTCTATTTCAGTCATTCTATTCTCTAACTCAGACACCTCTCTATCTTTAAGCTGAGGGACTTCTACACCCTCTGTAACTTGTTGCTCACCTTCAACAGGTGTCTCATCCACCTTCGTTTCAGGTGTAATTTCTTTCTTAACATCTTGTTTTGTTTCTAATAATCCAGATCCTTCTAAAGCTGTTTTAACTTCAGGAGAAGGGTTTTCGATGTCTAGGTTTGCTTTGCCTGACTTTACCTTCTCTACGAACTCTGGGTCACTTAAATTTTCTATTATTTGTTTATCTGAACGGACCTTACCATCTACTGCGTAGTTCGATGATTTTCCTTTTGTTTCTTTTATTTTTACTACATCACCCTCTTCTTTGGCTCCTCCTGAGTAATCACCATAAAGCTTTCCTTTAATCCCTTCAAGCTCTTGTATTTGCTTGTTTATCTTGTCTAATTCGCCTGAACCTTCTTCTACTTTGTTTCTAGCATCTTTTAATTCCTTTCCTCTATCTTCAATTATTTTCTTTTGAGCTGCAACAATTTCAGGGTCTGAAGAGACTTGATTAAGTACATTGTCCTCCATTATCTTCATGGACTTCTTGTAGTTAGAGCCCATTGTTCCTAAACTCATTGTAGAAGATATTAGGTAGGTTAAAAGTGCTTTTCTAGCTGGGTCATCACCGATTGTACTCATAAGTGCTTCACCAAATTCCTCACCTTCAACTAGCCTATTAAGCATTTCTCCTGTATACTCTTGAACAGTTTCACCCGTAGCACCAGCACTTGTTTTTAAAACAGTATTTACTATTGCTTTCCATTTCTTAGTAAACGGTAATGTATTTAAAAGCTTGTCTAGTCCTGTAGCATCGTAAGTCATCTGACCTATAGCTTCACCAGCACCTGTTCCTGCGTCTTGTCCTGCTAGTTGAAATTGCATCTCCATCGTAAGCGTTGGCTCTAAAAAAGTTAACAAAGCCTTAGCTGTCTTAGAATTAGTTGCTAATTTCATAGCCGAAAAAGAACTTTCTATAGCTTTTCCAATACCTAACCCTTCTGTAGCTAAAGATATAGCAATAAACTTACCCAATTCTGGTATGGTTCCTGCTATTCCCTTCACCACCTCTTCTCCAAAAGAATCTTGTATTCTATCTCTTTGTGCCTGCGAAAGCTCAACTCCATATTCATTCATTGCAGAACCAAAAGCCTCTATAATATCTTCCTCTGAAGAAACTCTACCTCCACCAGACCCAACAGCCTCAGCCAATGATTCCGCAAAAGTAGCCCACAAACCCCTTTCTATTGTTCCTGGGTCTTCATTAAGCATTAAAGCTCTATTAACAGCTATCATTTCTTGATAAGTGTCTCTATATTCGTCCAACAAAGGAGAACCTCCATATAAAGGCAATGCTTTTTCAATATCTCCTCTCTCGGTGTACCTATCAAAGTTAAACCAAGGAGCATCTTCAGCAACCTCTTCGATATTATTAGTTATTTTTGAATCTAAATACTGAAACCTCCAATATAAGTCTCTCCTCATATTTTGCAAATCGGCTCTTGTGTTGCCCGTTAGCCTAACTGATCTTTCATCTATCTCTTTGTTTAATTGTTTGGCTTCTTCAGAAGCTTCACTTTCGTATATTGGCTTTCCTGTTGCAGGATCAAAAAGAAGGTCTGCCCCATTATCTCTAGCGTACTGAAGGCTTTTAGATACTACTGCTATTTCTTTTTCTAATCTAGATTTTTCATCCTCACTTATATCTTTTGAGTTAGCCTTTTTCTTTAAAACCTCAAGCTCATTAACCCATTTAGATATTTTAAGCTCATGAGTAGTCATGAAGCTATCTTCAAATTTAAAATCAAAACTAGAATTAAGCCTATCAACCGCTTTCTTTCTTCTAGAAGCCTGAACATCAAAACTCTCTCCACCGAATGCTCCTGCTGACTCTTCAGAATCAGAAAGCATTCTTTCTTGAGTTCTAATAGCCTGCATATCTTTATCATAAGCATAGTCTTTAGATTCAGAACTCATTAATTCTGTGACATAGCCTTGATACTCTTCTTGCTTTAAAGGATTTTTTATTTTAATATATCCTTTTGAATATCGGTATTTAAGCCCTTCTAAAGGGTTTGTTATCCCTAAAGACTTAAGTTCATTAGCTGTATCTGCACCTCTCCTCCCTACACTCTCATACTCGCCATTTCTAAGCTGCCTGCTAACCATATCATCAAGACTTCTATCCTTAGTATCTTCAATCCCGAAAGTTTCTTTACTCCATAATTTCTTATAAGCATCTGACTTAAGCTCACTTAAAGACTCTTTACCAAAATCTTTAACAAGCTTGTTTTCTTTTTTCTTTTGAGAAACCTCTCTAGCGTTTCTTAAGTTTTTATCAACTGCTGCTCCATGTAGTTTTTGTAGCTCAGTAATTATAACTGCTTGCCTTTTAGGGTCTTGAACATTCTCAGACATTGAAAGCCTGTTTTTCATTTCTTGTTCATACTCATACCCTCCTATATCCTCAACTGGACCTTTAGGATCTGCATATCTATCAACAGTTTTATCAAATATTTTTTTAGCTACATCAGCGTCTTGCTTGCTAACTTTAAATTCAAACTTTTCTAAAGGTAAATCAGGTTTATAAAGGTTTTCGGTCTGAGATGTAGTTGGGATATATTCTTCCTGTAAATTAGCAGCAAGTGCTTTTCTGTCCATGAATTTTGGACCACCCATTTTAGCTTGCTCCTCAGTTCTTGTAGGGCCTACTAAATCATCGTCCTTGCTTTCTGACGATATTAATGGTGATTTTATGGGTTCCTGAACAGATTCCGTAGAAATTTGAGCAGGCTCTTGAACAGGCTCTGGAGATACTTGAGTAGGCTCTGGAGATACAGTTTCCTCTTTTTTTTTTAAATCAGAAAAATACTTAGCATCAAAAGACTCTCTGTCTTTAGTGTACAGCCCTCTGTCAGAAACAACTTTATACATGTTATCTACTGACTCTTTATTAGAGTATTTAGCAATAAAATCTTCGTAAGACTTTGTGTACAATCCTTTAGCTACTAAAGTGTCGTATAATTTCTTTTTCTCATCCATAACTAATCTAATTCTCCTGTTCCTTCTGCTTCTTCTGCTGGAGCCTTTTTAAGTGCATTATAGCCTTGTGAGGCTTTTGAAAGCGAGTTGTCAACCCCTTTTGTTATAGGGATTAAAGTTGTCGTTTCTCCACCTCCTGTTACAGCCCCTTTTTTATCTGTAGTCTCTTTTTCTATTTTTGTTATCCTCAGCATGTCTACTGTGGACCCTTCATGACCAGCAGATTTAAGTGCTTTCTGTACAGTTTTAGGAAGGTCTGCTACTGTATAACCGTACTGAACAACACCACCCTCTTTTGGTAAAGTTATATTGCCTGAAGGTTTTGAGACTTTGCCATTTGAAACATTTATAACAACGGGGGCAGCTAATGATCTATATGCTTTATCTCCAGAATCAAACTCAATATTTCCTTCTTCTGCATAAGCATAGTTCTTTTCTGTTAAGGCAGGAGCAAAAGAATCAGCGTCAAGACCAATCTCAGTTATTGTTTGGCTTCCTCCTCCACTTCTAACAGGAGCTACATAATCTTCATCTGTTTTACTCCCTGAACTTGGAGCTCTATAGCTTCTTGAAATTTCACCAGAAGATTGTGTTGCTGATATTCTAGATCTTAACTCTTGTTTAGCAAAATCTTTTAGCCCGTCAAGATATGGAGAAGAGCCTGTTTGAGGGTCTACAATTCTACTTGGAGCATTAGCTATAGTTAATGGATCATTGTCATATAAGGCTGTTATTGATTTTTTAAACCCATCCGTATATTTATTTCCAGCTCCTTCAGTAAAAGTTACTCCTACCACTCTATCAACATGAGCATCTAAATCATCTTCTTTTAATTTATAATTACCTCCAGAGCCAGATTTTCCTGCATAGTAATCTTTTTCAACAAACACGTTAGGCTTTAAACCACCGACCAAATTAGTTTCCCAATCAACAGGATCCTTAGTTAACTGCAAACTCGGAACATCTCCTGCGAACTGTTGGTCAACAGTAAGCTTCATGTAATTCTCAAATTGCTCCCTGCTTTCTGGAGTGTACTTGTTGGGGTCTTCAGCCAGACGAGCTTGCTGATTTTCTACTTGAGTTTTTATTTGATTAGAATATGCTACTTTATTATTATAGTCAGTAAGCATGTTCTGATATTCAAGTTGTTTTTTCTTACCGCCTTCTCCTGAAAAAAGATTTCCGTTAGTAGCCTTAAATCCCTCTTCTAAGTACGTAGATATTTTATCTCTGTCCCCCTTAAGATAAGTATCATGATGTCTCCAGCCTCCTGTTTGAAGTTTTGCTAAATCTAAATATGCTTGCTCGGACTTTTTCTCAGTTTCTTGTTGCTTACGCTTACGCTCTGCCCCTTCAACTTTAATTCTATCCATAGCATTCTTCCTAGCCTCAACTGAAAAATCACCGATAACTCCTGTGCCTACATTATATAGGGCTGATCCTGTTGTGCTTTCTTCTGCCATTTTATTTGTATTTCTCTCCGTTCTTTGCTTTGTATGATGCTTGATCTTCAGGAGACATTAACGCAACCTCTTGTGCTGATTTTAATCCGCTAGATCCGCTAGTGTCAATTCCTTTTTTTGCATTTTGGTATGTTCCAGCAGTGCTTGCTGCTCCTGATGCTGCTGACATAGCGTTAGAAAGGTTTGCTTGAGATGAAGCTAATAAAGCTGCTTTTGATGCTGCTGCTTTATCTATTTGTCTTTGTTGAATCCCTTGTTTGTCTTTTCCCATCTCGCCCAATCCTGCGATATAATCTGCTGTATTATCTTCCTTAGTCTGAGCGTCTAATGTAGATATTTTAAGAGCTTCATCGGAACCTTGCTTCATTGACTCTGCAAGCATTGCGTTTCTACCTCCAGGACCAGCTTGACTTAGTGCATTGGATCTAGCTGCCCCACCCAATTCTAATGCTTGAGCCTTTCCTGCAAAACCTTGTCCTGCCTTTGCTTTTTGCATTGCTAGAGCTTTCTTTTGCTCCTCAGAAATTACTTCTGTTCCTACCTTTATTCCTTTCGCTGCTTTGTTTTGTTTTGCTGCAATAACTCCACTTGTAATAGCGGAAGCCCCTGCAACACCTACTGCTACCCAACTCATATGCTTAATTTTTTAATTATTAATTTTTTAAATTTACTTATAATTCTATTATCCTTCTTCTTAAATTTTTCATATCCCTCAAAAGAATCTGCTATAACTAAATCTTCTAGCTCTTTTAAGTCTTGAGTATTAGAGGGGTTGTGATGAACAGTAACCCATACTAGCTCAGTCTCTGCATATAACACTCTTTTTGTCCCTGGAGGAGATATTATTGACATAGGGCCTTCTAACATTTCCTCACCTGCACCTTCAGTAACAACTCTAACCCTGCCCTTCATTAAAAAGTTAGGGTGGTCATGCTTATGAATCTTTCCAACTAAAACAGTATCAGCAGGTATAGTGATTTCTCTTACGTACATTTGGTCTGAAAACCTGTGCACTAACGGACAAACTTTAGAATCCCCTAAAAAAGAGCCTTCTATATCTTTTAAGCCTTCTTCAAAGCCAATAATAGAAGCTCTAGCATCACAACTATAACTTTCTAGGCTCTTATTTATATCTGTAAGACTCATATATCTTGTAAATATATTAATTTTTTATCACCTATTCGACATTTCGCTAAGAGTAGATTTAACATTTAAAGAAAATAATACTGTATGTTCGGTATTATCAGACTCTAAAACCATTTCAAGAACCTTTCCTCTCAAATCTCTACCGTCAATTAAGGCCTCTATTTCTGTTGCAAATCCTGGTGAATTTAAATCCTTTAAAAACTCAGAATAATATACACCCTCTTTATTGATAAACTTGCCTGCTTTTAATCTACTTTGCATGCCTAATTTATACTGACTATTAGCAGGTATAGTGATTAAGGGAGCTGACCAAGGCAAGTTAGACTCATAAGACATCGCCCTAAACACTTTAATATTTTTAGCATTTTCATTAGAGACTGTGTTTATCTTAGAAGTGTACTGAGTACCATAGAAGTTATTGTGAATAGGATTAGAATTATGAACGTATAACTTTCCGTCATTAAATGTTATAAGCTTCATAGAAGTACTTGCAACTCTTTCTGGAACGTAATCTCTAAAACTAATCCATCTTTTTATTTGATTTGAATATACTACAGTTTCAGGCTCAACAAACCCATCAACTCCTTTAAAAATCAATAAATTATCTTTAAAGTATTGGTCGTGTACTCCATAAACCCTCATGTCCTTACCTGACTTTAGAAATGCTTTAGATATGTCATTAAAGTGTTTAACCATTTTAAATGATGATATAGGGAACAAGCCATTACTAGACACTTGAATCACCGCACCCTTTAGCCCGTCCCAAAAAACAACGGTTCCTGACCTTTCGTAAACGCTTTCGGGGTTAACAGTCCCATAATGGTCTTGCATAGCCCTAACATTTCCTATGACCTTATCTGTGGCTACTAGCGTATCATCACCAGATGCAGATGTAATTACAGCCTCGTTTATATATAAAGAAGCTGTTCTAAGTTCACATATAGATAATAAAACATTATTTGCTTTAATTAGCTTTCTTATAGCTCCATACTCAATCGGCAACAACTCATTGTTAACACCTATAAAGTCATTTAATTTATTAATGTTTGACGCTTCATCTAAAAAGTCACTAAAAACTATAAGTGATTCTTCTTTCTTCTCTTTTTCTAACGGAGCTTCTATATGTAGCCTGCCTATATCTGTATGTTCGCTATCGTAAAAATCTGATATGTTGGGGTCTTCAATAGCTTTTGTTACCCTATTTGGAACAGGGAGAAATGTCATGCTTCTTGTTCTGTAATAAGAATCACCCCTCTCGAATACACCACTAGCCCTTCCTATAATAATTCCACCTTCAGGACCAGTAGGAGCTAGGGTATTAAATGCTTTATCTAAGACTATTGAACTTGAGGTAGGAATTTCTGTTATTGTAGCTTTACCATTATAACTCCCGTTTGTGTATGGATAAGTTTGATAAACATCTACAACTTGACCAACTACAAAATCATGAGGTCCACTACCCACAAAAGACAAGTTTCCTGTGCTAAACTGATTATCTGTAAATTTCCATTCAGACTGATTTTTATTAGGTCCTTGATGATAGCCATTTATAACCTCATAACATTCTCCGAACTCATAATATAGCTTAGTATCAGATAGTCTTTGAGGACGATATATTTCAATTAAAGTTCCTGGTTCAGGCTCAAATTCTGAGTTTTTTGCAATAGCAATACCAGTCGCAACTGATCCACTTGTACTAACTAAAGCTTCGTCAAAGAAATCATAGTAAGTACCAGCTTCATTATTTATAAACCTAACTCTCCAGCTTAAATCTATTGACGCTGGAATAGCAACTGTAGCTCCTGGATTCTGATCCCTATATTCACTCACGTTATCTAAACCAATGTCCACTTTTATAGCACTAGCGAAAGGAACTGTAGCCCCATTTTCGTCAGAAAAAACTACCTCATTAATAGCAAACTGAAAGAAGTCTAAAGCTGATTCGTTTTTAGTTCTTACCCATTGATAGTTTGTAGCCCATTCAGGGGCCTTGTGTGCTATAGACCACTCTAAAGAAGGCTTTCCGTAGTTTTCTTGAACCCCAAACTGATTTCTTTCTGTGTAAAAATTAACATGAGTTTGTAAGCTATCATTCGTAAAAACCTGTGAAACCCTACTTCCATTATCTCTATATATTATGCCAAATCTACCATCATAGCCTCTTTTAAATCCTGAACCACCGCCTACTTCAGAAGAAGTTATCTCATTATCATTAAGCTCAAATGGATTATTTACATTGTAATAACCTGTATTTGTTCCTACTCCTATAGGAGAGTATCCAGAATTATCAACCGAAAACTCAGCCCATAAAGGATAGCCAATCGTTAAAACAGACGGATATCTTCTAGGAAGTGATGTTGTATCATATAAGTAAGTATCACCGTAAAGATTTTTACTATAGTTTCCGTTTCCATCTGTTTGTGTTGGCCTTGCAAATCTAGGCACAATAACAACTCCTTCGGCCCCAAAGCCTGCATCGTTCCTAACAATACCTTTTATTTTTACTTTAGAAGAAACATCTAAATTAGGATTACTTCCTTGTAAATAAAGCGTACTTATCTTTCCTTGAAGATTACCAGGGCCTGTGTCAGTAGAAGATCCGTCTGATTTAAATATATTTAATGATAGGGGTTGATTTACTGAAATTACTCCGCTTACACTTATTTCAGGATATTCGCTCGCAGTTACATAAAAGAATCCATTGTGATCTGTATATCCTTTTTTATTAAAAGATGTTTGTACTCCTTCTATTGGTCCAGAGCTAAATCCAGGTTCATTAAAGTTAACTCCTGCTTCCCACCCTAATCTAGCTAGTTCTATAGGTGGTCCAAATGGAGTAAAAGTTCCTGCGTCATTATCTTCTGTTAAGTATGCTACTGTAGCTTTTGGGTTAAATGAATTGGCTGGACTTGATAAATCTACCACAGAGAACCCCTCTACAGCAGGATCATATGTTACATTTCCAGCTACTACATCAACTATTTTTTCAGTACCCCAAACAAGTGAAACTCTAGGGTCATGAGATACAGTTGTGCTAGTATTTTGATAGCTTCCGTCTGCTAGTGAATCCGATGTTGTTTTATGACTAGCTACTCTCATCATATACTTTCCTGGAGGTACATTTTTTATCTCAAACCTTTGATATATTGGACCAGCACCTATAGCTGTTTCCATATCTGACTTATCTGAATTAGACCAAGCTCTATATACACCTTTATTGCCCACAGATGGAGCAGGAGCTAAAACGTCTTGATCAGTAATATCATAAAAATCGGTTCCTGCTAAATAAACAACAAAGCCCCCTAAAGGTATTCCTTGGTCATAGTCTTCATCTGTATTTTGCTTGCTGTTTCCATCAACACCTCCAAACTTAATAGGTCCATTCTCTTCTTCCTGCCATATAACTTGCTGTTTGTATTCACTTGAAGGAGAGTCATACTCTTTCCACTTGTTTTTTATAAGTATCGAGCCTGAAATTGAATATGTGTCTGGAATTTCAATAGGGTCATTATAACCAATATTAATATCAGCCTCAACACACACTGGATCAAAACCTCTAGTTATTCCTCCATGATAAAGCCTGTTTTCAACAAATTCTTGAGTATCTGATTTCTTAGGGACTTCGTGATAATTAATATTTGACTCAGCCTCTGGTAAAAATATATATGCTTCGTCATTATAAAAATCAAAAAAATGGTCTACCTCTTTAGCTCCAATCTCTGCTTCAGTAAGAGATTCTATTAACCTCCATTTTCCTCCATTCCCTTCTCTAAAGCACAATTCAACTTGTTTTATAACAGCCCTAGAAGACACATCCAATAACCTATCATCAGTATAAAATATTCTTATTCCATTTAAGTTTTCGTTAGGAGAACCATAAGAAACTTCAGGATAACTAACAAGACTATAAGGACTAAGTGTAGTTTTTTCATCGTCATCAAAAACATATCTTACAGAAAACTGAAAGTTCTTTTTATGAATATAATTAGAGAGCTTTGCTGTATTAGCAAATAACTCAAAGCTAGGCTGACAAGCAGGAGATGCTTTTATTTGATTAACAACATCTAAATTAAATCCGCTATAAAAATTATCTGGAACTACTAAAAAATCAAGCCCTCCTGTCAAAAACTGTATATTGCTGTTTCCTGGATTCAAAAACTCTATTTGTAAAAAACTACCACAAGCGTTTGCGATTATAGTGTTGTCACCCTCTACTTGATCATTAATAGCTGCTGCTGCTTGACTAGAAAAACTATCTAAAGTTGTAGGTACTCCACCTATTTCTGGGATATATACGGTAAACGTACTATTATTAAATGAATCTGCAACCTCTATAGAGCCTGTGTAGACATTAGTATCCCAATATAACTCATAAGCATTAGGAAAGAATATATTTATTTTTCTAGGGACAGAACTATTTAAGCCTTTATCAATGTTTATCTTCTTTGGCTCTGTTTCGCCATCTGTCCAATATAGTTTATTATCTACTAAATCTATAGAATGTATATTACTATCAGCATTAAAATCAAATAATTTACTACTTCCTACAGTGACTATTTCTTCTGTATCTATGAAGAATCTCATGATTAAGCCATTATTAACAACCTTAGATACAGGGCCAGTTGGTGTTTGCTCAATTACGCTAAGATTAAATAGAAAATATATAATGCTGTTTCCTACAACATCCTCATAAGCTCCTATAGTATTATATACCCCCTCTGGAAGGCTATCTTCAATTTGTAAGTTTCCTTTTAAGTTTTCTATAGCCCCAACGCTTCCAGTATCGCTAGACCCATTTCTTATATTGGTAGCACTTCTATAATCACCCTTTGGCATTGCTCTGTCCTCATCATCCGAATTTAAACCAGCAAAGCCTTCTTTTTCTACGTTTTGCATTATCTACTAATTGTTTGTTTAGAAACAGAATACTTATTGTCCATGTATTCATCAATAGTAAAGATAAAGTTAAAATGTCTTAAATCAGCCTCAGCCTCTAAAAATAATCGCTCTCTACGAGTTTTAGCTGACTGAGCTATCTTATCATTATATTCATCCAACTGCCAATGAACCCACCTTCTTAGTGGCTCTACAGCCTCTCTAGGAATTATAGATGAGCCATCTTTATTTATCCCTGAAGATTTATATTCTAATATTATTTCTCCACAATTAGCTTTGTCTGTGAACGCTATTTGTCTGTCTTCGGGGTTATATCTAAATTCAAATACCCCAAGACCACCTCCTAAACCATATTGTTCTCCAACATATTGTCCATTTCTATAGTAGTCTAAATAAGAATACCCAAAGTCAGGGAAGTAGTAATCACTACCAAAAAGATTAAACCCATTCTCGTCTTTAGACATAGAACTTGCAGGAGCACATTTATTTTTATCTGGAAAAGGAATGTCTGGATTTAAACTAAGCGTTATTAATTGTCCATCTACAATCACCCCAACCTTTGTGTAATCTATATAATCGTTAGGTACGTCTACGGTGAAATTATCGTTTTGAGTTAAATAAGCTGTCCTAACAGAATCTAGTGTATATAAGTTTAATCTTGTAAGCCCTAGAATAGCATACTGAAGAGCTTTCTTTCTTTTAACGGAAGTGTTTTCATTTATGTCCATTAAAACTAAATTTACTATGTAGTTTAATGACACATATCCTGATGTATGTTCTTTTCCCATAATTAATTAGCGTTAGAATCGTTATAATGGTCTTGTGGAGTTTCTTTTTCTTCGTCCAATAATTTTGAAATCATCGTAATGTATTCTGCTTCTAATACAGCAGGAATTGGAATTATATCATCACTCTTAAAATCGTCAATAGCAGGAATCATCCTAATGAACAATCCGCTAACTCCTACTGGAATATCTCTCACATACAGCCTTTCGTCCTCAATATACACTTCAGGTTCAGCAAAAGAATCAGCGTCAAGCCCTGCGAATATAGCATCAGACCCTGCGTCCATAATATTAAAAGTGTTACTAACTTCCTTCATTGGACTTACCGAAAGCAACCCTTTATTGTGAGGAAGAGTTATTATTCTTGAAGGCAGATCAACATACTTTCTGTCAGTGTCACAATCTTCTTTTACTTCAACATTTTTATAGGCTTTATAAAATTCTCCTGGAAGACTATTCGCCCCGTCCTTTCGCATCTCCTTATAGGCAATATCTATAATTTGATTTCTAGCAACCTCTGCCATAGCATAAATTATGGTATAGTGAAATTTAGGCTTAGAAGGTGCATCACCGCCATGTTTAATTTCGCTTATTAATGCTGCTATTTTTGCTTTTGTTAATGACATCTATATTCCTTTAGTTTTTGCCAACTCAGCATACTGAATTAAATCATTTTCTCTTATGTTTATTCCCATGTACCCTATAATAATTCTTGAAATATCATTTAAGAGTATTTCTGGTAAATCTATGTCCACGCTAGATCCTTGGTCAAAAATAGGATTATCGTTAACATCTAGAGTATATCCCCATACTGGAGTTTCCATCTTCTTTAAATAAGTAAAAGTAACTGACCCCAAGTCTTTAGGGCTAAACAAAACTTTAGTCTTATTATAAAAATTACACGCTGGAAATTCGTGAGTTGGTTTTTTAATTGCGTTATTAAGCCTTCCTGTCCAATTATCATCTGACATAACCTCTACTGCAATAGACTCAACATCAGGAACACCTGTTTCGTCATTGTTTTCAACACGCCTATAAGCAATAGATGCTAAATATACATAGTCTATGGGTATGTCCATAAACCCATTAGAATCTACACTTAATACTTCTGTGTTTTTTAAAAACCTTAAATCATCCTTTACTTTCTGGGTAATATCATAAGCAACACTTGGAAGTGGTTGCATTGGCTTATATTCAGAAACTAATCCTATAAGCCACCTTTCAATATCATCAACAGCCCTTGACACAAGCATGTTAAACTGCTTTGGAGAATAATTATTCCCTGACTGCTCTTTATTTGATATATAATCAACGTATTGTTTAAGTGTGTCTATTGAAATCATTGACTCTTATTATTGTATTTTAGTTACCTGAAAGTCTTCTATATTTGTTGTTTCAAACCCATCAGTAGCTACTATTACTTCTATGTCTAGATGATCTAGAGTGAAATCTTCACCAACAAAAAGACCTTTAGAAGAAAATAAAGTTAAAGAGCCTGTAGAAGCTCCTGCTGCATCCGTATAATCAATTCTAAGTCTATAATAAAATGTTATATTAGTTTCATAAAACACTTCTATTCTAATAGCTGCATTAACACTAAGAGCTGGAAAGCCCCAAGAAGCAGGAAGACTTATATTTCCTGTACCTAATTTAATATTTAAAGCACCAACATGGTCCACTAATTTAACTGCTGATGTTCTTATTAGTAGTCCATCACCAACTTTGTTTAAAGTATTTCTTAACAAAGTAAAAGATTTTACAGGAACTAGAGAGGCACTGGAACTTCCTTGAGTAGTAAAGTCATTGTGCAATGAAATAACATTGTCTTGTCCTGAGCCAGCAAATGATAAAACAACATCATCTGATAAAGAAAATGTAGAGTTGCTATCAATATATGATACCGCTAAAGTAAAATCAGTTGTGTTATCTGTTACAGAAGTTACCTCTCCAAACCAAAACTTAGTAGAATCATCTGACTTAAAAACCTTAACCCTTCCATAGGCTCCACCGTTATCAAAGCTTTCAAGAAACTCATTAACATCTATACTATCACCATTAACATCTGCTACATAAATCTCAGAAACAGAAGAAGGAGTTACATTATTAAATCTTAATTGTGTAGAAGATGGGCCACTTGACGTTGTTGTAGAAAAAAGCCAATTACTAGAATATCCTCCTGGATCACCTACAGCTCCGTCAACCCCATTTGTTCCATTTGTTCCATTTGTTCCGTTTGTTCCGTTTGTTCCGTTTGTGCCTGCTGCTCCTGTAGAACCCGTTGGCCCCGTAGCACCAGTTGGTCCTTGAGCCCCTTGAGGCCCTGCAATAGTAGTTACTTGAAATGGGTTTATAACTTCTGAGATTGAAGTATCACAATCAGCAGGAGTAGTCTCAGAACATGATGAGGTGTCGCAACCACACTTATCTGTGCAAACTAATATTTTTCCTTTATATAAAGCAGCTAATTCTAAATCACCGCATTGTAACGCCATTTTATATAAATTATAATATAAAACCGCATCATCTAATTCCTGTCTAGTAGCAGAAGCTAAAGTTGGATTGCTGTTTTTCTGAGCCTCATATTTATCACTAATGCTTTGAATGCAATTATGAAGGTCGCAAGAACCATCTGCTTTTACTACTACAATTTCTTTTTGTCCGTCTAATAGATAAACTATTGGGCCATCTCCTATATCTACCGTAATTGTAGAAACAACCTTAGCGGTCCAAGTTTTTGTAGCTATCGGAGTAGCTGTAACCCTCTCTAAAGAAGAAACTGTGCTTGATAAGCCACTTTCTACAGGAGGGACTAAAGTATGTACTCTAGCAACGCTTACTAAATAATCACCGTAATCAGTAACATCCACACTTGTTAAAGTTGCTTGTTCCAAATCATAAGAAACATCTAACTTTAAACAAGGAACATCTAAACTATAATTAAATGTACTTTCTGAAAGGTATTGTCCTGGATCTGTAGCTCCTGTAATCTCAACTCTATACTGAATAGAATAATTTCCTTTCAATACCTGTCTGTTAACATCTAACGGAAGCTCTACAGTATTAAATGACAAGGACACATCTGCGTCTATGTCTGGAGTTGCAAAACTACTGTTTTGATAAACTGTTGCTCCTGTTGGGTCTATAATGGTAAATATACCAACTACATCTGCAAGAGCTATCCCGAAAGTCCCTACATAATCAGTATTATCTGTAAAAGAGAACACCTTAGAGGAGTTGGATAAATCAAATGTAGTACTTAAATCTATTGAACTATTTATAAAAGCCATTGTGTATTTTTTTTGTAAATATATGAATAAAAAAGCTACATTCCCACTATAAAAAATAGAAACGTAGCTTTTAATACATTACAAGAATAATACTAAGCTTTTGCTGTCGCTTCTTTTTTAGGAGCTTTTTTGCTTTTTGTAGGTGTAGGTAAAGTTTCTAGCTTGGCCTCTTCTACTTTTGTAGTCAAATATTGTCTCCAATTTTTATCATCAAACTTAATTAAATAAGTTGCAAGCCTGCTAATCCCTTCTTCTCCTCCTCTAACTTCACAAATAGCTTCATCTTCCTTCCCTGTTGCAGTAAGCAAATACCATTTACCTCTTTCTTTGTTGTGCTTAATTATTTTAAACTCAATACAATCACTAATTAAAGCTAACAACTCTACATCACCGTCTGAACCAACTTTATCTAAAAAAGTATCTAACTTTCTTTCTAAGTCTCTTCCAGAAATATAAGGCTTAATAGACATTTGAATTTCTTCAATATCCATAGAGTCTATTCCAGGAATCTGATAACTTTTAGCTATATCTGTAACTTTCTCTAAAGTAAGAGATAATAATAAGTTTGTTACTTTATTTTCTTTCTTAAATAGTTTAGATGCAGTTTTTGCTTCTTTTGCTTTATTTTCAGTAAAGAAAAATGTTTGCTTATCTTTTGCTTTATATTTACTAGTAGCGTTTCTGTCGCTTAATACTAGAAATGCAATAAGATCTAAATCTTTTTCGTCAAGAGTTAATTCTCCCGTATGACCAATTTGAGTAGTCAATGGATAGTAATCCTCAATAACTTTATTGCCTATTTCTTTAGGTCTTTTTGTTTTGTAATATCTGAATAGTAAAGAACCATCATCAGTATAAGTACTGAACGAGTTTTCTAAATTAAAACTTCTTGGTATCTGCCATCTCTTGTTTACATTATCGAACTTCTTAAGTCGATTTACAAGCTTAAATGTTACAGGATACTTTTCTATCCCTAATTTGGCAAGATATGCCTTGTTTACTTTTTCTTCTTTTCCGTTTAATTCTAACATTGGTGTTATTTTTAGTTGAACACATTATTGTTAATAATAAAAGCTCCTGAGATAACCCAGGAGCTTTTTGTAAATTACCTAATACTAAGGCTTGATGATAACCATTTGATTACCTGCTGCGAAGTGACCGCCAATATGCGTTCTTAAATCGTAGTTGTTTACGTCTTTAGAAATCACTTTCTGACCGTTTCCAGCACCGTTGATTTGCCAAGACTCCATCATTCTTGAGTAGTTACCCATCGCTTTGTAACGACACCCAAAAGTAGGTACATCATTCTGCGTTTTAGTATCTTTCTTCTTTCCAACTGGACACCAGATACCTTGTTTAGAGTAGTCATATCCAGAAGCTCCGTAAAGCTTTGCATGAGATAAGATACCTAATTGTTTAAAGGCAAATGTTCGTCCTGCTTTCGTTAAGCATTTGAAACCAACTGAAGCAGCTAAACCTTCGTCACCACCAAACATTTGGCTATAAGCAGATTTAGTGTAGTTAATATCAGTTGTTGCAAAATAATCAACTAAAGCATCTTCGATGTCGATGTTTAAGTCAATACCATTAAAACATGCAATGTTTCTAGAAGCGAACTCCTTGTCTAACAATTTAGCAGTTTCATTGAATTTAGCAACGCTATAAGAACCTGGAGTATAATTAACAATGTTTCCATTAGACTCAACATATGGGAATAAACCTTCAGTTGATTTAATTACTCTCTGTGTAGTAGAATCAATTAACGCTGCATTTGTATTTGTAGTTTTTCTACCAAATAATAATGCTCCATCAATTTTCAAGTTCATTCTGTAATCAGCATCTAACTGCCCTTTAACATAATAAGCGTTTATAGCTCGTCCACTTGAATCTTTGTCAAACCATTTTCTGTTTGTCATTTCAGTACCAGTAACAGTCATACGTTCTTTAATAATTTGAACATTGTTCGTGTACTTGTACGTTCCTGCAAATGCAGATTCTGGCTGGTCAGAACCTTCAGAGAAAGCTGCTGACATGATGATTAATTCTTGACCTGCTGCAATTAACGGAATATTATCCCCTAATTGGTTAGGTGTAAGCTGTACAGTAATCGTTGGTACAGTACCAGAAATACTAGTAACTGAAGCAGTAACTCCATTAGGGAACATTACAATATCCCATAATCTTGGGTAGTACTTGTTCAATCTAATATCAGTTGAAGCTTGTAAAACGATATTTACTGGTGCATTAGCTGCTCCTGCTGCTGTACCTGCGTTAGCGTGAATTGTTTCATGAATCCAATCTTCTTCATGGTGAGAATACTCATCTTGAGAAACTGGACTTTTAAATCCTAATGAATCAATAGTACGGAAAAATCCTACTCCTTGATCTCCTTTAGAACGAAATAAGGTATTTAATACCTCTGGTTTGTCAATATCAAATGTTGATACGATGTCCGAAGCATATTCTGCTGCGAAACTATTTAAATCTCCTGCTGCCATTTTATTTAATTTTTAATTTTTAATTTATTTTTCTATGTTAACTTCACTCCTTCCATTCGTTCAATCATAGCAATGGCATGATCACTTCTCGACATTTTAGTTTCAGAATCTCTTACTTCTGTTTCTGGAACCGCACTCGGATTGTGGTCACTTTTTATTTTTTGTTCTTGAGCTTGAGAAATTCCAAAATCATATGATGCTTTCATCATCTGCTGATGGTTTTCCTGTATAAATAAGTTCATAGCCATTGTCTTTACATTTTCAATATTTTCAGATGTAAATTCTAAACCAGATGAAGATACGATATCAAAAACCTTATCATCTATCTCGTCTTTTTGCTCTTCACTTATAGCATACTCTAAACCGAAATCGTATTTCAAATCAGAAACACTATTCACTTCATTTGTTACTACTCCGTCCCATTTGTCTATTCGCTGTTCATCAGCATAAGTTAGCTCTTCGTTTGTTGGTCCTGTCTGATTTTCAGTACCTGTTCTTGGTGTCATTGCTTCTTTTTGGAGATTAACGAGGTTTTCACGCTCTCTTCTAGAATCTCTTTTAAGCTCAATAGCTCCTAGCTTCATTTCTGTAGCATCATATAAGTCCTCGTCAAGCTTGTATTTGTTGTTAAGATAATCTGTCGCTTCTTGATCTGTTAAGCCATCATTAGCTTTAAGAGACATCTTCATAACATCAAACTCACTCTTTTCGGAGTAGTCTACTGATACCACCTCAGAATATACTTTAGGATCACCTCCTTTAAGTATAAAATCATTTAATCCTTTTACATAATCACTTGCGAACTCTGGTTCCTTCTCACTTTCATCCACTAACTGATTATACTTATCCACTAGTTGATCGTACTCTGTGGCTAATTCTAATATTCCTGAATCTTTGAACTCTTGTTCCGACTTGAACATTCCATTTGACATTTCGTCAATATACTCATCGGCACTCAATTCATTCGACTCTGAAGCATCAGTTTCCTCAGAAACTACTTCTGGAACTTCATCTGTTACAACATCTCCTTCGTTCACCGTTTCGGCTACTGGCTCAGTTTCTGTCTCTTCAGGTTTAACTTCCTCCGTTGTTTCTACGGTTTCATCAGTTGTTGGAGCTTGATATGCTAATCCAGCGTCCTCAAACATTGCTGCTGTTATGTCATCTTCTGTACTCATTTTAGAATAATTTTAAGATATTTCGTTAAATAATAGTGTAAAGATATAATAATATTTTATTAAAATGCAAATCACTTACCTAAAGTTTTGTTTGAAGACTTCATTAGCTCCTCATCAAGTTTGTGATAATGTTGTTTTGTTTTAGAATTATCGTCATGTTCAGCTTTATCAGATCGCTCCTGCATTCTAAGACCTGACTTAACCTGCTCAACCTCTATTTCCTTACGGGCCTTAGCTGCTTCAGTATTCTGAATCTTACCTAAGTCTTGTTCAGATTTTTGCTGTGCTAATTGTGCTGCTCCTTCTTGACGTTGTTGTTCAAGTTGTGCTTGCACCTGGTCTTGACGCTCCTGTTCTTGATTTTCTTTAATAGCTAAATAAGCTTGAGCCAACTTAATAGACCCTTGATCAATTAGTCTAGAAATATACATGAAATCTGACATTCTTATCCCAATCCCTCCTTGCTTCTTAGCGTTAGAAGATTGTATGGCCATTTGCTTAATTTCACTTTTCTCTTGGTCAGATGGCCTCATCTGAACAATAAGACCTAGCTCCTCTAATCTAGTTTTAGAAGACTGCTTCATTATATTTACAGAGTTAGTCCCAATAGCTTTTTCTAATCCTTTTATATCACCGCTTCTCACCCTAACCTGCCATCTTACTAGCATATTTTGAGCTAATTGAGTCTTTATCGTTTTATAGCCTATAAATAAATTATGCATAACATTGTTCGTTGCTCCAACCTGCATCTTAGAAGTGCCTACTGGAGTTTCTGTGCTTAGAGTAGACGCATCCATAGCAGGTGATATTCCTGTAATTTGACGTATCATTTCAATATCATGATTAAGTATAGTGATATATTCGTTCAATTCCGAACCAATACCTCCTGAAATCTTATCTATTGGAGATGGTTGATTTCCTGTAAACTGAGATTGATGGGTGCTTGCTTTATACACAACATCACCAGTTTGTCTATATAACCTTAATATATCTAGTGGACCCATTTTAGAGCCTCCCATAGATATGCCTGTAAGAGCACCTACTTCAACTTTTATCCCAGAAGGAGCAGACATTGCTATTGCATTTTGCATCTTAAGCCATGTAAGCTGTACGTTATCTGCTAAAGGAATAATAGAAGATAATATTGATTTTTCATTTTCCCTATAAACCTTAAAAGACAAACAAACTTCTTCTGAATCGTTTTTAGGAATATCTGTTTGTTCTCCCCAATCAAAAACAATTTCAGTCCCTACAATCCAACTTACCTTTCTAATTTTCTTCTTTTTAACTGTATGCGATTGTCTTTTATCTGTTTTCTTTTTATTATAGTCAAAAGGTTTTGGGTAATACATATGATTACCCCTAGAAGTCTTCTTCTTTTCATACCTCTCTAAATCATAATCTACAAATTCAAGCTCCATAACATAAAGGTCATAGTCTTCAAAATTATCAGCAGATATTCCAGAGTTTATGTCTACAGCAGCATTATTGTTTTCAAAGTTTCTATACTTATCTGCTATTTCAAAAATTTCTTCATCTGATATTTCAGGAGCCTTCTCTCTTAGTTGAGCTATAGTCATTTTTCTCATCTCACCAGCAGTCTTCATGTTTTTATGTGAAGGATCAGAGCTATAAGACATTATCGCATCTCTTGGATTGACATACCTAGTTTTCACTTGCTTTGTTAAAGGATCAACATAATCTTTAGCCATTGCAATACCTATATCAAATAAGTCACTAAAGATTCTCCTTTTTACATCTTCCCAAGAGGACATATCGTAAGACCAATTTAATGCCTTTTCATAGGCTATTTCAATAGCTAATTTAAACGAACCAAGGTCTTTCATCATTTGAAGCTCCTCCACGCTATTTGGGACAAAGTTAGGCATCCCTGGTATTTGAGGTATTCCTTCGGTTGCGGTAGGATCTTCTCCCAAATCTTCTGATAGTTTTTTATTGGCCCATACTTTCCATTTCATGCTATCCTTGTCAGAAACTGACTTTTCATCAAGAGCGTCAATAAAAATATCATATTCCATTTTATCTAACATTCCCATTACAACTCTTTTGAATTTAGGAACTACAGAAAGAATATCCCAAGATACATTCATGTATCCTTTTCTTTTGTGAGTTTTTTTGTCTCTAGGAGATAGCCTGTCCATATATTTAGTTACAGGCTGGTTGCCTTTTGCATATAGCCTTAAAAGGTCGATTTCTCCTCTAATAGAAAATGGAATTGTTAGCTTATTATTAACGTAGTCTGCATATACTGCTTCAGCATACTGCTTATACCACTTTTTATCCTTTTTTTTTGGGTCAATATTATGTTTTGGATAATTGACATTTTTACCCATGTAATAGTTTGCGTTGAACATCTATACGTAATTTTCTCCAAATATAAGAATAATAATTAATATATTATTGCAGAGCAGGTCTTTATGCTAATGCAAGATAATAGGTTGGAGGAAAAGGTAAGAAAAATCAAGTTATCCCCCTTACCCCCTAATAAGAAAGATAACTTTTACTCCCTTACCAATCATGCTGACGCTGAGTAATTAGGATTCAGAATGAGGCTCTAAGAGGTCACAAGTTGTCGAAAGACCCTGCTTAGATTTAAAAGACTACTGGCTTAGTCTCCCCACTGTTAATGCTCTTTTTGTTTCATGCACACTTATGAAATGTGTAAGTACAAAAAAAGGTTCTAACCATCTCACCTGTTAAAACCTTTTAAATGCCTGAAGCTTGCGCTAACAAGGCTAATATGTCGTTTTAAGTTATGAGATGTGAACCTTAGTTCAGTACTTACGACTGCAAATATATAATAAAATCTTTATAAACCAAAAAACCCAAAGAATAATCTATGGGTTTAAGGGCTATACTATGAAATATAACATTGGAAGAATTGAATCGGGACAAATATATAAAAAAAATAGCAACTCAACTAAAATCGCTATTTATAATTTAAAAACTCGTAAATGAAAAGTGCTTTGAAAAGAACATTTAGTTGATTAGCACATCAGCTAATATACAATATTATTATACAGGGTAATCAAATTCATCAAACAAATTCACATCTAACTCTTCCTGCTGAACGGTATTTATTACCTTATCTCCCTTTGCTTGTATAAGAGCAAGTCCATAAGCTACAAATAAATCATAATCCGTCATCTTCTCTTCAATTTCTAAACATTGTCTTAAAAACTCAATAGAATCTTCCCTATAACCATGTTTCTCAATATAAGTCTGTATCTCTCTAAATATTTCATCTCTAGTAATCTCAGTTGTAAATGTTCCAGGCTTTTTATTAAAAATACCAGTCCTCCTGTCTTTACCGTACCACAAGTATGCTGGATAATTTCTATCTACAAAGTAGTCCCATAGGAAAGGTACATTTATCTCTACATTTAATTCAAACCCATAATAAATAGCCATCATTAACATATCCTCTCCATATTCATTCTTGGTCATTGGCCGAAAATTATATCGACAAACAAACTTATTAGTAACCCACTCACTCACATCTTTATCTGAGTTATCTATAGAAGAATCGTGCCTCTGAAATACAGCCCCTGAACCTTGTGACCTTTTACCGTTACTTGTTTTTATAAACTTAAATGGATCGGCTCCCCCTGTAAACCTATTTGTGTTTCCTGGAATCTTAAGTCCATTATCTATAAAAAACTTATTTCTATCACCCTTTTCTAAAAGCATCGAAACATCAAACTTCCCTCTTGGGTTTGGTTCCCACACAACCTCAGTATCAGGAACATTGTCTTTCCATTTAAAATTACCTTTTGTAGTTGGAGCTTTCTCACTAAAAGTTACCTCATCAATTCTCTCCTCAATAATTTTTATATTAAATTTACATTTAGATGAATCTCCTCTGAAGCACTCTCTAAACATAGTAGGATACATACGAATAAACTCTGACAAACCATCAAAGTCATCAGCAGCTATATATCCCTCTCTAGTATTTTGTAAATATTGTTTAGCTTCATCCATTAATGAATTACCGAACTTATCAATAAATCCTTCTAGTCCATCGTGAGCAGGAATAAACAAATTATAAAGGCCAGATAAAGTTCTACCATTTTTAGTTCGCATTTTATCTTTTTGCCAATGGTCATAGTGAGATTGGTCGCATAACTGCTTAAACCTAGATCCACCACCTTTATCCATTTCTCCAACAGTTGAGGTATATGCTGCTTTTCCAACAATCACCCTTCCTGTAGAGAGACATTGTTTTACAACATTGTGTCTTAGTAAAATATCTCCATCAGTAAATTTTCCGCTTTCATCAGAATGATACCTTAATAGTTTACGTGAATCATAACCCTTAATATCCGATGATTTAAAATCTATCTTAGACCCAAGAGCTTTTGCTTTAGCAACTAGCCTACCAATAACAGAAGATTTTGAAGCAGGCTTCCTAAATAACATTGTTTTTTTAGGGTCATCAGAACCTTGGAATAATGGTTTAAAAAAGAATGGCAAAGACTTCCATCCAGGAACTAAGTGGTCAGTAAACACATCTTTCGCATGTTCCTCCGTAGCCGATTGAATACCAGAATGCTTTCTATACATTCTTGATGTAGTCTCATACAACCATACTTGAGCTTTATTTGTTGCTCCCTCACGCCTATGCTTCGGATATATAAACCCAAAAGAATCTTTATCTTTTACACAGAAGTCTGCAAAAATAAAAAACTTTCTATCCCTGCTTCTATATTCTGGAACACCTATATCTATTTCCCAATAACTTATATATAAATAATTTGTCCCTGTTATGTATGTAGGCACTCCGTTATTATAAAACCAATAACCATTAAGTCTTTTCCCCCATTCAGATTCTATAAAATCTATTTCTTCTTTCCATTCATGATAGTTTTCTTCTAAAAAAGACTTTACAGAGAGAAGCATTCCATTACTTTCTAAAGTTTTCTTATCTATAAATAATTGAGGATTTTGCTCAAGTTCAATTAATCTTTCAGGAACAATAGGCTTAATAAATAGCTGTTCTTCTAGGGCCAAGCCATAACCGTCAATTTTTGTAATATCACCGCACTGAGGCAACGGTATCTCTATCTGCATTAAATCTGGGTCATCGTCATTTATGACTAAATATTTCTCAGGAGGGCTATATAACTCTTCCATTCTACCCTAAATTAAATGCATAATCTTCAGGAGATAATAGTAGCTGTTTTCTAGCTTCTTCCTCTACATAATCATATAAGTCTTCGGTAAGGTATTTGTTTGTGTCCTCATTTAATAACTCAACTTCAAGCTCCTTTAGTTGATCAGAGTTTTTCTTGGCTTGAGAGAATACAGCTTGCTTATCTTTAGTCTCTTTGGCGTTCTCATCATCTGGGTCAATAAGTTGTAATAATGTATTATAAAATGCCTCCTGTCCTGAGACAAGTAATGAGAAGTTTCTTGAGCCTTGCATTCGACAATATCTAATAATCATTTTATTAATAGCCTCATTCTTACAATTAAGCATCTGCTTTGCAATAGGAGAGAATACATTTTTCCCTGCCACAACTTTAGCAACGAAACCAGCTAATCTAGCAGCCTCAATCTTCCTTTTTATTATATTTTCAATAGAATCTTTTAAAGGAGAGTTCTTATCATAAAAATATACTATATACCTAAATATCTTTTCTAAATTAGCTTTGGCTGATGCTTCTCCAACCTTATTAAACTCAGGGTATTGTTTTAGCCTTGGATATACCGATAATATGTTTGATCCTGAAGGAAGCTCACTCACATCATACATCATATTGCTAAAGTCGTATTCGTTTTCCATAATCTATATAAAAGGAAAAGAGGGAACCACCCCTCTCTTCGTAACCAAACAACTATTGAAAACTAGAACGTTTTCTTTAGAATTATCTATATTAACGAAAATATTTTGATTAGGTTTCATTTTTTTAAGAAAAAATTGCAGTTATATCCATTTCTCTCATATGTAAATAGTCTACACCGTCTATTTCTACAGGCATTCCAGCTACTTTATTATAAGACACTCTCTCCCCTTCCTTTACCTTGTAATTTTCTTTTTTATCTCCAACCATATAGACAGTTCCCATTTTGGAAGCATTTATATTTTTGGAATCCATTATTATTATGCTCCCAACGTGTTCTATCTCAGGGTCCGATTTAATCAATACATATGGCTCTACTATTCTCATTATTTAAATTTTACATGTTCGTACAATTCTTCTGTAATCACAGACACAACATCTTTTCTTTGCATCCTAAACAACTTTTTATTACTATTAACGTCATTATATAAGTCCCATTGAATAGGAAGGTCGCTATGGGGACTATACATAATAATATCACCTTCCTTCATATCGTCTTTATATTCTACTTCCTTTGGCTCAGAAGCAAAGCCTTTAACAGGCTCTCCAGCATGAATAATCTTAGCAAACTTTGTGCTCTTTAAATTCTTAACAGAATCTGGCATCTCTAATATACCGTCTTTATGAGTATCCCCCTCTAGAAGCTCCACTAAAATAAATCCATTAACAGGGATAAATCTATCATTCCTAACTGAAAAGAATATTTGATCATAAGGAACCAACCATAATGGCTCGTTATTTTCGTCCTTAAAAACCATTCCACTAGTCTCAACCAACTCCTTCATTAAGTAATGAAAGAAAACCTTATCTCCAGGCTTAACCTCAACACCTACGTCAAATGATAATGACATTGGACTGCCTATCATAAAAAAAGTGTCTCTAGGCAGCTCTATAACTTCCCCAAATGTAGGTAAGTGCTTTTCTACATCAATAGTGGTATCTAGATGCAGTTTTAGACCGCTATCTAATTCTACCTCATCACGCTTCATGTGAGGCTTAACTAGTATATGGTTAAATAATGGTTTTATCATTTCTTCTTCCTTTTTTTGATTCTATCTGAAAACTTTCCAACAAAAACATGTTCAAAAGATTTTGCAGCCTTGGAGTTTCCTTTTACATAGACAATGTTATCCCCCATTTTAACCGCAACTAAACTTCCGTTAGCTACCTTGCTTTTTACATTCTTAGCATGACGATCTTTATCTTGGTCAGGCATCGCCATCCACCAAGTTTGCTGTTGCTCTAAAGTCATTGGGAGAGATGTTCCCTTATGCTCTACGATTATTATATCATCGTGAGCTAACATCCTGTTTCTAGTTTTTACTACTCGTATCCTATGTACAATCGCTAGGATTACTAAACTAGCTATTAACAATACAAAGGAATAATGATAAATATTCATACTGTATATAATGATTCAGTACAAATTTAATAAAATAAGTGGAATAAAAAAAGGGGAACCTATTTAAAGAATCCCTTTTTATTTATTTTTTATAAAAACTATTTATCAGCTCTTTTTTTATGCCTTCCTTCTTATTTTCTTTACTTTGTACTTAGTTTTTGCCCTAGCCTTAGTTCCAGTTCCTTTCGATTTAGTTTTAACAGTAACTGCAAACCCACCATACGCACTTGCAGGGCTTTTACCGTCTTTCTTGTGCTTAAGTCTTCTCTTTTCGGCTAATTCTGTAGCTCTACGGTATCCTTTTGCTTTTGTTTCATCATGAAGAGATGTTGTAGAAGGCTCTCTTTCTGAAGCGTCATACTCACCATAGTCCTTATACTTATTAGGTTTTGTGCCTTTAGTTCCAAAAGTAAATCTCTCAACAGACTTCTCTTTTCCTTTCCCAGCTTCTATTGGGTCAAATGTTGTTTCTTTTATAGATCCTTTGGAAAGTGTTTTTCCATGCTTCTTTCGTTGTGCTTTAGATTTATATCCTCCTGCTGCTGTGTGCCCTAGCTTTCCTTCGCCTGTTATCTCTCTAGACCTGTCTAATGCTGTGGTAGGAACATACCTAGAAGGAGTTCTTTTATTTACCGTAGTTACAGTGTTGTCTTTTGATGTATCTGAGGACATAAAATCATCTCCGCTTTTATTTATTAAAGTAGCCTTCTTTGAGTCTTTTAGCCTATCTTCTAAAACGTCTGTGCGATGCTTTTTAGTTGTTAGCTCGTCCTTAAGCTCAACAGATGGAACGTATCCTGGTTTTGCTCGACCAGAACGGTAAGCTCTGTTTTTATCATACATACCAGTATCTTCCCCTTTTCTTGCTTTTTTTCTCGCCCACTTTTCAAACTTCTTCTCTTCTCGGTAGTTTTGCATTATAACTTTCCTGTCTTGCCCTGTAAAAGTCTTATCGCCTTTATATATTTCCTTTGGGTTTTGAATATGTTTCTTTTTTTTATCTGGCATAATTATTTAATTTTAAGCAAATATAGTAATTATCTTTTTAATAATAGGTATTCAAGCCAACCTTTAGGAACATCCATAGAACCAGTGACATAAGTCTTCCCAAGTTTCCTTATCAGAACTACAGCCAAGCCATCGTCTGTACGATCTCCATCTAACCATCTTTTTCTAGCAAGAGGGTTATCATGCCATCCTCCTGAAATTCTTTTAGTCATTGCGTATGATAAGTTCTCGTTACTAATATCCCATCTATAGCTCTTTACTCTGATATTCTTTCCTCCTTCAAAAGCATATTTAACATAGTTTTCTGTTACGATAACTATCTCGTCTGTACTATCATTCTTATATGTTACTGCTTCTTCGTTGATGCCGAGGTAGCTCATTATGATAGAGTCTTTAGTCCCTGTTTTAATAAAGCCTTTATTTGTTAAGTTTGAATCAACTCTTACTGAATCACCCTTTGTGTTGGCTAATAAATCTCTGTGATGTTGAAACGATTGTGCATTAATAACTCCTGTTACTAAAATTGCGATTGTTAAAATTAAGTTTTTCATATTTTTTTTGTTTGATTTATATAGTCTAACGCTGGAGTTTCAAAAAAGTTACAAAAATTTGTGTAATATTATTAATTATTTTATATTTGCCCCTATGGATATAGAAGAAAAAACAAGGATGAAGGCAATGATGTTAATAGGAGTACAACTATTCTTAGAAACTCATGATGAACTAAAAGGCACGACAGATTATACTAATAGGTTAAAGTTTACCGCAAGAGAGTTTAAAAAAGAATTAAGTAAGAGTCTTGGTGAGCAGGTTGGATTTTTATTTCAGGAAGATGGACAGACACAAATGGTAAATGGAATTATCGAAGATGTAGAGGTTTACGTAGAAGAAATGTTAATGGAGATTAAGAAATGAGCGAAGAGGAAGATCAGGAACTAGAGAGTCTTTGTAACTTTTATATAAAAGACCAGAAATTTATTAAGGCATTTAAAGCAGGAATTACTAAATTTATAGCGAAATATCCAAAAGGACTTGTAAAAGAACAATCCTTAGAAGATATGATTAATGCAATAATAGATAAAAAGCTTAATGAGCCTTGAATTTGAAGAGTCTTTTGGATTTGACCTAGATAAGTTAGGTTTAGTTATGTTGTTGGATATATTTGAAGAAACAGCTATATATACATATGAGCGTGAGTATTCAATTAAAATGGAAGAGGGAAAGGTTAAGGCTTGGTTTGGTGAAAAGCTAAAACACCAGACAAAAGATATGAAAGGATTTGAGTGTATAGAAGCTGCATTAGTACATGCAATACGAGAACACATAAAGCGGTCAGAACAAAATAATTAATTTCTGTAGCCTTTTATATTTATCACCGTAGTACTATAAAACCAAACAATTACCAACATGTTAAGCAAAGAGACTTTAAAGCTGATAGAAGATAACCCTAAGATACTTAATGCCCGTCTAAAAGGATGGATACAAGAACACAAGCTAGATGAATCATTTAAGATTGACTGGAATAAGTTACTTGCGTTATTTAATAAGATAACTGAAAAAAATGCTAGAGTAATTCCACTTAAAGTGAAAGGGCAGATTAGACAAAGATTAAGAGAGGGTTATAGTAAGGGAGATTTTAAACTTGCGATGATTAATATAATGAAAGACAGTTATCATCAAGAAACACAATATAAATATGTTACTTTAGAGTTTATATCTAGAGCAGATAAATTATCTAGATTAGTAACTCAAGACAATACGCCAATAAAAAAGAAACCTAATACATTTAGATAATATGGAAGAAGGAATGATAGAATGCCCTGATTGTGAAAATGGTACTCAGTACCTAAGTAACTATGTGTCGCAAGAATGTGATACCTGTAATGGAACTGGAGAAATTGAAGAAGAATAAAAACTATGAAGGAAGGATTTGAAATTGTAACCGCAGACAGTGTAGTAGAGAGTCTTAGGGTATTTAGAGACACTTATAACGAAAGAGGAAAGTATTTGGGGTTCCCTAATATACATCAACATTATTCTATGCAGCTTGGCACTTGCACTGATTGGACAGGATACCCTCGGTCAGGTAAAACACAGATACTAATGGAGATGCTATTAAACACCTCTATGTATTATGGATGGAAACACTTAGTTTATTTTCCTGATGTTGGCAATAAACAAGAAATCATCGCAGACCTTATTCATAAGAAAACAGGTAAGGGTTTTGATCCTAAATACAAGAACCTAATATCTGACGATGAAATCTACACTGAAACTGAGTGGCTATTAAAACACTTTTGCGTTCTTACAAAGAAAGAGGTCAAAGCTAAGATAACTCCGTTTGAGTTTTGGGACCTAGCGGTAATGATGAAAAAAGAAGCTGGGATACATACAGCAAGTATTGACAGTTGGAAAGATTTAAGCCACCCATATGCAGAATACGGAGGTTATGCAATGTATCTTGAAGCAGTACTTCCTTACAGAAACCAAATAGCAGAGGATCATAATCTACACTTGCATACGATAATACATCCTAAGCTTACAGAGAAAGATAGCAAGGGTAATCGTAAGCCACCAAACCCATTTGACCTAAAAGGGGGAAGTGAATGGTTCAACAGTGGAAAGTCAATGATAACGGTGCATAGAGAGAATCCAGAGGGGAATTTAGCTGACATTATTTTTCATAAAATGAAGCCAAGAAGTGTTGGTACAGTTGGAGCGACTACATTAATGTTTGATTTAGCCAGCTTCACTTATTTTAATTATGATGGTCCAAAGAGGGTTTATGCGTCTAAGGATAGTGAACACATGAAAATACATGATGAATCTCTTGAGCCTAACTTAAAATTCGATGAGGAAGAATACGACCTAGAAGGTATAGTAACAATGCAGGATGAATTAGATGAAGATTTATTTTAAATATAATAATTATGAAGAAAAAGTTGTTAATATCGTTTAGCGGAGGCGAAACATC
>Ga0255048_10000508_pt1 | contig 30140 bp, 53 predicted proteins | sample JV7_2_2_MG_FD_183619 | JGI IMG/M metagenome (GOLD analysis project Ga0255048, IMG submission 183619) | Seawater microbial communities from Jervis Inlet, British Columbia, Canada - JV7_2_2 | ecosystem: Environmental > Aquatic > Marine > Inlet | place: Canada: British Columbia | collected 2016-10-06
TACTATACCAGTTGAAGCCCATTCCGTAACTGGTAGAACAACAGTAATGCCTACTTGATCTGTTGCGTCCCAGTTAAAGGGAGTAGCAGAGCCTCCACTAGCTGTGAAATTATCGAAGACAGGAACGAATGAAGTACCTGAGGTATTCAAGCGAACAGCTCCTGGATAGTATGTATTACCTCCTGATAAATTACGTGCCCATGCGGTCCCGACAATATCTCCACTAGTAGCTTCCACAGCACTAGAATTTACAGTGAGACCATACGCAGGAGTGTAGTCCATACTACCAGTAACATCACCACCTGTACCTAATTGGATCACTTCACGCAATTCCATAGAGGAGCCTACTCTTCTTGAGAAGGTCTTCCGAACCCCTCCTGTTCCTAGGGTTAACCAGCTGAGTGTAGGCTGATCCGCTCCAGTCACTTCTTCCCACGCAGTAACAATAGCACCCTGAGCAATAGTTGTACTGCCTGGTCCCACGATTACATTGTCGAAGTATAAGTTAGAAGCAGATGCATTAGTAGTCTTAATGTGGAATATAAGTCTGTACGAAGTAGAGTCTGTACTTACAAACTGTAGCTGTACTTGTCCATTCGTAGCTATCTTAAGGGTATTATTACTAACTGTAATCAACTGAGCATTAGTTACATCGTAAATGTATATACCAATATCGTCACTTGCATAACTGCCTGTTGTAGTATAATCACAGCTTATCTTCAGAAGCTTATTAGTATCTGCTTCATCTAGTGTGAAGTCATAAGATACACCTTCTCCTTGCTCATTTACTGCTGGTTTATTAATTCGGAAACTAGCAGTACCTCTAAGAGCAGTACCCGTATCCTTTGTGAATCCGATACTAGCAGTACCTCCTGTACCATCTACAGGATCTGTAACTGCTCCGTCATTATATGTAGCCCATCCATCTGCGTTAACTTCAGAGTCGGGATTCCCAATAGCATTAATCTCCCCAGCTCCAGAGCCTCCGCCCAGAGTGAAGATACTTCCACCATTGTCCTTGAACTTAAATGTCGCATCTGTATTATCTACGAATAAATTGTAGTTACCCGAAGTAGGAACAGCTACTGATAATGCATTCTGTTCTGTAAATCCTTCATAGTCAGCTACAAGAGGACCAGATAACGTCTTGTTACTTAGTGTCTGAGTATCTGTTGTACCTACTATAGATCCTGTAACTCCGTGAACACCGCTTGATGGCTCATCAACTTCACTACCATGACCTAAGTTAGATATTGTATTACTAGTAGCATCAATTGTCTTATTAGTAACAGTCTGCGTAGAAGCTTCTCCTAGCACAGTTTCATCTGCGTCTATAGGAGGTAGTTCGATTGTTCTATCAGCTGTATACGTAGTTCCTGAGTTACTGTCTAGAGTAATCTCTTGACTATTCTGTCTGAATAGAATCTTGAATAGTTCTGATATTGATCCGAATCTCTTAGCCATTATATATATCCCTTAGTTGCATTCTTGTATAAGTACGCACATATCCGCGCGGTTCATTAATTACACTCTTGCACTAGTACGCGCCAGCCACTACCCGTAGGAGCTTCTGAAGCTGTTAGTGTTACATTATCTGCATCGTTTCTTGTAATCGTATCTACATCAATAGTCTCACCAGTGTCTATCTCGAATAGCTGAACCATGACATTTACAGTAGAGAAGCTGTGTGTAACTACCTTCGTAGTACCATCTCCACTTACCCAGTCTGCTTGAGCATTTCTACTACCTAGTATACTTTTATTAGTTAGAGTCTGAGTTGATGATATATCTGCAATCTCAACTTCTGATCCTAAGTCACCTATTCTGAATCTAGATGTAGCATCCTTGTCATATATCAATGAAGCATCTGTTGCATCACTCATCTCAACAGTTAGACCTGCTGTATCATCTGCTGTGGATTGGTTACCACTTACGTTAACTGTAATGTTAGCATCTGTTACGTCTAGCGTATCTGAGTTAACAGAAGTAGTAGTACCATCAACCTGCATATTACCAGGAATGATTACTGTAGAAGTAGCTGCACCAATTGTTACATTGTTAGCACCAACAGTCGCGCCAATATTCATAGCACTCGCAGCACTTACATCTACTGTATCTGTAGTTACAGAAGTAGAAGCTGTTACAGTTGTAGCATCTACTGTAGAAGGAGTCGTTGCACCAACAGTTGTAGCATCAATAGCACCACCCGTAAGAGATACTGAATCACTATCTTGAGTAGCTATTGTACCCAGTCCTAGTGTTGCATAGTATGAAGTAGGATTAGTTACGGTCCATACGCCACCACTCCTAATCATTATGTCATTATCTGTAGGAGATAAGTCTGCGATTGCTTGTAGGTCTGTATTCTGAGTCTGTACATCTGTTCCGATTGTAAGACCTAGATTATCTCTAGCATCTGTAGCGGAATTAGCTGCAGTTCCACCTCTTGTGATTGCAAGCTGTGCTTCACTAGTTTGAACTCCACCACTATTGTTGATAACAACTGCATCTACTGTATCTACAGCTAGTTTAGATCTAGTAATAGAAGCAGAGTTAGATATATCTGCATCATCAATTGAGAGTGGCTTATATGTTAATCCGTTTACTGAGTCCGCCAAGACATCACCAACAGAATTCGTGTCAGTAGGAGTAGCAACGCTAGATACGTTACCAATTCTTACATTGTATTGATTAAGAGAAGTAGTACCAACTGTTGTCCAGTCCCAATTACCCGCACCATCGGTCTTAAGTACTTGGTCTACTGTACCATCAGCTCCTGGAAGAGTGAATGATACATCTGCAGTAACGTCTACTGGAGCTTGTAGTCCTATGTAGTTAGTCTCATCATCATCGTAGAATCTAACATCAGTTCTTAGTAGTAAGTTACGCTCAACTTCTACATCCCCGTGTACGTCGAGAGTGACGTCGTTGTGACTAGCAGTACCGATATGAACGCTACCGCCTGAGCCACTACCACTGGAAATGTCCGCAGATTGAGGTTCTATGATTATGTCTTCAGATGCTCTTAGTACAAGCTCTTCAAGAGTATTAACGCTTAGATTACCAGCTAAGAGGTCAATACGCTCTAGATTATACCTAGCATCCGCAGTAAGATCATCACTGAGACGTAGTTTGAGATTGTCAGTTGTTGAAGCCATTGCTTATCTCGCTTAATTAAGTTACAGATTATGCTTCGGAACTGTAGAACTCAATTAGGAAAGTAACTTTACCCGCAGTAAGATCTGCAGTAGCAATGTCTAGAGTAAGATCATCAGAAGATCCCACTTTAATAGCAGTAGCTGAAGATGCTAGTGCTTGTGATTCTGTTCCACTGAACCCTGTATCGAATGCAAGTGCATCTGATAAGTCAGTAGCTCCAGCTTGAAGTTGTAGGGTAGCTGCTCCACCAGAAGTGAGTGCAGTTAATTCATCGGAGAATATAGCAGTTACGACAGAGTTATCTGGTAAGCTAATTCCGAAGTTGATTGAACCTTGTGCTCCAGCATCTTGATCGAAGTCATAAGTTACTAGTTGAGCTTGCTTAGCAAACTTAGATAGCACTCCAGCTTCTCTCTTATTCATTCTGTTGTTAGCTAGTAGTCCAGGCTTGGTTCTTAGGGATGACTTAGGCATGATTTGATCTTCCTTATCTGTTGTTAGTCCTCTTGATAGGATTATGAAGAGGTTGTGTAGTAGACAGAAGCCTACTACACGTAATGTTAAGCTTACTCTTAGCTTACCTTGAAGTTCTCAACGACTGCAATAGATGCAGGGTGATTACATACTAGGACACCGAACGCTTGTAAGTAACTTACTACGTTGTTAACGTGTCCACCAGATGCGCCTGGCTTCAAGTGGAAGTCTGTTCCGCCTGGTGCCTTAACAGTAGTATAGTCAGTTCCTCTATATTCGAGAACCTTACCACCACTCTTAGCTTCTGGCTTAATGTACAACTTAGACTTAGGACAGTACTCAGAAGTATATGTCTCGATAGTGTCATTGTTGTGTACGTATGCGAAGTAGTTAGTACCACGCTTATTGTCTTGGACTGTCTGGAAACGTCTATCAGTTTCACGAGACTCGATAAGAGTGTCATGAGCTTCTGGAGCCATACACATCATCTTCCAAGTATATTTACCCTGACCAGCTCGTACCTTAGTCTGGCTAAGTACTTTCTGAATATCAGATACGTCAAGAGTTGATCCACCAGCATCTCTTCGAGTCGCGCCTGAAGCACCGCTCATAGTAATACCGTGAATAGTACGTCCGTCATCAGCCGCTAGAGATTCTAGTCCTGCCATAACTTCAGTAAGAGTTCCATAGTCTGCCACTGGAGCAGTCAAGTCTGGAATAGTAGGTTGTCCACTTCTATAGAAATGATCAGCATCTGCAACACCAGCAACAGTAACAGTTAATTCTGCACCAGCTGAGTCACGAGCAGATAAAGTAACTTCATCAGTATCTCTATCCTTGTCTTCAATCTTCCAATACGCGAAAGTACCAGCAGATACAGTTGGAGCTGTTCCTGCAGTTGAATCTTCTGCATAATGATTAAGCTTATCACCAAACTCGAAGTAACCGATATGTCCTCTGTCTGCGTTGCCCGTCTTAAGAGAAACTACGATACGTCCAGAAGATAAAGTTGGAGTACCAGAAGAGATACCAGCAACACCAGAACCGTCTGCATAGTAATCAGCCGCCATTCTACGCTTAGAAGCGATAGTCTTATTCTGAATCTCAAACTCTAGAGGCTTAGCATAAGTCTCAGGAGACTGTTGTGCACGTTCCCACAAGTTATATTCTAGGTCAATAGTCGCGTTAATTTCCTTGAACTTAGCAATGTTCTCAGAGATGCTAGACTGTTGTGCGTCTGGGAATGCTCTGTTAGACGTACCTGGATCTGCCCACTGAATTGCACCTGGACCATAGTCTGTGGAGAATTGAAATCTGTATTCACGAGCTAAGCTGTTGCCTTCTCTTGAACTAAGTACGTTCTCCCAGTCACGATAGTCTTCACTAATTTGGTTCCGAACATTGTCGGAGAATACGATCTGGAGTAATGTACCTAGATCGAGTTGGTCTATATTATTAAATGCCATGATAACTTACCTTATAATTGATTAATTACTATGAGCTTAATTGCTCAGGACTTCTACACAAGAAGCCTCTACTTACCACTCCAGAAATTGGAGAGGATTCCACCTATATCGCCACCCTTAACAGCAGCTCTAAGCGCATCAGCACTCCGATTGCTCTGCACGCCATTGATAACTCTCTTCTGAGCATGTGCTGTAGCTTCTTCCTTCTTCTTAGCAATAGTCTTCTTAGCTTTTCTCTCGCCTTGGACTGTAATCATCTTCCTGATGTCACTGCTAACTTTCCTGAATTCGCGTCTAGCTGCTTCGCGTGTGATTGGAGTTCCTGCTTCTTCTGCTGCTGCTAGATTCTCACTAACTTCGTTCCATAGCATGGTATCCAATCTATGCTCCTGTACACTGTCTCCAAGTTTACCATCGAAACGGAACTTATCGAATGCTGGTGTAACTAGAGCTGATACAGCGTCAAATGCTGCGTCATTCTTGCTCTGCTCAGTCTGCTCTCGAAGCTCTTGCATCTCTTGCTGTAGTTTCTCGAATGCAGAAGATTGCTTATTAGATTGCTCTCGCTCATCCATTCGCGCCAATTCCTCAGCACTTGCGTTCTTCCTAGTCTCGTGTCGTTCTATCAGCGATTGTTGATACTTATCATGAGCACCATCACCATCAAGTAGGTCTACTAAGCCTTGGACTCCACCAGAAGCATATGCATCCTCTAGCTTACCAAATTGTGCCTGTAATTCCTGATACTTGGGGTTAATATCCTCGTATTGCTTCTTAGCAGTATCTCGTTCGTGTTGCCACTTCCTGGCTCCATGTGCGAGTAATGCTTGCTTCTTAATAGCTTCCTTATCTTCGTAGTTAATCTGAAGCTTCTTCTTGCGTCCCCTTGCGTCCTTAACTAGGACTTCTTCAAGATGCGATTGTACATCGTCAGTCTTCTTCGGAGATGGCTTTTCATCTGCTTCTACAGATTCACTCTCAGTATTGCTATCAATTCCTGCTGAATCTAGAAACTCTTCCACCGCATCCTTGTCGGTTGGTCTTGAGGTTCTGTCCTCTGATGTTCTCCAGTCGGATGGCTGTTGTGCGCTTGTACCATCACCTAAGATTGCATCTCTAGGATCTTCACCATTAGATATTGCTTCAGAAGCACGTTCTAGGTATGATCCTATTCCTGTCTTGTCACTCATATTATATTCTCCGATTATAGCAGTCTTACGGACGTAAGATATGCGGGGTGAGTCCTTGAGTCCCTGAGGGGATATCAAGAGTTAATATAGATGTGATAATTGTCTACGATTATAGCATAGACAGTACCCTATGTCAAGTGTTAAATTACATTACCCATTAATGATAGGAGGTAATTGCTCTGTATCTGCTTGTTCTCCAACCATTTCAGCATCTTGGGGTAATGCACCCTGTGGAGGTACAGGAGGAGCTGCACCTGCTGGACCTGCTGCGGGAGCTGCTTCTTCTGCGGCCTTAGCTGCTCTGTCCTTAATATGCTTCTTAACTAACAGCTTATGTTCGGGACTAATTGACTCGAATTCTCTGGTCATAATCCATCTCTTACCATAAGCGATCATACTCTCATGATCTTGTAGCTCTTCAGGAGATATATACTCATCTGTTGCTATCATACGTTCGAAGATCTCACGCTGTCTATCCTCCGATAACTGCATCATATCATATAAGCCTTCTAACTCATTTAGCTTCATCATCTGTAGACTTACACGAGGAGGTATACCTGCTTCCTTGAATAAAGGTTGCATGGTCATAATCTCTTCTCTACGTGTCATAGGATCAAGACTAAGACTCGCACCATACTCCACAACTAAGTCCCAGCCACCATCTATATCGGCACCTTTAATGTCAATAGTCTGTAGCGCCTTCTCATTACCCAGTACTTGAATTGTACGGGGAATATCCCAGTGCTTCCTAACTAAGTTAAGATAGTTCTTGTATATAGATTCTACGAATAGTACGTACTTATTGAATAGTCTTCTTCTTATCATATTACCCTGGTTCGTAGCATATTGCATACTGAATCCAGATTGTTCACGAGACTGTTGTCCGAACATAGATTCGTTAACACCCGAGATATCGTCAATACCCTGCTTAACTCTGTCTCTCATAGTATTAGAGTCTGGCATTGTAGGAGCTGGTTGAATGAAGTGAGGAGGCTGAGTACCTGTCATTTTAACTATGTCCCAAGGAGTGTTAGTTATACCATCATCAGGAATCTCTGTACCCTCTGGTAGTACCATTCTAACCGCACCGTGAGCTTGTATATTATCTAGCATTGCACCATCAAGTCTGTTAAGAATCTCTTGAAGAGGAGTAACATACTCTAGGAAACTCTTACCCCAGATTAAGTGTGGTACATCTATGTCTGTGAATATGTGATAGGGAAGTGCTGCCTTCTTGGGTAGCTTGCTTATCTTCGCTTCTATCTCTTCTGGAGACAGTTCTTCATTCTTACGGATAAGTTGAGCTTGTCCCATTGGGAGGAACCTATGAGGGGAAGGTCCAACTTCTTGCAGAAGTTCTCCGTTCTTAGTACATACGGTGTGTCTGCCCAAGAATCCGTTAACGGGCAGTCCAGGCTCCCAGTACTCGTAAAGTTCAACCGCATTATACTTAGAGTCATCTAGTGCAGAACGTGAACCATTGTCCTCGTAACTCGCACCAGTACCAGCTTCATATCTGTTCTGATCTATAATGTCCTTCTTATCTGCACCGAATCTAGATATAGCATCTTCATAGGGCATGTAGATCTTCTCGAAGACGTAGCGTACATCATCCCACTGTCCTGCATCAGGATCAATGAACATAGACCAAGGTGAAGGAATAGTGAAGCGCAAGTCTCCTTCTAGTTCCATCTCCCCAGTCTCTTCGTCCAACTCTATGATATCTCCAGTCGTGGAATCCCAAACGCCCTTCATGAAACCAGAACCGTAAATGAGAGTATCGAGTGCTGATTGATCTATAATCTCTTGCATCTTATATTGTCTAATAGCATACCTTACAAGTCTATCTGCAGAGTCTGCTCTACGCCTATCTTCTTGATCATTAGTTGCAGGTCTTGGAACTACTGTAGGAGGGTTAGCTGATAGTTGAGCATGGATGAATCTTAAGTTCTTAAATGCATAACTAACATCTATATCAGACTGTCCATTGTCTACATCGGGTAAGCCTATTCCTGAACGGTCTTGTGTGTCGTAACGAGACTTAGTACCTGTACCATAAGAGTTGTAAACTGTACGCTCACTCTCATCCCACATAGACTCTACCATGTCTCTCTTCTGCTTAGCCCACTCAAGTCTCTTCTTAAGTTCGTGCGTAGCTTCTTCATTAGTCCATACTATAATCTTCATTCTACTAATCCTTCTTCTTCATATCGCTACGAGTGCTTGTTGGATGTAATTCAGGCTTACTCTCTATCTTATGATCTGTATCTGTATTGCCATACTTGTATATGATAGGTTGTATCTTCTCTAGTATCCGTTGTAGCTTAGTACTGAGCTTATCTCTCTTACATAGTTTATTATTCAAGTTACGAATGAATGTCCATTCTCTTCTTGACTCATGTCCAGAGTCTATTAACTCTAGTGCCTCATCTACTCGTTCTGAGAGGGATGGTCTAACTTCTTCTCTCTTAGGAGCGGGTGTATCTATTAATATCTTAATCTTCATAGTCACTAACGGTTCCCTCTTCTGTGTCCCTTAACCACTAACGCGTGTAGTGCTTGCTTATAATATCTACGCATGTGTAGTCTCTCTTGATGAACGCCATACCAGAAGATTCCATGTAAAGGAACTGTCACCATAAGTACTGATAGTAGTAATAACATTCTAACTCCTCCGTCCACGCTTAATCCGTTGCTTCGTAAGCTTCTTAGCAGCATTCTGTTTCCTCATTTCTATCTTAACTTGTCTCGCATGATTCTGTTCTAGTAAGTTCTGAGTCCAAGTCTTATTAACTACGGGTACAGAATCTGTTGGTATCATATCCGCGAAGTACTGAGCTGTGTCTATTAAGTGGAAACTTGAAGAGTTAACTATCTTATTCTCCGCAGTCTCACTCCATCTACACTCTAATAGCTCTGTAGCTAAGTTAGCTGATGCAGGAGTTAACTTAATTCGTCCACTAGACAAGACTTGTTGTAGTCCTTTAATCAATTCACCCTTACGACTGTTGTTCTTAGCGTAAGGAGATAAGTATGCGGGACGAGTTGCTCTACTACTTGCGATTCCTGTGTACCAAACTTCATGAGGATCACATATTCTTCTCATTATGTTGTAAGGCTTAGTAATAGACATTGCAGCTTCGTATAATTTGACTGGATCGTAGATTCCTTCTAAGTATTCTGCAACTACACAGTACCAAGTGTGAGTGCGAGGATCTTCTGCCCAGATTGTTAGGCCGAACTTGGACTTAATCGCGGGATCGACTGACTCAACATGTCTCCAACCTCTGTGATAGTAGTCTGGAAGTAGCGAAATCATGGATTCTTCCTCGAATTCGTACACTGCATCGTCTCCAGTGGTCCATTCTCCATACAGTACAGTCCTTTTATAAGACTCTGAATAACCGTCTAATTTCTTGATCTCAGCCTCTATACGGTCCTTATATAGGGGATTATCGAGCTTAGACATCATATACTTCTTAGCTATCGTACCATCTGCAGCTTCAACTACTCTCTTAATCTCTGCATTCTTAAACTTAGGAGTGAATGTTGCTAAGAAGTAGCCTTCTCTTGCATCAACACGCCTTTGTAGCTCTTCAAGTATCTTGAAACTACCAGGCATCTCGTCTAGCCATACATAGTTACATACATATCCCTGTAAATGCTTACGTGCATTCTCACTACTGTCACTATGTGATACGAATATTATCTGATCTCCAGTAACCTTATTAACTACGTGCTGTAACTGGTTACCAGTTCTTACTTCCTTCCAGTCTCCTGGATTGGGTAGTAGTGGACGTATCTTACTACCCCACAATTCAAGCTCAATCATCCTTTTATCCTGCCCTGCAACTAGACACTTCAGAGGAACATTCTTCCAAGCTTCTGGTCTCTTCCAAGTAGGGTGTGTATTACTTATTACCCATACTAATTCTCTCGCAGCAACGCTTGACTTGCCACTCTGGTTACCAGCGACTACATATCTGTATTGAACCTTACCAATATCGTTGAATATAGTCTGTTGCTTATTGTTAGGTCTACTGTCCATGTCAATGGGATCGAAGCACTCGCGTAATTGGAGAGAGTAGAGTCGATTCATTGCAGCTGCAGTGATCTTATCTTGATGTATGTTATCTGTCATATTACGATTACTGACCTTAGCTAGTTACTTATATAGACGCGACCGTCAGGAAGAGCGCAGCGATTACTGACCCTGTACTACGCGAATCTCGTCAATAGTAACTGCAGAACCTGCACCTGTTGTGATAACGATACGAGCATCTGATCTTAGGGGTAGATTAGTCTGATCTCCAGCTAACTCTGCTAAGAAGCTAAGAGAGACTGTTCCATCAGCTGTAATTGCTGTTGTCTTACTTTTAACTTCACTAGATGTGAATCCATTACTAGTATCTTCTAGAGCAATACTAATTCCACCACCCACAGTTACACTACTAACGTCTACGTCTACTATGAAGTTCTTACTGCCATCTTCCGTTATCGCGAAGGTATCACTAATTGGAGTAGCTGTCTGACTCGCACCAACATCACCTCTAGTTACAACTTTAATACTCTTACTTGTTCTTGCGTTTGTTCCCATTACTTATCCCTTATAGTCTTGTCATCACTTTAATGTTATTAACAGTTAAACTACTGGTTGCTCCTGTAGTTACTACTACTCTTATACATTCGAACAGGGGTAATACTAGCGCTTCTAATGCCACACCCTCATCTAACTTAATACAGTAAACTCCGTCTCCGTCATCTATAAGAACTCCCCCTTGGGGATCTCCTACCTTAGACCAACTAGTAATCCCTGAACTCTCTTCTAACTCTATTAGAATCTCTTCACCAGAACCGAGTACTACATTGCTAACTTCTACACTCATTGCGAAGTTGATCGAATCAGAAGCTGTAATACCATGATCCTTACTAACAACTTCATCAATAGAAGCAGCAGCTATATCTGTAGGATAAGAGTTCTTCTTAGCCTCTATTGGCTTATAGCCTCTTCCCGACATATTACTTACACTCGTCTAGTTTACTTAAGAATTGGTCTATCTGCTTAGGTCCAGTGTTATCTAAGTCACTACCCACGTCAATGCCCTTAACTTCTAGTAGCCATCTACCCACCACTTCACTACAGACTTGTCCATGACTGCCATCTGTAAATGGATTACTCTTCGCTAGTCCTATCTTACATAGGAATATACCCAGAATCTGCTTCTGACTATATGTAGTTCCTGCATGCTTATGGTAGAATGCGAAATGCTTCAAGATCTCTTCTTCAGTCAATGTAAATGTATACTTCTTGATTCGCACTATCTTCTTATCGAATAAAGGCTTATTAAGTAAATGTACATTAGATCCGCTTGCATGATATGCGGAAGATAAGTTAGTATATGCGCAGTCCCACTCTAGGGCTACGTGGGAATACTTAGAGAATCCATCGAAAAGTCTAATCAACCAGGATATAGGTACAAACTTCCCCTTAGGCTTAGTGAATGTAATAATAACGTCCATAGGATATCTCTCTCTACTGTTAAGTACTCGGCTTATGTAAGAATAGGTTACATTTAAGGTCTACGTCTTCGGTGCCTGTGCTTGTATATTGTAGTCTAATCGTGAATCCTGCCATTAATCTTGCGGGATACTCAATTCTAATTGCATCTTGATTACATACATCAGGATCTACATACCAATGTGTACCAAACTGATTAAGAGGAACTCCAGTAGGAGCGGCCACTGCCCAGGGAATACCTGGAGCATACTCTGCTGGATATAGTATACCTGCATATGCGTACCCCTTATCTATTATCTGGAAATGTAAGTAGTCACCGTAAAATTGATTCTTCAGGAATAGCTCCATACCATTTACATAGTGTTCTGCATTAAGTGTATAATCAATATCTGTAGTAGTGCCCTTAGCAGCTATGCCTTCTACTCCTTGTCCGTTGAACAAGAATCCTTCACTAGATCCGAAAGGAGCAGAACGTGTAATCTGTCTATTACTTCCATCAGTGAATGGCAAGTTAGCATCAGCTAAGTAATTATCTTCGAAGTCTATCTGATCTGCTTGCTTATCATCGTCTTCAGCGTGATCTACAGTACAGTGTAGTTGTAGGGGACCATCAAATGCCCAGACTAGATAGTTAGCACCCTCGCCCTCGTCTATGTATTGGATACGTAACTTACGAGAGTCTATGAATGACTTAACTGCTGACCACGTAGTTGATATCATTATGTCTCCTTCGTTAAATCGACCATGATACGTTCTAATTTCCTACCATTGTTATTACTGTTAGCTCTTGCCTTAATAGTAACGCTAGTAGCATATGCAATAGGATACTCTGGAGAGAAGGATACTGTCTTCTTCGTCTTATCATATGTTAACCAAGTTCTATAAGAAGCTACATCATCGTACATGTCCTTAAGTTCCTTGATATCTGCATCGAATAGTTCCTCACCATCTACTTCACATACTACTTCTATGTTCTCGCTGTTAAGATCTAATATGAAGTTAGCAAACTGTCCCGAACCCGAGTAAGTAAATGCGGTGTAATGTGTCTGATTCTGTCCGGGAAGAGCTTGATTAGGCTTACTTAATACTATTCGTGCCTTCTTAGAATACGTAGGAGACGCTGAAGTTACACTAACAGCAGCATTTACTGCGATTGCATTGCTTACAATGTCTACGCCTTCTATTACTACCTTAGTTATATTATTCTTAAGGAAGTCTATAGCTTCGCTTAGGTCTGTTATATCATTAGATCCAGAGTTGTCAGCGGCCATTACAGCAGAAGTACTAGCTATATCTGCAAGTACTGTAGGATCTGTGGAGAAGTTAGCATCTTCTTGAGCTTGTATTAAGTAGTAAGCACCAGCATTTATAGTAACACCAACGTAGGTTACTGCAGCTCCTGTATTATTCTTAATGTACTTAGTAAACGCCATAGAATCCTCCTACAGTGCGTGTAGTAGCTATGCAATTTATTGCCTTAACGTACTTAGTGAATGCCATACTGCTACTTACCTTTTACTACGCGTCTGTCTTAATCTTGATCCAGAAACTTACATCTCTACAGGAACCGCTAGTTATTCTTACAGAGACTTCATCACTAGCTACAAGGGCTGTTGATAAGCCTGCTAGTATACCACGATTATCTGCTGTTACTGTGAGTGTATCTGTTACTCCACCATTCACATACACGGAGAATGTTACTGTAGAATTTACTCTGAAGGAAACTGACAGAGAAGTTAGTGTACCTTCTTCCGCTACTACGAATGGTCCATCATCACTGGATACACCTTTAAATGTCTGGAGCCATGTATTATTATTCGCGTTGCCATCATAGCCGAAGTTAACTGCCATACGCGCAGAACCTGCATCATTCTTAACTTCTTCAATAGCTGATTGCGTCTCTTCTGCTACGAAACCATTAGTCTCATTGTCGAAGGGTACAGACTCAGCTACTTGTGCTATGGGTAAAGTAGACATTAATTAGCCACCTTCCATTACACGTAGAGACTTACCCGCTCCTGTTGCTATAGCGTATAAAGTTGCGGATTGGCCTACGTTGATTGGTACTATCTGATTCTTGAATATCTCAATACCAGTACTCGTTGTTACTGTATTATCGAATCCTATGAAGATGCCCTTGTCCTTAGGCTGAAGGAGTACAATCTGTCTTCCTTCCTTAGAGTCTGCAGATACAGTAACTTCAATAGCTGTCGTACCCACTGTAATATCACCCTGACTACCATCGGAGAATAAGGTATCGTTATAGTCTGTATCTATTACGCCACCACTCATTATTCAGTATCTCCTGTACTGTTGCTACTATTATCTATCTGATCGTCCACAGTATCATCTATACTGCCTTCACTCTTAATCTCTAGAATGTTATCTTGGATCTTCTTACCCAAGCCATTATACCACATAAGGAGTCCGTAAACTTGCATCAGTTCCTTCGTTCCTAAGTCATCCCACTTTACATGCTTCATCAATATCTTAGAGAATTCCGCCAACTTCTGTGAGTCTTCTTGTGTGAAAGTACCGTTCAAGATACGTCTCCTATATGTTAATTACGCGTTACTTACTATACAAGTTCTATTCACGAACTGATCATGAATAGATTACTTATTATGCAAGCTCCATGATTCTCATGTCTGCAGTCTTAGAGGCTCCAGAAGTGATAGCATGAATGTCGATGTTAGCTCCAGCACAGATGCTGACATAAGATCTACGTCCGATTGGGAAGCCGGTTGCTGCTGTAACACTTGAAGAACCGATGAAGGCAGTGTCATTACCAATGTTAGCAATCCACATCTCTTGTCTGTTCGCTAGGTCTGTGCCTACTAAGTCAGTTGCTGTGTTGTTAACTGCAGTCGCAGTGTTAACTACAGAGTTGTTAGGACAGCTCATAGAGAATGAACCTGCGATTCTTAACTCACCAGTGTCGTTAACCTGTAATGGAGAGTAATCTCCGTCTGCAGATACCATCGTTCCACCAGCGTCATTACGAACTGCTAGAGGCATAGTACCGACATCTCCACTTACATGTGCGGAGTCTTCTGCAAAGGATAGATTCTGAACTTCTAATAGTAGAGAAGCTAAGTCAGTTCTGACTGTCGCATCTGTTACGTAAAGTTCACCCGTTGCGTTACTCTTAAATGCGGCGTAATCACCGTCTGTATCCGTAGATGCAGCTAGAGTGTCTTGCCTCACTGTTAATACGAAGTCACCAGCATCGCCTGAAGTTGCAGCAGAGTCTTCGTCATACTGACCTGAAGTCTGTACAATGTTAACGTCTAGTGCTTGATCTGAACCGACTAGAGTACTTGTTAAAGCGACTCCCGCAGAGTCTAGAAGAAACGAACCAATCGTGTCGTGCTCGTCTGTTGCTTCTGCATCAGTTGGATCAAAGTGGATTTGATACTTACTCATATGCTATTCCCCTTATACTGTAGATCGTCCTACAGCCATGACTCTAATGTAACCACTACATCAGACTTAGTACTTTGTATGTATATTGTAATTGCACCAGCACTCTTACTTAAGTGTTCTCTTCTTATGTAAGCACCCTGGTTAAGCTTAATATAGTTAGTTCCAGATTCTGTTGCTACATAGGCTAACTTGACAGTCGCGCCTTTAGTTAGTGTGCGTATCTCGAAGAAGCCTACTCCTGCACGTAGTGTGAAGGATGTCTCAGTACTTGGCGTACTGGACGTTGTTATTGTGTCAATCTGTTGACCTGAATACTCTCCAGCTTCTGACGAGCTGGGGTATCTACTTCGATTGCTTCGTTCGATAGGCATCGCTCGTCTCCTCGCTCTGCGTATGTATGTAATGAATTAAGCTAGACATCTATTATATCATAGTCCTATTGTGCTGTCAACTAGTAAATTAGTAGTTACGCTTATATATCTGGCTTAAGCCATTCTCAAGAGCAGTCACAAGCCCTTCCTCTAACTTATCATGATCCTCTGAGGGATCGGCTCCTTCTAATATATCAGACTGCCCTGCAAGATATAGAATAGCATGTAGTGTCTCATGAAGAAGGGTAGATTCTATAAGGGCTTCCGTCTTATTCTCCGTAAGAGATATCTGTATTTGCCTTTGGTCTCCCCTAGTAAATCCTACTAAGGCATCCTTTTGTTCCTTGTCTTCAAGAGCGTAGACTTTCTCTTCATACCTAATTTCAAACGGAATCCCCGATATCATCACTTGGGTGGGTCTCTTCTTCGTCTGTCGAGCCATCTGATTTATCCTTAATTGTTAGGGTTCGTTTACTTATGAAGTCTTCTAACTGCTTAACGTCCATGTTCCCAATAGCCGCATCTGCATACTCAGTTTCCTTCTTACTAGGCATTCTATCGTCTAGTTCCATGGCTAGCTTAATCGCAGCTACCATACTGGATTCCTTGGTATCAGGATCTGATAGGATATCTGAGAGTCTATCTAACGCTAAGTGGGCTATGTATGCCTTCTTCTGATTGAACTCCTCTGTATTGAGGAACCACGCAGGGAAGCCCTCTTGGCTCCACCATTTACTTACTCTGCCATCTCCAGTCACATATGCTACTTGTGCTGCGTTGATAGCGAGATGATCGTTGTATAAAGGATTATCTGCTACTGTAGCCCAGAATGCGCTCTTCACCATCCTATGCTTAGGTTCTGGAGAGAAGGTCACATCTGAGATGATAGCCTCTAGCTCCTTGTGTATAGTACTCTTACGAGGCATACAACATCCTCTTCATGTTCTCTGAGGCTGTAACAGCGAATATGGCGCGTCCATACTCTAGTTGGAGGTCTGATATGAATCCACACTGTTCGAGCCACCTGAGGTACTCTCTGAGCCTGCTAGAGGGAACACGTAAGCTACGTGCGAATGGTCCTGTCTTGAGGAGGACTACATCGTCCTGCCATACTATGTCTGGTCTAGACTGAGCGTATAGGAGGATACAGAGTATCTTATATGGATTTAATCTGTCTCTACGAGGCTTTTGCATTATATTCCTGATGTAGTTGAGAATAGGGAGAAGTACGATATTATAGGAGAGGAGAGATAGGTGTGATCGAGACCTAATACCATCTTCCCCCACAGAAGTGCAGTATACTGAGTATAAGCGGTACCTTAGTAGATAAGGTCGAGTATAGTCTCAATCACGGTCCAATTATAACGTATCTGTATCATAATGTCAAGGGTTAATTGCGAAGTATCTGATAAGTAGTCTATATCGCTAAGGGTATACGAATATGCTTGACATCTAGTATGAAGTACAGTATACTAAATAGTAGTAGACAGCCTCCTAAATGTAAGTTAACTGTCGATACAGTTACTTAACTCTTAGTCGACAGCTACTATACTATATACAAGATACTTATATCTAGTATGCCAACACATCATGGGGGAAGATGGAATCTCTTCTCTGTATCCTCTACATAGCTTCTTAACAGTAGACTACCCTCCATACATGATAGGTTGTATAGTGCGATACGGTAGACCTACCTCTTCACCCTTGTGCGATACAGTAGCGTAACTAGAGTAGCTGTTGCGTAACTAGTCTAGTATAGCATCATAGGGGTAAGGTAGTAGGCTAATAGCCTCTTACTCAGCTAGATGGCGTACCATAGTACACAGCCTCCTCTAGTAGTTAGGTGCGAACCTCGAAGCAAGTAGCCTCTCTGTCGCGTAACTAGTACCCTAAGCTTGTACTATCTTGTAACTCACAGCAGCTTAAATGGCATCCTCCCATTACAGGAAGTAGCAGTAGCTTGTACAGTTATGTAACTATTCAGTATAGTATATCCCCCACAGTTTCTTACACCCCCCAACACAGTATTATCACATGGTTTATCTATCCTCCGCTATGTCGTATTGTGCGCGACTTAGTGTACCTTTACGTCTGTGTGTACCAGTAGCGTAGCTCGTTTCTCTAGCAGGCACGAAACTGTAGAAGGGTAAATTACTTACTGGATTCGTGACCAACACCACTCCCCCAATCCCATCATTCTCTCCGTGTGTGTGTATGAATAGCAAGGGTTGAATTACCCTCAGCTGCTTACTGCTTCTACAGTTCCGCTAATACCCAAGTGAACCTATTACGTGACGTTACGCATATAGCTACTCTTCCCCCCAACAACAGATACGGGTGCTGTCGATACTGCGCAAGTACAACGATACTAAGCAGTCGATGCAGATTCCTATATGTGGAGTGGCGCGAACCTTGTCTCTGCAACAGTCGTGCCAAGTTGAGGTGATTAACCCTGCTATATATAGATGAAGTCTGATTAGGGTGCAATTTACTGCACCTTTACTAATAATACAAATTAAATGTCACTATTACCTCAATGATATCAATCAACTGTAAATTAATTCAAGATAGTCCTAAAGTTTAATTAGTTTCTACCGATAAGCTTATTATAATTCAGAGATACAATAACAACAGGGAAAAGGAGATACAACATGATGAAACGTAACATTACATTTAGCAGCGAATTCGGTTCAATTGATGATAGCCAGCTCTTAGGATACTTGTGGGAAGGTGAACTAGTCCAGGAATCTACCGTAACAGAAGAAGACTTAGCTAATCACGACATCAGTCCTATATACGCATCACAACTAGAGCATGCTTCTAGTTACGACTTCATTCGCTGGATAACCAACGATCATTGTATAGTTGAAGCTTGGCGCGTAAGACGTGGGCGCATCTATTACTTCGAATACAGCCTTAAGACGGTATAATATAGCTACTTAAACTTAACGGACAAGGAGATACAACATGGACACAATAGAAATTAGACGGATTGGTGATAATTACTACCAGATTAGACGTGAGGTAGTTTACGGATTAGACATGATAATACTCAAGGTCTGGAACCCTTCAACGGGTAAAATCATAGAAGAGAGCGGCCATTTCAGCATCATGCAGGCCACGCAGAAACTGATTAAGATATGCAGCACTGCCGTTAAGCAGGTCGACGATGCAACAACAAGTGAAACGATAGACTATAGGCAATTAGGCTAATAGTAAGTAACAGATAAGGAGATGAGTATGTCGAATGCATTAATCAGAGAATTGACTATGGGTTGCGCTGGAGATGATTACGGTTGGGCTATGGGCTGCTGGTTTGCTATCGCGGATCGTATTCACCACGATTTAGACGAATTGTGTCCAGATCATTGGGAACATACAGCAGGGATGGGCGGACCTGATACGGATAGTTACGAATACGAACTAGCTCAATCTTATGACTTAGACGAATTAATTGAGACAGGCAATATATTATACAGATACGTTAAGTATCTTAAGTATAAAGGATTGGATTACTAACATAGATAAACTAACACAGATATAAATGAAAAGGAGAGTAACATGTTACGAGAATCGAAAGTAGCTGGACTAACAGCAGCAATCAGAAGCACAGTAAGAGACTATAGCGATAGTGAGTACATTCACTATTATATTAAATGGGAGGGTAACGATCACGACAGGTATTGGGAGATGTCGACTGACTTCGAACTACCACGAGAAGTGAGGTACATGGCTTACGATCTAATGAAATTAACTAGACCAATGCAATTGGTATCCTTCAATCAATGGAAGCCTGAGGGACAGACTTCAACAGCAACATTGAAACTGGTATCATAGTGACTCACGCGAGGTGCAATTAATTAACAGCATACAAGGCAGTGATATTGTAAGGGTAATAAGATTGATTAAAGTTTACGGGCATAGTGCTCGATAAGAGATTATAAGTAACAGATTAATAGGAGGATACCACATGAGGGAAGAAATAACAGATACAGAATTATATGAGCGGTATGATGATATGCTCGACGAGTGCTACGAGGACCATCCCCTAGGATACAGTTCTAGCGACATATTGAAGAACTGTGATAGCACAGCTTATAGATGTGGGTTCTCTGATTGGTTAGATAGTGAGCTGGGTGAGACTATTGAAGAAGTAGATGATAAGTACTACGATAAGGAGAACATATAATGAGATATCGTAAGCGAGATAATACAATGATAGGCAGCAACGTGACCTTCGGACTAGACGATCAATCAGGCTGGAGTTATGGCTGGTGGCAGGTTAGTAAACTAATTGGCGATACGATAGTATTCAATCAATACTTTTACGGACAAGCTACAAGCGGCCATCAGTGTAAGATTAGGAGGCTGTTAGATGCTGAGTATAAGGTGTTAGTAGTTGAAGCACCGGATGGATTACAAGCAGGACTAGAGCCATGTATCATGTATCATAAGAGACTAATTGTAGAGTTAGAAGAACAGATAGCTAAACCACGCACGAGGCGTACGACTAACGAACGTAGGCGGCAAGATATAAGTCAGCATAGGGACAAGATTGAAGCATTAAGAGACTTACAAGCAGTAGAGAAGGGAGCAGCGTAATGCGTGGTAAGAGTTTAACAAGTAAGGTATTCACTGCGCAATGGACCGTAGGATACTATGGCTGGGGAGAGGGTTACATGGACGCGTGTCGGGGATATCGGGAATATATACAGCTCTGTAGATATCGTGGAATAATGAATGGCTGGCCTCTCGATGTGAAGGAGAACGAGAATTGGTACTAACAGCTTAACTATAAGTAACAGATTAATAGGAGAACATATAATGACCTTAGCAGAAATTAGACTGATTAACACAGAGGAGGGAGTTAGAGAAGCTGTTGCTTATCTTGTATCTGTACAAGAGTTTCTAACCTTTGGAGAGGAGCGTGGCTTTGTTAGTGTCATTCGTGAGGCAGCACAGAAGATAGGGATAACCAATAAGCAGTTAATGGAAATGTCAAGGGAGAACGTAACTACCGGACAGTAGATAGTCTACGCTCGTAATCAACAGCACTAGAAAAGGAAAGTAACATGAATGTAACATATAATGAAGCACTAATAAGTAACTATGGGGAACTAATGCACCTACGATTACGGGTAGAGATGCTACGCGATAGCTTAGACATGATGCATGGCATGACACTAGAACAGATACTACCAGCTCATGACTTGTCAATAGTCTTAGAAGATGATACGATGCTCGCGTGTAAGAGTGTAGATGATATCGAGAGGCTAATGATAATCGCGAGAGATACTTGCAGCGAGTTAATTGAGGCAGCTAAGAAACTTGGAAGCGATGGGGTGCTTAAGATTAAGGGCAGTACAGAGACACTACTTAACTAACAATGTAAGGAGAGTGGAGATGAACGTGAATGAAATGGCAGATTCAATAATAGAAGAGTACACTAAGTACAGTACTGTAGAAATTGAACCGCATATACGCAGTTTCATAAGCAGAGATAGGGAGAGAGATACTATGAGCACTGTAGTGAAAAGTTACGAGGCTATGACAGGGGATACACAGGATAAGGAGCAGGGAATGTCAAAGGTTGATTATAATGGTTGGAAGAACTACGAGACATGGGCAGTCAATGTCTTACTATCTAATAGTGAGTTTCTATATCAGGCGATGATAGATACTCGCAGCGAGGAAGAGTTACACGAGCTAGTAGTCGCGTGCATTGATCCAAGCGAGGGGATTAACTTAGCTATTGTAGATTATACAGAACTGTACACTAACTTACATGATGATGCAGGGGAATAGATAGAGATGGAGAGATTATGAAGGCAAGTAGTTTAACTGAGAAGCTAGAGCTAGCTAACTGCTCTGATCCTGGATATATAGGCTGGGATGATGGGTATATGTATAACGCGAAGGGTTACGATGAGGCTGTAGATGTGAATATGAAGGGTCTATGTATGGATGGTTTCTTATTCTCTACAAGCATCGGTGAGATGAGATAACGGGAGAATAAGAGATGATAGCAGTAACACTAGTAGACTACCCTTTTACCCACAGTTATGCTCCAGGTTATTGGAGTTGGGGATCTGGTTATATGAGGAGACAGCTGGGGTATCCTGATATCTCTGATATACACGAGCGAGTGGAGTGCATGGACGGTTGGATGCTTATGGAGAAACGGACAGATTATAGATAAAAGGATACGTAGCTAGACTACGCTCAGTAACGTGTAAGGAGAGCAACTCACATCTACGTAACAAGTATACTCCCGTTACGGGAGTGTATAGTATCAGAAAAGGAGAGTAACATGATTCAAGTTAGTAGTAGAATACAGATTAGAAGCGAGGGACTAGACAAGCATGTCATCATACTAGATGGCGTAGTGCGAGACGGTGTATACACCACAATGGGAGAGGTGATTGATGCGATAGAGAAGATACGTGCAGGTCTCAAGAAGAAGATACCAGTTAGAGCAATGGGAGCTAATACTACCTTCTTCGCGGATAAGATACATGCAGATGCGCGAGAAGCTTCGAGGGTTCAACGCCAATGGGTTGCGCATAGTGTGTACTCTTATGATAAGATAGTTGAGAAGAATAGAGAGAGAAGGGTTAAGAGAAGTGATGATCTTACTCCTCAATCAATCGAGGATCTATTCGATAAGAGAGGGGGATAGTAACTTACAGATACGTAACAAGTATACGCCCGTTACGGGAGTAGACAGTATCAGAAAAGGAGGGAGTAGAGTATGAACGGAACTAGAATTAGAGCATTTACATATGACGGGAGCGGGGAGTGGGGAGTGGTGTATATGGCAGCAGTACCTCATAGATATGTGGGGAGGAGACTTATGTGGAGACTAATTTGCGACGAATTAACATTCCCCCTTGACAATCATACATCAGAACTATATATTAAATGGAGAGTAGAGAGAGTACATGACAACACATTAGCTAGATAAGTAGAACGATAAGCCCGTTGTGGGAATATCAGCACACAATTAAGGAGGCCATTAATGACTACAACGATTAAGAACATCATGAGTAAGATCGAGACAGAGAAGCCAGACATATATAAGTCTATACTTGCAAGCGCAGCACTTAAGCCAGAGAAGCTAGGGGTATTAACTCCCGAGCAGGAAGCAGTTAAGGCGTACTTCAAGGAAGCCTACGTTCCATATGGACATGACACACTAACGGGGGATGAAGATTATAATTACTCCTTCGAGCAGTACTGTAACATTATGACAGACATCGACAGGACCGCGCCTAAGTATGGTTACTTCCTAGTTGAGTCGCAGCTGGGTATCAATCGTCTCTGTTCTCTGATATACGACAGACGTACAGCGGGTATCGTTGACGATCACTTCCCCACAGAGCTGCTACCTAAAGGATTCGATCCCGAAGAGTATGCTAAGGGTAATATCCCTGACGGTTCCTTTGATCGTATCATCAAGACCGAAGACATCTTAGCATTTATTAAGCGAGAGTATAATGACAAGGGTAATACCCTATCTCATGACTCTAGTAACATAGTACATGGTGGCGTACATGATGCAGGTTGGATTGCACACTATCAGTACTTACGCTATGTTGGTGGTATCGAGACTGCTCGCAACATTGACTTCATGTGTGAATTCTCTAAGGATATAGGCTGGTGGGCACCCTTCGAAGACTTCCTACTCATGCAGATGAAGCCGACTATCTGTAAGGTTGAAGAAGAAGAACGCAGACCTATGGCAGGGTATAGAATGCACAGCTTCGATGGTCCTTCAATCAAGTGGCGTGATGGTACTTACCTAAACTACATCTACGGTGTTAAGATTGATAATGATGCTATCGTTAACTTAGACAAGGATTCTACTGAGTTAGCGAACATGTACTTCACTGAGCAGAATGCTGAAGTTAGACTTGCGATTGGCTCTAAGGTGGGACTTGATAGATTAGCTGAGAAGATGCCACAGACTGTACTCGATACTACTACACTCGACAAGTTCCCTATTGTACTAGCAGACTTTCAGAGAAGAGAGGAGGGTAAGCCTTTCGTCTTCACTAATGCAGACGGAGTTGATGTAACAGTTGATGCTGGGGTTAAGGAAGAACTTCCACCATGGTCTCTTACAAGTAGCGGTTCACTTGATACGAATGCAGTAGCATATACGCTGCTCGATATTGAGATGGCAGATGGTACACAAGAGAGGTACTTGAAGATGGGTAACGCGAGTGAAGATAAGATTCACATTGAGTGCGTAACTCAGGAATGTAATTCTGTACTTGATGCGCTCGCATTCAGGTGGGGTATCACGACTGAAGAATTCAGTGAAGTGGTTGGGTATGAGAATGGGGTATACACCAAGTTCTCAGCATTAGCATAGCTCGCGTACTCGCTCTGCATTGTGTCGGAGCGAGTTACTTAGGGGAGCATAGCATAATGTGAGGAGGATGTATGGGAGCACTAAGAGTAGGCCTGACGAGTGGACTTGATGGTACATGGGGAATATATCAGAAGAGGCGTAAGGGAGATGTCTGGATCATATGGAATGGGCGAACAGATCCATTCACTTCATGGAGAATCCAACTGGAGATTAAGCAGCAACAGAGACATACGCAATAGGGCGTACGTATAGATAAGAACAGTATGAAAAGGAGTAACAGTATGAGAGTAATTAACATGAACACAGCAGGCACACATGGTGATGTAAATGTCAGACCATTCAATGGTAAGCTAGATCTGAGTAAGCTTAAGAAGCGTGACTCAAACTGCTTAGCATATGGAGAAGTCACAGGGCATAAGCATGCATTCGGAACTACCCACACAGCACCGCTAGAGTACACTGGTGATCAGCTCAAGGGTACATCGTATGCTATCTACGACAACGAAGCTACGGGTGAGACCTTCGCAGTAGTGGAGAAGACTACGCCACTATCTCATGAGGAGCATCTGACTATCAACGTGGAACCAGGTGTGTACAAGATCGGGATTGCACAGCAGCTTGATCCTTTCTCGAAGCGTATCGAGCAAGTCGCGGACTAATTAACGAACCTTAAGTAGGTTCGGAGTTACGAGTGACAGCCGATTAAAGAGCGCCTTAAGCGGCCTACTATAAGGAGACTGTATGTCAGCACAAGAAACGACACTTGGTAGAGAAGAGTGGGGAGGACAGGGCTGGGGTTGGAATCGTGATTGGTTATCCTACGGTAGATATCACCACTTACATCCAGTTAACCCGTGGATATGTATTCCTCTACGAGATGAGTATATATAAGGAGACAGATGTGGAAGCAAGTAGCGTAAATGACTTCGCCTATACAGGCACCTGGCCTCTTGATCGTAAGCTGACAAGTGGTAGATATAGCTGGGGAGCCTCTACGTACACGCTCTACAGATTTCGTGATAAGCAGTTTCCGCAGTTTCCTTGGATGATGGATGAGCTATGGTATGAACAGCGAGTATAAGGAGGAGGTATATAATGCTTGTATTAATGGGTAACATATTAGTACTAATACTAACAACAGCATTCGACTTGGGGATGACACTAAGTAATGGGCAGGAACTACTAGTGCGAGAGATACTAACATCCTCTCAATTAGACTCCGTTGATGACAATAGACTACTCATGTCAATCATCTCAGCAGAGAGTGACTTCAAGCAGACAGCTATCAGTAACAGGAACGCTTATGGCTTGATGCAGCTAACGAGGCCAGCAGTTATAGACGCAGCTAGAGAGTGTGGATTATCTGAGACAATTAAGATGACTGAACTACTTGACGTACATAAGAATGTAATGTATGGTACATGTTATCTGAAGAAGTTAATCAGAGAAGAAGACAGTAACTACGTAGCAGTACTAGCAATTTACAATGGTGGGTATAGGCAGTTGAATCTACTGAAGAGAGATAAGAGATTAGCATCAGAGACTGCACAATTTATAACCGAAGTAATGTATAAGGGAGGCTTATAGTGGACGCAACAGCACTAACAGGATATAAGAAGGGCTTCGACACGGGCGGAGGAGCTACTGACTGGGGACATGAGTATATGCTACATCAGGGGGGTGCTACTCAGTACGCTGCGGTGTGTATGTATCTTCTAGTAACACACGAAACTAAGTATATGTATGCATACAGTATATAAGCAGTCACGTCCTGCGAAGTGTACGAACTAAGCATAAGGGAAGCACACAGTATGTAAGCAGTAACAATAACAGTAAATGGAGAGTAAGTAAATGAGTAATGTAATCACGAGACTATTAGTATTAGCAGCAGGGATACTACTTGTAACGACAAGTGTAGGAGCAGCGAAGCCTATCTTCACAGTGAAGAATGCGAAGCAGGTAGTCATATTAAATGACGTAATCCAAGGAGCATACGCAGCAAGCTTAGCATCACAGATCAGTAGCCTAGCACAGGACAAGGGAGCTACTAACATAGACATTATAATCAACAGTCCTGGTGGTAGTATCGTAGCTGGTATGTTCATCGTATCTGCAATCGAGAGAGTGAAGAGTAGGGGAGTAGTAGTGAGGTGCGCGGTTCCACGCTTCGCAGCAAGCATGGCATTCCAGATTCTAAGCCACTGCAGCGAGAGGTATATATTACCCCAAGCATTCGTACTATGGCATCCACCCCGAGTAGCTCTGATGTATGCGATCATTACACCAGAAGCAGCACGAGGATTACTAGCATCGCTTGCAGACTGGGAGAATGTACTAGTCACGCAGCTTAAGAAGCAGATGAATATAAACTCGCGGAAGTTTAAGTCGTACTACAATGCAGAGAAGTTAGTGTTGGGTAGTGAGTTAGTTGAGATCACTGAAGGATTCGCAACCGTAGTAGATGACATACGAGGCATACCCGATACAGCGTGGGTAGATGGTAGGAAGAAGAGTAGAGGAGCACGAGGACTTGTACCCTTCGAACTAGATTATACCTGTACTAACTGTAGATAGACTAGGAGATATAATAGTGAGAGCAGAGAAGATGGTAGAGTGGGACGTGGGCGGCTTCAGTTGGGGAAGAGATTATATGAGTGGACAAGTGGGGTGGCGACTACCAGCAGCATACTATAGGCACCTATCCATGCCCATAGCAGGGTGGACACAACGAGAAGTAATATGGGAGATGTGCGTATGAGCGGAGAACAGAGTATAGATGTAAGCGATTTCAATATGCCTGATGTATACTGGAAAGGCTGTCCTAACTACTTACAGATTATGGAGACCGGCTTACTTATGATAACGGATGAGGAGCTGCGACAATGAGCGGAGAACAGAGCTTAGATACAAGAGACTTCAATGAGGCTAGAGCATATTGGTGGGAGGCACGAGATACCCACCTTCACTCAAGGTTCATGTATCGTTTACTATGTAGCGAGACATTCGGGGAGATGCGCGTATGAACAGTGTTAACTTAACAAGTAGTGTATTCAGGCTACCCGCAACAGGCATTACTCATTGCTACTGGGGATGGGGATGGGGTTATATGTACCGTGAGCTGGGGTATGATGGTGCTGTCGATTCCCGGGGTCGAGGTAAGATGCATGCTAGGGTACTTACAGAGAAGCGTTGGAGGCTATATGAGTAACTGCACATGTGACGTTTACATCACAGGCTGTACCTGTGGGTTCTTCGCGCTGGAACAAGCTAGTAAACTAAGTGGCAAGCCTATCACCTATACGGGAGCAGACGATCCTTGTACACGTGAAGATACTACAAGTAAGAAGCTAGTACAGTCTACGCAAGGAAGTAGTACAACAGTCAAGACATTAGGAGCTACGCATCAAGGAGGCAGGACGTATAGCAGAGTAGAGTTGCCCTGTGAGTCAGCGGCTTGGAAGAACTACTTAGCAGATCCGACTAACTTATTCTGGAAGACTAAGGTACTTGAAGAATTTGAGCGTCATGTGACAGCCTACGCAACTGCTCAGGGGAATCCGTAACCATGCGAATCGAGTATGCAATACGAGACAGAGCAGAGCGTCATGTGACAGCATACGCAACTGCTCAGAAGAATCCGTAACTATATAGAGGAGAGAGATCATAATGAAAGCAGAAGCACTAGTATATAGCGATTACGGCATTGATAACTATCCATACAGTCCTCATGCAGGTAACTCTCATTGGGGATCAATAAGAGGGTGTACTCCTCCTTATTCTTATGGACCATGCGAATTTATGCATTGCTATATAGTACATGATGGCCTCCTTCACTACCCTGGAAGAAGAGACGCAGCTTACAAGACAGATAAGGAGATAGTAACATGGACGCAGTAACATTAGCAACGAGACGTATGAGAATTTACCCTAATGTATTCAGTACATATGCTGGAGAGAGTCATTGGGGAATACCAACAGGCGGAGCTGTGCAGTATGTTCCTTCTTATTCTTACGGATTCATTAGTGAGAGTAGGATCATGGACGGGTATGTATTAAGAGAAATTTGGCAACCAGACGGCTGGATAAGATACTCAACAGATAAGGGACTTAACAGATAAGGAGATAGTAACATGGGTGAAGTAATATACTTACATAAGAAGAGAGAAGAGAAGAAGACAGAAGAACTAGTGAAGAAGACAGATGCAGTCGAGGCACTACTCACAGCATTCAGACTTAATCAGAAGTCAGAAGATAGACTAGAGCGTGAGCGGATACGAGACAATGCAAGAGTGAAGAGATCGTATAGACTAGGGAGTAAGGATGATGCGGAGTAACACGAGACTAGTAGATGAGGTATTCACTCAGCCCTACATGTCAAGCCACAGGGGATGGGGAGAGGGTTACTTGCCCAACAACGGGGAGGAGCTACGTAGGCCTGCATATGTGATACAATTCTTAGAGATGAATATTCTCAATGAGATAGATATGTACGAATCACTAGATTATAAACTGGAGACGAAGTAATGAAGAGTATTAAATTCCAATTCAAGCTTAACCCTGCAACTTCTCAAGTAGACGAGGCGATAGTGTACTTCGCTAACTTGACGGGCAAGGGAGTAAGAGAGTATGTTAGGATGGCTGTCGAAGAACGTACAGCACAGCTAGCGCAGGCACTTAGAGAACAAGCACAAGAACAGTTAGATGCTGAAGAACGAATAGAGGGAGATACTACTATTGAAGAATCTGAGGGAGATGTACAGACTAGCGGGACACAGAGCATTCAGAGCGACGAGACGACAGAGACAAGTGATGATACTGGGACCGTCCCCAGTAGCTGATAAGTATGTAGGATACTATGTTGGTGCAGAGAATGAGTCTGATTTAAAGTTCTTCGACTGTGAGGAAGAGGACGTGTGGAGTAGCATGACGACACTATTAGAGTAAAAGGAGTATATAGTGAGAGCACTTACAGCAGAAGCATTTACAGGAAGACCTCTCCGAAGAGATGGGTTCCTAACTTGGGGAGGATTCGGTTGGGGTATAGAGAGGATGCTGACCGCCTCCGAATTAGTCCTATACGGATGGATACAGACTGATAAGATCAGGGAGCAGAGATGAGAGCAATACAGACAAGTAACTGCTGCGATATGCGGAGAAAAGGAGCAGCTACGTGAGAGCAATTAACGCACTAGGGAGGCACACATCAGGCTGGTTCAGATCGTGGAACTATGAACAGGCACCTTTCCTCTATGGTCTTCCCATATATAGTAGTAACATAATGGAGACTTGGATATTAGGGACAGTTGATATAGAGATGCGATATTAACACAGGGTAGGAGCTGGATATGATTATAGGATTAGACGATTACATACATGAGATAACAAGCACTCAGCGTGCGTTGGCAGCAGAGGAGATACGTAATGGAAGAGATGTGTATCCCTCACCATTCGCTGCGGAATACCTAAGCGCACTGCGGTTAACCCCCTTAGATAGGTGCAGAGTAGTGATACTTGGTAACGCACCCTCACCCGAAGACGTGTCAAGGATGACGGTCTCTTCACGTGTGAATCAAGCAGAGCACTCAGCATTATCCTATACAGAGTCTAAGTATAGGAGCAAGTTTAGTGAGCTACTCGGGGGAGTAGATGTAACAATAAGACTCATGAAGTCATGGGCGAAGCAGGGAGTACTACTTCTTAATAGACACTTGACAAGTAATGTAACCTGGGGATGGGAGACAGTTACAGATTCTATTCTTAATTTACTTGACAGTCTAGGAAGAGATATAGTATATGTAATGATGGGTAGAGAAATGGAGAACGTGATCACTCGTAACGTACAGAATATCAAGCAAGCCATCATCCTACCCCACCCTACACGTAAGGACTTCATGAAGCAGAACATGTTCGACTTAATTGATACGGGATTACTTAACTTGGGATATGAAGAGGGGATACAATGGACGCAATAAGCTTGGAGCGAGTACATAGCAGGTATACTTTATACCACGAGGTCGTGAGGGGCAAGGTCATAGGACTGCCTCGGACAATATTACTAGAGGTAAACTACTTGACTTGGGAGACAGAGTAAATGATACATAAGAAGATAGTTAAGGATATAGATGGCAGAGTAGATGTTGAGATTGACAGCTCAGATGC
>Ga0255048_10000509_pt1 | contig 30125 bp, 49 predicted proteins | sample JV7_2_2_MG_FD_183619 | JGI IMG/M metagenome (GOLD analysis project Ga0255048, IMG submission 183619) | Seawater microbial communities from Jervis Inlet, British Columbia, Canada - JV7_2_2 | ecosystem: Environmental > Aquatic > Marine > Inlet | place: Canada: British Columbia | collected 2016-10-06
TGGCCTTGGCGAAGCTGGGGAGGGTGAAGGAATGGAGAGAAGGGTGGACCAAACCAGTTGCGGTTAAAGGAAAGCTATGTGAACTCGACTCCATCCTCACCGACACCGCCAAGCCGATTGCGGTTGTGGAGGCCAACTCTTATCAAGCGATGATCTCAGCGTGCCAGCGAGCAATAACGGCTGAAACTAAGTGGCCCGTCACCGTCATCGTCATGGGGGTGGAGCATGAGTGAGATACTGTGCGCTGTTGGTTATGTCTTTTTCGGCGGAGTGTCACTCGGTGTGTATCGCGAGTTTTTAGTCGAAGAGTACAGCGGCCCAGACATCATCTTTATACCGTTGTTTTGGCCGATAATTCTTCCAGCATTCGTTGGTTACTTTGCTATAGGCTTAATATTCGGGAGAAAATCATGACCGACCAGAAAAAGATCGCAATGCTGGAGGGGAAGTTGGCCATGGCCCTAAATAGATTTGATCTGCTTAATTCCCAGAGTACAGACCCAAACGACAAAGACGAAATATGGTGTGATCTTGGCCGCTTATTGTCGTCTGACATCTCACAAATAACCCCAATCCAAGCCGAAACCTTCCACGCTGCCGTGGACCACGACTTCTACCCGACAGACCCCATCACCATCTACGTCCGTAAGGAAGACCTGGAACGGCTCAAGGGCAGGGTCCAGGTGCATTTTGAAGGCGGGGTGGGGTGATGAAAGAAACAGCAGAACGAATCAGGCGGCTATTGAGATCAAACTTCATCACAAATAGGCGATGCTCTGTCCGGTGCAAAAGCAACTGGGTGATTGAGATCAGGACCAAGGACGAAACCTGCAAGAAAGCAGTCAGGAAGATTGCCGAGCACGTTTACCAGCAGGAGAGCCACCATTGGCTTGTGTTGGACATTGACGGGTATTTTCCCGAGATACCTGGAGAGAAGGCCCCTGATGCCAAACAAACCAATGAAAGCGGGGCGGGGTGATGGGAAAGAGGCCATACGAATATTGGATCAACACCCCGTGGCCAGATTGCAGCAAGCTCATGCACTATGCAGTAAGGTCCAAGAATCCTGATAGATGGTGGAGACGGGACCATGCAACCAAACCAGCTTGCGGCAATGGAGATCCACAGAGGACCACGCTCAAGGTGATTGTGACCTGCTCGCACTGCCGCAGAATTATGAACAAGGAGGCCCCTGATGCCAAAGCCTAAGATTGAGTGGAGGATTGATGACGGGAACGAGGTTTATCTAATGCTCCCTACTGGTGACCACCCATCTCTTTTCAATGATGCTTACATCGGCGGCTTCATGGACCTCCAGCACCTAATGACCGAACTGCACGATAGGATTCTGCCGGAGGTTGAGGCGGAGATTGATAGGAGGGAGAAATGATCTACGGCAGTCTGTTCTCTGGAATAGGTGGCATCGATCTTGGCCTAGATCGTGCCGGCATGTCGTGCGCTTGGCAGGTTGAGATTGACCCGTATTGCCGCAAGGTATTGGAGAAGCATTGGCCCGGCGTTGACCGATTCAACGATATCAAAAAGTGCGGGGCGCATAATTTGAAACAAGTTGATTTGATTGCCGGCGGGTTTCCTTGCCAAGACATTTCTTTAGCCGGAAAGGGAGCAGGAATTGAAGGAGAAAAAAGCGGATTGTGGTCCGAATATAAGCGGATCATTTGCGAGCTACGACCGAGAATCGTCGTCGTGGAAAACGTTTCAGCACTCCTTGTTCGGGGGCTTGAGCGTGTACTCGGGGATTTGGCCGAGAGCGGGTATAATGCTGAGTGGGATTGTATACCTGCGGCCGCCGTTGGCGCCCCTCACCGACGTGACAGGGTGTTCATTGTTGCCTGCTCCAGAAGCCAGCAACACCAAGGCCGTCGCCAAACGAAGCGGCGGGAGGCCTCCGAGGTCGTTTCTGTGGCCAACACCCAACACGGTAGGATTTCGCAGCGACGGCGAGCTAAGGATCTTGGCACGATCTTGCCAGACAAACGAGGAATACGCAGCCATGTCACACAGGGCGGCGAGCAAGAAACGGGAGGCCCATTGGCCGACGCCGACAGCATGCGAATGGAAGGGGCGGGGGCCGAACAGCAAACAGCAGGGACTTGCGGAGAAGGTGAAGGCAATACACCGGGGGGCGCGGGCGGTTCCAACCCCAGACGCAAATTGTTGGAAGGGCGGGAATCACCGTGGGCAACTTACCGATCCCTCCTGCGGAGTAACGCCGAATGGTGGGCAACTGAACCCGACGTGGGTCGAGTGGCTAATGGGGTTCCCCGCAGAGTGGACCGCCTTAAAGGATTAGGAAACGCCGTAGTCCCGCAAGTGGCTGAGTTTATCGGCAGGATGATCATGGACTATAACAAGGAGAGCAAAAATGAAAGCGAATAAGATTCTCGGGATTCTCGCGCTGGTCATGATGATGGCGGGGTAAAAAATGAGCAAGCAAAACACCAGATACACCGAAGAGTCGGCGCTAGACCCCTACGCAAAATATGCACTGAAACACAAGATCCTAACGAGGGCGCAGGAGGCCGAGATTGGGGCGAGGATACTTGAGGGCGACAAGGCCGCCGTTGACGAACTTGTGGTGGCAAATCTCCGGTTCGTCGCAAGCATAGCAAGTAGGATACTGTGGACCGGCCTGACCCTACAGCAGCGGGTTTCGTCGGGAAACCGGGGGCTGATAACGGCCGCCGAAAAGTTTGACCACACCAAGGGCTTCAAGTTTGTTTCTTACGCTGTGTGGTGGATCAAGCAGGCGATCACAAGGGACGCGATAGTTGGCATACACCCGGTAAACCTGCGCGGCAATACATCAAGGGACTACTTCGTATCAAGGAAGATACTCGACCGCCACTTTCAGAAAAAACACAGGGAGATGGACGCCGAGGAGCTTGCGCCATACCTGGACGGGAGCATGGCGAGGGCAACCGCCGTGATGGTTATGATAGGAGGACACAAGTCACTGGACGAGCAAATAATTGCCGGCGGTAAGTCAATGACCAGGAAGGAAACCCTGGTATCCAGGGAGGACCGAACTGACTTTGCAGCGGAACAGAGCAGCACAGTCAAGGCTCTGGACAAGGCACTGGTAGCGCTTCCGGCGCGGACTCAGGACATGATCCGGATGCGCTACGGAGTTCAGCCATACGACAGGGAGCACATCCTGGGGGAGTGCGGGGTGAAGTATGGGGTCACTAAAGAGCGGGCCAGGCAGATCATCGACGAAGGGATGGAGAACGCCGGCAGGCCCGGCAGGAACTTCGACTTCCTAAAAGCAAACAAGGGCGTCGTGAAAGAGGCCAAGAGGGCGGGGATAATAATACTAACAAAGGAGGAGAGAAAGAACGAAAAAACGAGGCAGTGCAAAGGCGCGTGTGGAGAGACAAAACCAGTAAGGCTTTTTGCAAGAAACAGGAACGGAGGGTTCGGCCATATCTGCAAGGAGTGTGACCCGCCAGAGAGCAACGAGGAAAACCTCAGAAAAAAGCTGATCAGCAGAGAAGGGGCCGCAAAGAAAAGGGCCGTAATTAGGGAACAGAAAATCAAACAAGGGATGGTTTCATGATGGGCGCAAAAGGGTACAAAGACATATACAACGCAAAGTGTGTCGAACTGGAAGAAGCGAAGGCTGAACTGAGGGTTGAACGCATGTTTGGCGAGAAGTTGATGGAGAAATACATGGAGTTAAAAATGGAGCGCCAGACCACTGTCACGGTCAATGGTGCATCGCTCCTGAACTCCGTGCAGGACCAGCTTGGCCTTGCACTGAAAGGGGAGGGTTAGCGATGGAAACAGCAAGACAAATCGTACCCGTGATTGTGATATTCGCACTGTTCCTGGTGGCCTTGACGGCCACAGTGGCGATGGCAGAAAAACCAGCAGCAATCGAAACGAGTGAAGGCCGTTTCGTGAAGTGGAACTCGGTGATGCCGCCAGAGGTTGAGCAAGCAGAGAACAAGGTGGTTGTGGCCTGGACGCTGGTCCCAATCAACGTGGGGATCGGCGGTGTGCGATACATGCACGTCCCTGTTGCCTACGAAATGCCAGACAACCTGTGGGACACCCTTGGTGGCCTCTGTGACGGAATGCTGTGGTGGTGGATTACGGACGGTCGGCTATGAAAGAAAACAGAATAGTCGTACAAAAGGACATGGTCTTCGGGATTTTTGATGTCTACATCAAGAGCGGCAACGGGTGGGTTGTCCAGATGGAGGTGGAAACTATCCCGGAGGGCGAGTGTTACCCAACACCGGTTACACCACTGAAGATGGACAACACCGCCGCACAAGCCCTGATGGACAACCTATGGGACTGTGGCGTAAGGCCATCCAATGGCACCGGCTCTGCCGGCTCTCTGGCGGCAACCGAGCGCCACCTCAAGGACATGCAGGCGATTGTTTTTGATAACTTCCTGAAGGGCGAAAAGAAATGAGCGGGGAATACAAAAAACCAGAAAAGATGGAGTGTTACCTATGCGGAAGGGACCACCACCCAGACTTTTGTGGCCTTGCTCCACTGAAAAACCTGAAAAAGATAAGAGTCGCACTTGGCGAAATATCGTTTTTCGCTCTTCTTATTTTCCTGGCCCTGTGCGTCAACAACTGCGGGGGGTGTACCTCATGAAAAAAGACTAAAGGATATGCAGAAGATTGTCTTTGATCACACATTCAAGGAGGACAAGAGCGGTGGATAAATACTCAACGTGCGTCGAGTGTAAGGCCAGGCTTCCTTTTGAGCATCTGTCGAAAAACAGCATGTGCCGGGACTGTCTCTTGCTCAACAGTGAGGGGAGGTCGCACAGGATTGTGAGCAAGCACAAATGGAACGACATGATGCGTGACATTCTTCACGGTGAATGGCCGACACTAAAACCAAGGAATGCCGAGGAGAACAAAGAGATTCTGGAACAGGCGAGTAAAATCAAGCTCGGGAGCCTACACACAGGAATACGAGCCCGGAGAATTTACGATGGGTAAAAAGAAGCCCAACACCCCAAGGAGCCAGATCAAGAACGGTATGCGCCAAATGTGGCTGCGGTCCAGAGAGAGGGCCGCAGCACTCAAGCGCACCGGCTACTGCTGTGATGAGTGCGACGTCAAGCAATCAACAGCCAAGGGGAGGGAGGTCAAGATCCAGGTCCACCACATGGACGGGATAGACTGGGACGGCATTGTGGACCTGTTCATTGAAAGGGTCCTGCAAACACCAGACAGGCTCCAGCCGTTGTGCAAGCCCTGCCACGACAAAGAACACGGCAAGGCCAAAAAGTAGTTGCCCACTGTTTCAGAGTGTGCCATACTGTTTCACACAAGCCGGCTGACCGAGCCGCCCGAGCGGAGAGAGTGTGTGGTCGGAGAAGAAACACTGTTTCTGTGCGGGGCTGACGGCTCGGAGGCCGGCGGGATTTTTGGCGGTGGGTGCTTCCCCTAAAAAGCACCAAAAAGCGGGCCCGGTGGTACACCCTTCCCACCTGGGCCCGCTGCTTTTACCGTCCGTTTTTCCCTTCCCTGTAAATCCCGGTAATGATTAACAGGATCAAAAGAATCCCAATTTCCACTACTTCAAGACCTCGATAATCACCCGGGGCCCGCTCTTGTCGTAACAGATGCGACAATCAGCGCAATTTTTCCGGTCACAATTCGACTCAGCAACAGACGGATCAGAGATAACACAAAACACCTTGTCAAAACCCGCAGGGGGCCCGGTGTGGAGCTTGTTTGTTTCCTCCTCGCTGAACACCAGGGAAAGGTTGGCGGGGCATACAAGGCCCCGCACAAGGTCGGCCCGCTTTGTCCACAATGCGAAGCCAAGGTCAAGGCGCATCCGAGCCATTGAAAACAAGTTTTTTGCGTGGTCCCTGTTGATTAATTCACCGTGGCCATTGAATCGAACTAAGCCCGAAGCGGGTCGCAATCCTCCTGCCCAGTATTGCAGATAATCACGGCCCAGGGGGCGCGACAACAACGCCCCGTTGGCCTTCCATGCCGGGCGGCATTTCTGGCGGCAAGCTTCCAGCATCTTGACACTAAAACAAGACGCACAGACGGTGCCTTTTTTCTTCCTCTGTTTTTTGCAAAAATCATTATCCAGGGGGCTAGTGTTGATCGCAACAACCCCGGACAGCTTCCCCGTCATGTGTGAAATCTTCAAGAGTCCAACCTCCCCGCCCGGATTCCGTCCAGCGCAAGGTGGATCTGATAACAAGTCAGAGAATCACACGGCCACCAGTCGGGCCGGGTTTCGATCACATCGGCAAGCTGGCCAGGGGTGATAAATTGACGGTCAAGCTCCTCCTCAACCGCCTGCTCGATTTGGATTTTTTCGTCAACTGACAATTGGCCATCGTACAGCAGGGCTGACCAGACAGAGCAGAACCGGCCACCCTCTGCCCAATCCGGATCTTTGCCCAACTCCAGACGGACATTATCAAGGGCATCGTCAAGAGCATTCTCCAGGGCGTTAATCCTGTCGGCCATGGCTTCAAGTTTTGTTTTCATTTTGGAACCCCTCTTTTTTTGGTTTTATTGGCGACTTCGGCCACGGTGGTGGGTGGATGCTCCCAGGGGTCGTCTTTGTCCGGTGGTGTTTGGGTGTTTGAGATAAGGTCCCCGCATTGGTCACAACAGGCCCCAAGAGCATCGGCTGCGGCTGGGGTGAAATAGCAATGGCACATAATGCAGGCCCAATATTTCGTTCGGTGCGGCATAGCTAGTACCCCATACTTTCAGCGGTGTGGTCGCGTTGGCTGCTGCCCATGTCTTCCCAGGTTTTTTCCACATCATCCCAGACAAATTCCCGGAAGGAATCCAGACGGCCGTCACAGTCCATTGCCTTAGTGGATGAATTGCTGTAAACCTTGCCACCATCGGCCCAAAAAGCCTCCTCGGTGTAGCTGTATCCCTCCTCGTGGGGTCCGCCCCAGTTAAAGGTCATTGGCTCGCTTTCTGTGTGGCCTTCCCGTATGGGGATGAATAGAGGGCTCTCTGCCTCGTTGCTGTAGTAGGACACGACAGCGACAACGACCGAGCCCGGTTCGTTCAATTCCAAGACCTTGATTGTGTGGTTTTTGGTTGGCATGATATTACCCTTTCCTTGTGAGTTTGTGCGACAGTTCATTGATGGGGCTATGGCAGGTATTTAACACACTCCCTTTTTACTTCATCAATTAGCTTGGCAGAGATAGAAAAACTTATAATCACTCGTTCGAGGTCTTGCCTGATGCTGGCCCTTGTTGCATATTCTTTAGCTAAAAAAACAATCAGTTCGGCGCGGTTGTCTGCGTGTTGTTTCCTTATCTCTTTAATTGCACAAGGCCAACAAACAGCGGCACCCATTATTTCGGTTCCATCGGTTATGTGAGGGGGGTCTGTCCACCCTGCCGCCGTCTGGGTTCGTTTTTGCCTCCTTAACATAGTCCCGCAATGAACACACATAAAAGGACGGAGGCTTTTTGTTATGAATTCCTTTAGTCCCTCTATTTCCTTCCGCTGTTTCTCTATTTCATGGGCCAGAAAATCAATATTTTCGTCGCTCCCGCCCGGCAACTCATGACCGGATATTTCTGGGATCTGATAACTTTCTTCCATTATCTAGCCTCTTTTCGTGAGCTTGAGCCACCAGCGGCGGCAACGGTTGGCGACCCAGGCATTGGCCCGGACCTGGAACGGCTCGATGTAATCAAAAGAAATAATGATCAACCGAGTCAGGAACAGAGCAAAGGCGGCCACCGTGAGCAGGCGGAACACCTCCCAAATTAAAGCATACATCAGACCACCCCCCGGGCCAGGGCCAGCGCCCCGCACTTGTGACCGCCAGCAAGGGCGGAGGTGGTAAGCGATGCCCCTAGCGTCTGGCAGGCGGCCGGGAATTGGATATAATCGGCGGAGAATATAACAGCATCCCCGAAGTCTATCCCCTCCTCACCCAGGCATACCCCAATATTAAAAATGACAGATAATGCCGTGTGTCTTTTTTCGCGCTTGTCCATTTTAAAACCCCATCCCTTCTTCACACAATGACAGGTGGCTATCTTCGCCGGTTATGATGTGATCCAGGAGAGAGATTCCAAGCAATTCCCCGCACTTGTCCAGGCGTTCGGTTAATGCTATATCGTCGGCCGATGGCCTAGGGCACCCTGACGGGTGATTGTGTGAGACAATGATAGCGGCTGCACCGTGTTTGATGGCCTCGCGGAAGACCTCCCTGGGATGCACCAGAGAAGCGTTGAGCGTACCAATGGAAACAATCCAGGGCGCGACAATCAACCGGTGCCGAGTATCCAAAAATGCCACCTGGAAAGCCTCCCTACCTTCTGGCACATTGGGCAGGAAGTGAGGCACCGCATCCTCTGGCTGACAAATGACCGGGCGGGAATCAATCTTAAACTTGCGGGCGGTTTCTCTTACTTTATACATCTTTGCTCGCTTTCGAAATAGCCGCAGCACGGGCGGACTCGGTGGGGCGGGTGTCAAGATCAAGACCGGACAGGGCCCGCTTAATCGTGTAACCAGTGTATCCCATGTGATCGGACAGCATAAACCGGACACGGGGCAAGGGGTGACCGGCACGGAGAAAAAACAGAGTATCCTCCTGGCACTCCTGGATAATGTCGGCGGTTGGTTTTTGGTCGGCCATGATCAACCCTCCCATTGTTGATTGTGAGCAGATAGAACGGATTCAAGCAAGGCGCTGCCGGTCGTCCAGTCGGCCACCAGTTCCCCGGGGCCATTGCCCAGGACCAGGAACAGGCACAAGCAAAAGCCAGCAGCCAGCGGGGACGTGACCCGCAACCATGACGAATCCACGGAGAGGATAGTCTCAAGGGCTTCACCTATGGTATCCTTGCCCATGTGGGCAGTATCGCAGGCGATCCGTTCCATGCCATCATGGACAGAGTCCAGACGGAACCCGGCAGCGGTCAGGCGATTCAGCAGGGAAAGAACCTCGGCGCGGTAGGGGTGAGACTTTGGGAAAGCTGGCTCCTTGGGCCCCAGGCGGAAGTCGATAGGGATATTCATGATGCAACCCCCCAGGAGGATAAAACACACGGAACAACGAACCCAGCGCAGACCAGCGCCAGACCCAGCAGAATCAGGAAAAAAGGAACGGTCATTTCTCGACGGGTAGACATTTCAAACACCCTTCAGTTAAAGAACTTAACACAACCCCAGACCGGGGCCCAAAAAGAGACCAGAACACCTTACCACATACCCTCGGCACAACTCAACGAAAACTTTAATTATTTTCACCCCCAGAAATACCCTTGACCAAGGAAGCCAAACAGCAAACCCTCTCAACACATGACAGCAACCCCGGACCAGAGGGAGGCCAAAGGCCGACCGATGGGACGGAAGGCGCAAAGCGCCGCATCAGATCAGAATCCTGATCATTCTCTTAACTCCTTAAAACACAATAAGATAAAGACTGTCCAGACAGGACCAGGACAGCAGGAGCCAGAAAAGAGCCGGATTCGTTCGGAATCATGCTCAACCTGAAACCGAGATCATAGGTAAAGGGGGCGACCGTGGCCGGCAGCAGCAAAAACAAACCCGCACCCCATGCCGGCGACCCTGCCGGCGCCCTGGCCCCGGAGCCCCGGAAAGCTGGCCGCCCGGTTGGCTCCAAGTCCAGGACCAGGACAGACGTCGAGAAGCGCGACCTGGAAGCAAAGAACAAGGCCACCATCGTAGACCGGCAGCGCCAGGACTGCGCCAAGCTGGCGACCCAGATCAAACGGACCCGGGACCAGGGCGACCACGGCCCGGGCGACATCGGCAAGCTGGTCAAGGCAACGGAAACCCTTCACGCCATGGAGCGAGAGGCGCACGACTTCGGAAGCAAGGGACAGGACACCAACGCCGTGTTGGTTATCCCCCTGCCCGCCTCGACGATGGCACAATGGGCAGTGCTGGCCGGTCAGGTGCTACCGGCGACCCTGGCACCGCCAGCCCCGGATGGCATCGTATCAGGAGGGAATGTGGCCTTTGAAGACGAGATCAGGGGCGAGCCTGAAGCAGGTCACGGGCTCCCAGGGCCAGGAAACCACCAGGAACCAGGGCCAGAGGAGGGCGGATAATGACCCAATCCAGGCCCCCAGGAAAAAGAGGTGGTGGGGGGTCCCGGAAAAAGCGGTCATTGAATATCATGCCCTCCCGCCAATTTTTTTCCAGGTTTAGTCTCTTGATGTTTAGGAAGGTGCAGTACAATGGATCATAAAGCTAGGATACGGACGATTTTCATGTATCAGAAGCCGACGGAGGAGCAGATCAATCGGATGGAGTATTTGCGTCGTCTTTGTTATGATCTTGCTCTTGCGATTGACGATCATTGTCCCCCTTGCGCCGAGCGTCAGTCAGCGATAGAGCATTTGAGTTTGGTTTCGATGCAGGCGAATGCGTCGATTGTTCGTCATGAGGGTGGTAAATGATGGGTTGGGCGCGTGGATCTGAGTTGGCTTCCGGTGTTTTTAATGCTTTTTTGCGTAATTCCGATGGCGCTCTCCTGTCGGACGACCGTGTTGGCGAGTTTGCTTTGGAGTTGTGTGAGTTATTTGAGGGGGCCGATTGCGACACGATGGACGAGTGTAAATTCGTGCATGACCACCTTGAGTGGGATGAGGCGGCCGAGAAGTGGGTTATTTTGTCATGAGGCATAAGCTGTCGGTTTTGTTTTGGTGTTTGCTTGGTGGAGCGTTTTTCTACATTTGCTTGGTGTTGGTGTTCGGTTGATTCTGTTGGAGTGTGATTGTTTTTTAGCCTGGAGGATTGAGATGAAGCGCCTAGTGGGTTTTATGTGTTATGGCTTGGTTTTCTTGCTAGTTGGCTTGGTTGCCATGACGAGCGATTACAGTGGCATGGGTCCGCATCATCGTGCTGCGTTGGCGGGCCCTCCTGTTCACGACATTTTTTCTGATTGCATGTCCCTGGAGTACATTCCGACGAATTTGGCCACTGCTGACACGTTCTGGTTTAATGCAGGGCGCACGGTGACTTGGCCCGCCCAGGCTGCTGATTATTTTGGTCCATCTTCTACTACTACCGGGATCAACCCATCGAACGGGACGAAGATTGTCGGGATGCGGCCCGTTAAGAAGGCATTATTGTATTCGATATCTCCTTTTTCGGTCCAGGTTTGGAGTGGTGGTAATTCGTCTGCTGAGAACAACTATTCTCTTGTTGATACGCTGGCCGTTACTTTGCCGAGGGCCGGTGACAAATATCCGTGCTGGACGATTGCGATGTATCCGGATTCGTTGTTTTTCAAGACTGCCGGGGATTCAGTGTCGATGATTTTGGGGTACTGACCCCATGTTGAGAGGAGCTTCAGTGTTGTGTAGCTGTCGGGAACCTTTGCTGCGCGAGGGGGGCTGTGCTGTGCATGGTCCCTGGGTTCCGTCTGCGTTTGAGCGCCTGATTGCTTGCGATTGGCCTGGGTTGCCCTGGGTTGACACTGTGATGGCTGACGGCAGCCATGTTTTCCGTACCTACGGCCTTCTGGACCGGTCTGACCTTGGTCTTGAAGAGCCTCTTGTATTCCGCCGTTACGAGCATCTTCCGATGTCTACCGGTGTAGTTCAAACTCCAGTGGAGGGTGTCTGATGTCCAAAGTAGCCGGTGAATTTTTGAGGTTTGTTCCGGACAGTGTTTGTGGTCTGGTTGTTTGCCGGACCCAGGCCCAGGTTGTGTACGAGATGCGCGGTGCTTGTGAATTTTTCGAATCCAAGGGCCTGGAGCCGCGTGTTTTTCATTCTCGGCGGTCATTGGCTGTTGGCGGGTCAGAGCTACGGTTTTGCACGATTGGTCACGAACAGGACTGCTACAGGTACGCCGGGTGTCAGTTCTCAATGATTTACGATCTAATTGGCCTTGAGAGGTTCCAGTTTGAGTATATGCGCCGCCTCTTGCGGTCCTGTAGAGGCAGCAAGGAAACCACCTGGGTCTACGGGCAATTTGATGACGTTGGTGCCAGGCGGAGATATATGGAAGCCCACGATGAAGGGAGTGTCTGATGGGTAAGATCAAAGAATGGATTTTCAAGGGTGGGGCGAAGTTGCGGTTCACTGAGCCGACCGGTGATCCTGCGGACGAGTTGGTTGGTTCCGATTTCTACCTGCCGCATCCGGGGGCGCAGGCTGACATGGTGAATGCCTCTGCGCCGGCTTCCGCCCGCGTGTTCTTTGGTGGCATGGACTGGGGTTACAAGAGTGATCCTCTGGTGTTCGTCCCGTTCAAGGGGGATAAAGATGGATCGTAGAGCGTTCCTGAAGCGTTTTGGCTTGGTTGCCGGCGCTGCTGCTGTTGTCGATCCTGCTGCCATGTTGGCTGCTCCCGAGCCTCCACTTACGGCCACCAGGGTTGCGTACCAGGAATCACTGAAAACTGCCTACGCGCCGGTCACGCGTTGGGCGGAGTCCGACCACGCCTGGGATGCCCAGCGGTACAACGACGAGTTTCTTTCCCGGTTCACAAAAGAGATGGCTGAGGCGATGGCCAAAGAGGCCGATAGTGTTTGTTTCGCAGCCCTAAGAGGAGAAGTGCTATGAAATGTGACGTATGTGGCCGTCGTATGCGGTCAGGAGCGAGTTATTTCGAATGTGACGGCTGCGGCAACACCGCGAAGTTTGTGCCGCTGTCAGAGTCTATGGCGACCCTCCGCAAGGAGAAAGAGGCCGAGCGCAACCAGGCGATCCTGGACCAGATCGTGGAGCCCCTGGAGTCCCTGCCGTCCACCGAGCCGATGAAGCCGAAGAAGCCCAAGGCCAAGTCAAAGGCGAAGCCCAAGTCCAAGAAGAAATCCAAGAAAGGTGCGAAGAAATGAGACTCGCAATAACGCTTATTTTGCTGGTTTTTCTGTGTGGCCCAGCACTTGGCCAAAACCTGGTCAAGGAGGCGTCAGGTAGTAGCTACCCGAAGTTTGAACACGCACTCTCTGATTTGGGGTTCTTTGCCCTGTATACCGACTCCACCAGTAGCACAGCCAATCAAATCAGCAGGCTAGAGATTACGGCCGTTACTGACTGTTCTTTCAATATTTTGGGATACAGTCACACCAATGAAACCGACACAACCCCAACTTCGTGGTCCAGGATTTCCCCTGCGTTTCTTCTCGCGGCCCCAGACACGGTGTTGACGATTCCAGCCGGCAAGTCTGCGTGGTACTACTTCGACAGGCAGCGACCGAAGGCAATCGTTCTGGTAAGCGGATCTATAACGATCAAGGGCGAGTAATGAAGCGGTTCGCGGTGTTGGCCGCCTTCCTGCTTGCGGTGTCTGCTGCGCTTGCTGACGGCTACTTGAACGGTGGGTATAGCGGTGGATACCAGGACAAACTGTCCGGCTACGACAACAGCATCGGCGGCCAAGAGTCGATCCTTATCGCCTTCACGGAGAACACTCGGTATGCCGCCCCAGAAAGCCTCAAGGTGAACGGCGGCAGGTTTGACTTTGTTTATGGCCTGACCGGCGGGCCGTATTGTGCCGTTGGTAGATTTGTTGACGGAGATACTACGGCCAATAATCCAGCAAACATGAGATCATATCCAGCAAGATCGAGATTGGCGGGAACAGGTGTTGATTGGGAACTTACCGGCGGTGCCGCCGGTAGTCTTACGTATATGGATATTGACCAGATAGACGATTTCGATGGTGCGGAAATTATCTCTGCTGCTTACCGTGAAGTTGTTGTTAATTTTGCCGATACTCCCTATGTGCCGAGTATGGGTGATACGCTGTGCGTTGTACCCGTTACGCGTCAAGACTTGCAGGGATGGGGGGATGGGTGGATATCAAACAATATAAATGATGCCGTAATGAAAAGGTCGCCCACCGTAGTTGAGTGGCCGCCGTCACACAAGGACAGCTCAACACTGATGTCTGAATTTGGGCGTTGGCACGATTACCAAGACCTAGATGACATCGTGCCGCCGGGGATGTACACGGGCACTGGGTATGCGCTGAATGATACGATTGCATTCGATGTCACAGACTATGTAACCTGGCTATCAGAAAATCCCTCATACGACTGGAATATTGTTATTAAGCAGGTGACGACATCACCGACTTTCCAACAATTCGGCGGTCCGTGCGTCACAAATACAGAACAACGCAGCGCAATTATTATTGAGATGATCCCCAACATAACCACAAGCAGCCTGAAAAAAACAGGAGGAGTGCCGAGTGGTGGCCGCCTTGAGGGTGGAGCAATAGCACACAAGGAAAACATCTATGCTATCGGCGGCGATGTTTCAGGCACATTTACATCCACCGATTCAGGCGAGTCGTGGGAGTTGCACAACAATGGCCTGATAAATCACGACGAAATACCAAACTATTACGTCGATGATATTGTGCCTGTGAAGAACAGTTATTTTGAAGGGTTTATCGCTGCGACTCGCGGTGGGATTTACAAGGCGTCAACATCGACCGGCGGAGTCGGGAGATGGGTCACGATGACCCCTGCCGACAATGCCGACTCACTCTATGTGTCGTGGATTGATCGTCCGTGGAGCCCTGCTGGTGGCAGGTTCTCTCCGACAGGATTCTCTTCACTATCTTTCGCATCGGAAGACGTTGTGGTGGCCTCTGCCGGTGAGTACAGGTGGGAGAGCGGGAACGATGACGATGAAACTTTATACCGCTACCCAGGCGGGGTCGTGCGCTGTTCACACGCAGATTCAGTCATCACCTCTCTATGGGTGTACGACTTTTCTGATGCTACTCCACTGTGGGAGCAGCTTGCAGATTACGACGAAGACCAAGGCAGGGTTGTTGATGTTTCAGCGGCATACATTTCGGGCACGCTCTACTCCCTGTGCGCCACCACCAAACTCGGTCCACAACTGTTCTCCGGTGGAGTGTACATTGACTTGTCTGACAATAGATGGCTCGGGCCAGCCGGTGAGATTTTTATAACTTGGTCCGACGAACTACTATCCAGCGGGGACTATCAGGCGATTGATAGTTGCTACCTAACTGACGATGGCAGAGCTTTCGTTGCACTGAGAAATCAGGAGCAGGCATCGGACGTAACATCAGGCATGTATATGTATGATGATGTTACTTCGGATGCCGGTTCGTGGTACTGGATTGGTGACGATTCTACCCTGCTCGCGTACTCTGGAAAAACAATCGAAGACACAGGTATCGGGACCGGGAATATTCATCCAGATGCCGAGTTCACTTATATCCAAATGGCCGAGGGATCAAGTCCAACTGAGCCTGATACTCTCTTCGCATCGTCAAGAGATGGCGCGTCTGGTGCCGGCCTGATACGGTGCCTGATACCCGCTGTGGTCACTCCTGCCGATGTTGTGTGGACAAGCCTACTGTGGAACGAACCCGGCGAAAACCTCATGCCAATGGACAACTGGTTCGACTCCAACATCGCAGGCACATTCAATGCCCACACGATCTTTGAGGTGGCTCTCGATCCAGACGATTCACAGCACATGGTTTTGCACACAAATATAAGATTGTTTGGTACTACCGATGGTGGTGTGTCGTGGGATCGGCTTGATGGTGTTGACTACGGAAATGAAGAAAAGTTCCGCAGTACCGGCCTAGACGAAACCTGTATAAGTGGTGTGGGTGTTGGCTCGGATGGGACTCTCTATTACTCGACAGCAGACAGAGGCTTGATTACGACTGATGGTGACGACTGGGATTGGTTGATACTCAGCAACCCCGGCACAGACACTGATGCGTGCCCTGGCTCATGGTCTGCTGATTGGTGGAACGACACTGAGTTTCCCAACAACGAATCAGGCGATGTGATTGTCTTTGAAAATTTCGACGGAACAGGCTTTGACAATGTTGTTATCGTCGGCGGGGAGCAGGTTGCAGCAGGTCAGTTCAATAAAATATTTGGACTGACAAATGGTGCCTGGACTCACATGACAGCGAGTGTGGATAGCCTCGACACTTACCAGTTCAGTGGAAGCACTATATGCGGCAACGCCGACGGCACAGAGGTCTATGTCGCCTACCGCAAATGGGAGGATAGCCTGTGCTTTTCTCCGGGTTCTCTGCTTCGCGCAGGCGTAATAAAGTTTACTTATAGCTCCGGGTGGACACACAGCTTCATTAGCGCAGATAACGACTGGCCGACATCGTACAACGCCACTTCAATGGCTCTAGTCGGCAACGATTTGTTCGTTTCTTTTCCGGCGTATAGCGGCTCCACTACTGGTGGCGTTATGTACCATGACACGAAAAGCGGGCCTGGGTGGACAACCTGCTTTGGCACACCGGAGAACGATACATATAATGCCAACGGCAACAACACCGGTCTTGCGACTGACGGGACTATCCTTTACACGATAACAAGGGGCGTTAATGCTGGATTATTTGTCTGCCCTGATCCAGCAGCGGCCCCTGCAACGTGGACACAGCTAATAAATGCTGTTGCGGGTACTCCGTTGCTGCCGAGCATAACAAGTGTTGGGCCGGTACTTACAGAGCGGTATCCCACTCTCACCACCCAGCAAATTGCCATCGCATTATTTAACGCGGCACAGCTTATGGTAGATCCCGACGACTCTGATATTGTCTACTTCACTGTGTCTGGCTACGAGAACAAAATGGCTGACTTTAGCGGACTCTACAAATACGACGATGGAAGCGGAACCCTTGAACACCTGTTCCCGAATGATCCGTCGTCAAGTGTCGGCGGTGTGCGTGGCCGGATGACTTACTCGGACTACTTCACGCCCCCTAGGATAGTCTACGGAACATCATGCTCTGGTCCACGATGGTTTAATAAATAATGCGACAGCGGAAAACTGCACCACCAGGAGAGCAAAATGTCAGAGAAGTTCGAGCGAGAAGTTTTGCAACGACTGACAGCAATAGAGACAAAAATTCAGCTTAGTTCGGTTGACCCGGAGCGATGTGCAAGGCACGAAGAAAAACTAAAGGTGGCAAACAAAAGGATCGAGCGGATTGAGCGGTCTGTTGGAAGGCAAAACATTGTGGCAATGACAATGGGCGCTGTCGGTTCTGGTTTTGCGCTATTGGCAAAATACCTGTTCACGAAAGGACCATGACATGGGGATCACAGGAAAACGAAGGCTGTTATTTGGCCTATTCAGTGTTGCAATGGTCGGGGTGATTGAACTTGCAGTTGCCGGCGGCATGAGTGTAAACGGTCAGGTCACAATGGGCGTCATCAATGCCTTGTTCTATGGCAACAGCGCCGTGGATAAGTTCAAGAACGGGCAGAACGACGGGAAGCCAGTTGTTTAAGAGGGCGTGGCATTGGCTGGTGGCGGCATTCGCCGTCCTTGGCTTCGTTCTGATGCAGATATTCGCAGGGAAAAAAGATGAGAAAGTTGTGGCCTCGTTCAGGGACGAACTAAAGGCCCGCAACAAGGAAAAGAAAAAGGACGCCCTTCAGGATGCGAAAAAGAAGCACGATAATGTTATTGCTACTGATGTTGACGACTGGCTCGACGACCAGCTTGGCCCAGGAGACGATGGGGCTGCGTGAGCTTGCCAAGGCGAAGACAGTAGACGGATCAAACTGGCTTTATCCACAGGTCAGAATTGACCTGAAGGCATTGAAGGACAAGCAGGCTGGAGAACTGTTCCACGTGGAACAAAAGGTTGCGTATGCAGAGGCGGAAAGCGACTCACTGAAACTTGATCTACTGGTGGCCAAAGCGACTCAAAACACCAAGTGGTACAAGTCTTCAGAGGTCAGCTTCTTTGCTGGTGCGGCCGTAGCAATTCTCTCTGGGTGGGCCCTCGGACAGGCGGCAGGTAGATGAAAGTCCAGAACATAATCGGCAGGGCGAAAACCTCTGCACTGATGAAGAAGATGGCCGGCGGCCCACAGGCCATCCTGAAGAACAGCCCAATGAGGGGTTCAGGGATCAAGGGCAGCAAAGGACTCAGCCCGAAGAAGATGAAAGGGTTTGTGGTCAGTAAACAAAACCCAGCCTTTACGCCCCGCACTGGTGGGCTTGTAAGACCCAGGAGAATGCGTTGAACGAGAACGACCTTCTTAACACCACAGTAGCCTGGAAGCCACAGCCGGGACCGCAGACGCTTGCGATACAGTGTCCTGCTACCGAACTGATGATAGGCGGGGCCGTTGGTGGCGGGAAGACCGACTTTCTCCTTGGTGACTTTGGGCGGGACATACCCATCGGACCAGGCTGGCAGGGGATCTACTTCCGCAGGTACTTCCCGGACATGGATCGTGTCATCCAACGGTCAAAAGAGATTTTCGCCCCGATCTACGGGATCAAGTGTTACTCAGAATCCAAATACAAATGGAACTTCCCCAACGGCGCGACATTGCGCTTCAGGGCGCTTGAGAAGGACAAAGACGTCCTGAAGTATCAGGGCCAGGATTATTCCTGGATCGGCTTTGACGAGCTAACACAGTGGGCCTCAGAGTACGCTTATTCCTACCTGTTCTCCTTCCGACTTCGCTCGGCCAAGACATCAAACCTAACCGGCGAGCCCATCAAGGTACGGATGCGCTGTTCCAGTAACCCCGGCGGGCCTGGTATGTCCTGGGTTAAGGCCAGGTTCCTGGACCCAATGCCGCACGGAACCGGCCTGCACGTCAAGACCCAGAAAACCTCATACTGGCGGGTGTTTATTCCATCGAAGCTTGAAGACAACAAAATCCTGATGGAGAACAACCCTGAATACGCCGACAGGATCATGGAGTTTACGGACCAAACCCTGGCCAAGGCCATGCGCCACGGCGACTGGGACTCGATACCAAACGCAGCATTCTCCGAATTTGACAAGCTCGTCCACGTTGTTGACCCGGCACCAATCCCAACTGATCGACCAACCTGGCGATCCATGGACTGGGGATTCAAAACCCCATACTGCAACCTACATATTTTCTCGTCGAATGATGGGGATATTATCGTCGGGAATGAGATTTACGGCTGGTCAGGAAAGCCCAATGTTGGGACAGAAGAATTTGCCGACGAGGTGTATTCTAAAATCAATCGCTACGAGAAGGCGAACAACCTCTATGTGCCAATGGGGTATTTGGATACCCAGTGCTGGGAAGATAAGGGCAAGCGCGGCGGCTCGATCTACGATGACTTGTGCGGACCTCCTGGTGATCGCCTTGTTTGGAGGCCATGGAAAAAGGGCCCAAACAGTCGGGTGCTACAGGCCCAGGGACTTCATGACCTGATGAAGGTCACGAATGGTCGGTCACGCCTGAAGATCATGAGGAATTGCACTCACTTGATCCGGACTCTGCCGTTGCTGCCGGTTTCCAAGCTGAATATTGAGGACGTTGATACAGACGCCGAGGATCACGCATACGACGCACTGAGGGGCGGGCTGGCTAAAAGGATGCCAACAAGACAACAGATTCAACAACGACACATAAACAGGCAAATTCGGGAGATGGAGTATATGTCACCGAGTGAACTTCAGTACGGGGGATCATAATGGCTATTATCCTAAAGTCAGATGATTCCAGAGTTGAGCTTGCACAGTTTGTCCTCAATAGCTGGACGGAGATGAGAACCGAGCGCCGTGTGCTTGAGGAAAAATGGAAACGGTGCATGATGGCCGTGCTTGGCGAACACGACGCTAAGTGGGTCAAGTGGGCAAAACAAGCGAATAGGTCCAGGCGATTTGTTGAGTTGTCCGGTGATGCCGTGGACACCATCGCCCCCCAGGTTTACGATGCTGCATTTGGGCCGCTTGAGTGGATGAAGATGCAGCCCCTACGCACGGGCTACAAGCCAGACGACGACAAGCAGGCCGAGGCCATGAAGTACCTGCTGAAGTTCCAGATGGGACGTACAGCGTATGCCCAGACGGCCAAGATAGCCATCAAACAACTGATCACCTTGGGGAACTGCCCTTGGGGCATGGACTGGTACACCAGGAAGGCCGTCAATAACGAGTCCAACAATGAAGAGATGGCGCGGTGGCTTGAAGAGTCGGCGGCTTGGCACCAAGAGTTTGACCAGATAAAAGAGGAACACGAAAAGGTTTCACAGGCCATCAGGCTCAGTGGTGGCGAACCGCCGCCGATGCCTGAATTTGAAGAACCGCCGATGCCGCCCAGGAACATGGACATTGTTTACGAGGGCCCAAGGCTCTGGATTGCCAGCATATTCAACTACGTCCAGGAGCAGCATCCGAACGACGGATCCAAGGCTCTCCGCATTCTCCGGTCATGGAGGACGAAAGAGTACCTGAAAGAGGCAGCAAAACCAAAGACCGACGGATACAGGCTGTACTCTAATCTTGAGAACATTGGCGACATCAGTTCAGAGGCGACAACCGGCGATAATGAGGCAGAGGCTTTGATCAAGATGGCCCTGGGTATGCAAATGCCATTCGGGAAAAGCAAGGTCGAGATCAAACAGATGCACGGCGATTTTGAAATACTCAAGGGTGGAGAAAAGGGAGTCTATAAGGACTACATCGTCACGGTGGCGAATAAAACCCTGATTGGCTGTGAACCGTCGAAGCTCTACTCTGGCGCAATGATGGTCCGGAACGCCAAACTGGGCCTCATTGAGGGGGCCGTCTACGGGCGCGGGCCTATCGAAAAGGGCCTGAACGAGCAGGACTCCACCAACGCGCTCCACAATCAGGTGATTGATGCGGCGAATACAGTCATCGCCCCAGAGAATGAGGTCGTCGAAGAGGGCCTTGTTCATGGCGTCAAGAAACCATCCGGTCCTGGCGTTGACCACCGCGTCTATGAAAAAGGGACGATCACGCCGATTGCAAAGAATTTCCAAGGGCTCCCAATGGGCGCACAGGTTGTTGATTCCTCTATCGCGCGGCATGAGCGGTTTGTCGGGGCTATCAATACCTCCACTGGAAGTTCAGAAACGGCAACCAGAACCTCTCGCAACAGCAGCGTGATCGCCACCAAACTTGGTTCTCACGTTATGGACTTCGAAGAGGACTTCGTGACCCCAAGCCTGGACATGATGCTTGAGATGAACGCCCAATACATCGACGAGGAGCAGATCGTAAACATCACCCAGGACGATACGGTGGTTGGCTCGATCAAGGTTCCGGCGTCTTGGATAAGGCGCGGTTGGACGGCCAAGGCCGGCGGGTCGAAGTACCTGGCCGAGCAGCAGGAGCGCATTCAAAATCTGATGATGGCCGCACAGATCACCGAGCAACAGGAGGCCACCGGTCAGGTGTCCCCTATCCGTAAGGTGAAGCTGTACCGACTTCTCTTCAAAGAGGTTCTTGGCGAGGCAGACGATCTTGTAATGAGCGAGGAAGCATTCCAGGCCGAAAAACTGGCAAAGATGAAATATGACGAGCAGCAGCAGGTAAAACAGGTTCGAATGGAAGCGGCAGCAAAAGGAGGGCAAAGTGGCAACCAGCAAGCAGGAGCGAATAACACTAACGGCGGCGAAAAATCAGGGTCATCTTGATCCTATTTTAGACTATCTGGCACGGAAGATCGCAGAGCGGTCAAAGCCTATGCCAGTAGAAGGACCGGAGTGGCCGCTCAAAAGAGCGGAAGCTGACGGTGGATTGAAGGATCTGAGAAACACACTGACTTGGATTCTGGACAGGACTAACTTCACGCCCGACGGGGCGGAAAACACGGAGGAATAACATGGGACCGTTCGACGAATTTGCACAAGCAGCGAAAGACATGGAAGAACTTGGGGACAACCCACCTGAGATCACTCAAGAGAGCGAACCACAAGAACAGGCGCCCGTTGCCCCTGGGGACACCCAGGTCGTTGACGAGAACCTTTCTGGTGGACTTGGCGAAAGAACTGTCGAGGTCGAGGACGCACCGTTGAGCGTGGAGGACATTCTTGGGATTAGCACACCAAGCACACCTCCCGACGGAACAGTGCAAGCAGAAGAGGAAAAACCTGCTGAGTCCAAGGAGCCCAAGACAGGAACCGACGCCCGCTTAAGCGAGATGTCCGAACAACTGAGGCACTACCGGGAGCAGAACGAAAAGCTCACCAATAAGTTGCTTACAGAGCCAGGGCATTCAGGTGAACCAAGCGACGAGCAGCCCGTCGAACTTGATCAGGACGTTGTGGATTACATGGCTCCGTACATCGAGGCCGGGATTGGGAAGCGAATGAGCGTGATTGAAGATAGCATCGCTCCCATGGCCAAGACAGCGGAGAACCAGGCAATCGCAGACCAGATCGCACTCGATGTTGAAGGCTTTACAGTAGAGGATCTGCCAAAATTGGTGGATGCCTTTGAGGCCGTTCCGCAAGACCAAAGAGCCCGTTACGAGGGAAGCATTGCCGGCGCTGCCCTCCTGGCCAAGAAATTGGCAGACGGCGGAATGTTCGGCAAAAAAAGGAAGACAGGATCGTCAAACCCTCTGGCCCAACGACATCAAACCGAAGGAGGGTCTGGCGTGTCCAGGCAGCAATCCGACGATATGTCCGAGGACGAGAAGGTTAGGCGAATCAATGAAATACCCGGCGATACCGTTTTGGATATGCTTGAACGCATGAGGTAGCGTCAAGACACCGATGGAGGTGTAGAAAATGGCTACTACTACATTAGCAGGACTCCGGTTGAGTTCTGAGGTCGATGCAGCAATCTCTGGTGGAACAGAGATGCCCAAGGCCACCCGAGCGTGGTACAACAAGGTCTTTTTGAGCGTGGCCCGTGGCCTGCTTATTCATGACCAGTTTGGAATGCCAACCACCCTGCCGAAGAACACAGGTGAACAGGTCATCTGGCGGCGTTGGTTGGATCTTGCAACCGCCACCGTCCCCCTGGGCGAAGGCGTCAACCCGACCGGAAGCACCTTGGCGTATGAAAACGTCCTGGCCACCGTCAAGTGGTATGGTGACTGGGTTGGAATCACCGATGTTGTGGACTTCCACCATGTGGACAACGTGCTGTCGATTGCAACTGAAAAGTTGGCTCGTCAGGCCGCTGAAACCATGGACGAAATCACCCGCGACATCATCAATGCCGGAACGTCCTTCCTGCGCGTTGTGACTGACGGATCAAACCCGACAAACGGTGTTGGCCTGCGGACTACCGTGAACGGCGTTTGCACCAAGGCGGCCCTTGATACGGCCATCACAACCCTTGAGTCGGAGAATGCGGAGAAGTTCCGCCCGATGCAGGGTGCTTCGAAGAAGGTTGCAACGCAGCCTCTTGCACCGACCTATGTTGGGTTGATTCACCCTCACGTTGCTAACGGCTTCGTGAAGGCATTGGCTGGCTTTGCGACGGACGACTGGATTCCTTTCCAGAAATACGCCAGCGGCGGGATCGCCTACGAGGGCGAGATCGGGACTTACCGGAACGTCAGGATGATCCAAAGCACCAAGGCCAAATACTGGCCTAACACTGGCGGCGGAACAGACCTGAGTACCACCCCCACGGTTGCCGGCGTGTATCGCTCCACCTCTGGATCACTTGCCGATGTTTATTCGGTGCTGATCCTGGCCAAGGAAGCCTTTGGCGTCGTGAAACTCGCGGGTGCTTACAACACCTACTACAACAAGGCCGGCGGAAACTCCGATCCCTTGCACCGTTTGGCGACTGCTGCCTGGAAAGCCGTCAAAACTGCCGCCATTTTGGATGACTCCAAGATGATCCGGATCGAATGCGCCGCCACCTGGTAGGCGATAACTGAAAGAAAGAGGTGAAATCATGGCTGCTGGAGATGTGACATATACGAACCCCGCCGCTAACTTGGCGATTGGTTCTTTCGCAAGCGGGTCTTTGACCTGTGACGCCGACACGGCGATCAATGTCCTGTGTGGGTTCCAGCCCGCACGGATCAAGCTGTTCTACAAGGACAGTGGAGCCACCACTGTTGACAAAGTGATTGACTGGTTTGCCGGCATTACTGCGGCGAATTACTTCAACACGCTGATGTCAACTGGTGTCATCACGCTTGTTACAAGCGGTGGTCCGATTGTGTTTGCCGGTGATGATGATGAAACCGAGGGTTTCACCATTCCTGCCGCACTCATGGACAACGACGCTGACACAATCTACTGGATCGCATATCGGTAGACCAATAAGGGGGGCTTCGGCCCCCCTGCCATAAATTAACTGCGCCCGACGGGGCGAGAAACACGGAGGAGCCAGGAATGTCAAATACGAAACTAAGCCCGGAGCAGGCCGCGCTGAAAAAGATGGGGAAGGGCCCAAAGGAACCAGTGGACCAGGAGGAGGAAGTGGTGGAGGAGATCAATATCCAGGCGGGCTTCGCGCTTCCGGATGACTTCGAAAACCCACCATGCGGAGAGATGGGGCACTATTGCATCAACTCACGGGGCGTCTACGACCCAGAGTGGATTCAGCTTGTGATTCAGAGCGCATACGAGGGGCAGGCGAACCCGCAGAAATTTCCCCTGGGTGGCGTGACGTACATCGTGCCGCTCGACGAGTGGCTGGACGCCCCGCCGTGCGTGAAAGTATCCTTGGATGATGCGGTTGAGACTCACCACGTCAAGGCCCCGCCAAACGCAGGCGACATCATGCTCGGCAAGAAGACCAAGCACAAAAAGATCACCAGGAAACGCTTCGTCTATCAGACGATGCCAAGTTCTTAAGGAGCGATGAAATGAAGAAGAATCTGCTGTTTGTGTTCTTGGTGATTGCGCTGTTTGCGTCATCGGCTTTTGGTGCGACCACATACCGCTACGGTGATTCTGTGTCCACCATTCGTGGTGACGTTATTGGTGGCGCAACCATCACGGTTTACACGGCCAACACCACAACGAAACCAACGCTGTATCGCTACAACACGGACTCAATCGAGTTGACCAATCCTACCTACACGGACACCTATGGCAGGTTCTTCTTCTACGTTGCTCCGGGGCTTTACGACGTTGTTGTATCCGGTACCGGGCTGACTTCTTACACCATCGAGGATATTAGGGTCTGGTCTGACTCTCCCTCAAGCGGCAAATACAATGTAATAGATTACGGGGCTATACCTGACGACGGATTAGATGATTCAGTTGGCATACAGGCGGCAATTGATGCTTGTGAGGGCGCTTTTGGTGGAACTGTTTATTTCCCAACCGGCACCTACCTTTATGACAATGTAACGGTAGATGGTGACAATGTTAGTATCGAGTGTTCTGGTGCGGTTTTTATGTACCCATCTGTTGCGGGAACCTCTGGAACGCCAGCCTACATGCTGCACATAACCGGCGACAATTTCAAGATTACAGGCGCTCAATTCATTATGACTGCTCAGTCTGGTACTTATGACTATGCGGTGTATGCCAATGGGTCGAGCGGTGTGAAAATCCTTGACTGTTACTGCACTGGTGGCGGATACGCTTTTGCCACCAGGGCGTCAAGCCAAGTGGTGATGGATAATTGTGAGGCCACCGGGTTCAGGGAATATGGTTTCTTGTGTTGGGGCGATTCTGAAGATATTTCAATAACAAATTGTAGCGCACACGACACAATTGGATCGGTTACTGCCAACGGCATAAAGATCGCAGGAACAACCACCGGAACCGCAACACAAATCGACGGGGTGGTTATATCAGACAACCGTACCTGGAATTGCATACACGGCATTGATGTCGCCATTAACAGCGGAAGCAACTACACAATATCGGATAATGTAATTTGGGATTGTACTGGATATGCTCTTGTGTTCAAATTCAACACGTTCACATATCTTGGAGGCGAATCAGGCATAAGTGGTGCTGTAATATCTGGCAACTCTATTTTCTCGGAAGCTCTCGGGATGGACATTCAGAGAGAAGGCGGACAGCCGACAATGTCAGGCGTCACTGTAACGGGAAACACAATTCTATGGAGCAGCGTTAGGTCAAGCGGATCACATCAGGGATTGCGTGTGTACGGTGTGGATGATTCGCTGTTTTCTGGTAACTTAATTTCCGGCTGGAGGCGAGGGGTCCTTCTGGCTGATTCAAACCGAAACATTGTTTCAGATAATACAGTAATAGAGTGCTACAAGCCAATAGAAGTATCTACACAAATCGACTCACTATCGTGTTCTGGGAATATCATTAAGGGAAACACAGTAAAGGCCGCCACTTCCGATGATTTTTCACAGGACTCTAGCGCGATAAACATTGTTGATGCCGCCGCAGATGGCGGACCAATTGGAACAGTGCTTATGAGAAATGTGCTTTCTGTAGAGGGAAGCGACCCGCTTGTATCAGACGCCGGATCTGGAACAATTGAAATGGTGCATCGTGGGACATCTGGGATTTATGAGGGGTCCGGATCACCAGAGGGGGCGGTGTCGGCTACTAATGGATCTGCATATCACAGGTCGGATGGTGGCTCTGGTTCTTCTTTTTATATCAAGGAGTCAAGCGCCGAGCCGGACAGCGGTTGGTCCGCCGTAAAAACTTCCTCCGAGGTCCACACATCGCCCTGGACAATGCCGTCTGCTGGTGCCGGCTCTGTGGCTCTTGGCGTAGGCACATATTATGTTGCCGGGTTTTATGAGTTTGGGGCAACCCCGGCCAATTTCAGCGGGGCTCCTGTAAACTTTGGGAACGTAAACGAATCCAAGGCAGCACACTTTATGATGGTTGCCGCTGACGCTGCCAGCGACACCACAACAGAGATCACAATTATTGGAACAACAATAAACGATTCCGGCGTAAGACAGGCCCCCGACACATCTGTTGTTAGGCTCAATAACGCAGCCATTGACACCTATTACGAAACACCTGAAAAATGGCTCGGCCAGGTTTCCGTAGAAAAGACGGCGGGCACCGACCGCCTTGTTAATTATGGCTGGTGTAAATATTGGGACAACTCAAACCAGGACTTTATTATTCACGGAGGAGAGGCAAATTGGTTTGCCGAGGCATCTGGTGCCTTCGATGCTCAATTGATACACCACAAGTCAACCGGATGGTCATATAACGCAGTTGGTGAGCCATCTTATCCAACACCAGTGTTTTCTTTGGACACGATCCACGTCACAGAGGTGAACACCGTGGCAGGGGATTACGGCGCGGTGAAAATAGTTGGTGGTGACATTCCCGTTGATGGAAGTGGAAGCGAAGGGGTTATTGGCGTTGTGATATTTAATGTCGCAAACCAAATAAATTACGGACAGATGATTCTCATGTATTCCTCTGACTGAGAAAAGGAAAGAACATGGTTACAATAGTTGGAGCAGGGGTTGAGCGTACATTTCTTCAGTCTGTCAATAAGGCGCTCAACAAGATTGGCGAAAGCAATGTAGCGTCACTCGTCAACCCGACGAAGCGCATACGGCAGGCCATGGACGCCGTTGAGGAGGCGCGGGACCATGTGTACTACGAAACTATGTGGGAGTTTCGCAGAAAGTACCACCGGATAGAATTAGCCAAAGGTCAAATGTGGTACGAGAATGCCGCCGATTATCAAAAGATGGCCACCGGGGTTTCAATGAATCGCAGCAATGAGCCATCTCTTGAAAAGTACAGCTACGAAAAACTTCTGGAAACATGGCCCGACTTGCGGGCGTTTCCTCCTGGCTCTGGTGTTGTTGATCTTAATACCATCACGCAGCTTGCGCAGCAGAGTCTTACTTTCGGAAAGCCCGTTGTCTATTGCGTGGTCGATGGATACGTTGGCCTGATGCCAATACCAGACGAAGAGTTTGTGACAACCGAGGGCCAGCTTTACATGAGCTACTGGTCACACGCCCCGTTGCTTCAGTCTGACAATGACCCACTTGGTCTGCCGCAAAACCTGTGGCTTGCTGCTGACGGAATCGGAGCAGGCGGGTTGCAAAAGATCCTTGAATACCCAGACTGGGCTGCTGATCACGGCAAGGGCCTGCGGTCACTCAAGCGCGAGACATCGGGCGGAAGAGTCGGTCCAGAGGATTTGATAACTGGCGAAAATTACAATTACAACGAGTAGGTTGATATGGGATACGAGCAGCGTTCACCACAGCCTGAAGTAAGACAATTCGGTGGGTTAAACACCCGGGACTCGGAGATTGCTCTACCCGGGAACGACAGCCCATCCATGCTGAATGTTTCCCTCCATCCAGCCGGCTCTGTTCAGTCCAGGGAGGGGATGCGGGCACTGACCAGCCCGACTGGTGAGTTCAAGATTGACGCGATAATGAGCCTCCAGAATCCAGAAGAGGGCAGGATCTTTTTGTACTGCATCGCTGACGGCACGATCTACCGGACGACTGACCCCGGGGTGTGGTCCTGGCTTGAGGCAAAGATCGACGGGGCGCCGGCCGAGAGCGTTGTAATGCCCGCGGTCGATCACCACTACGGCAGAGAGAACACCAGATATTACGACCTTGACAGCACCACTGAATATCCGGCCTGCCTTTACATTTGCAGGACAGACGGCGCACCCATTGTGGCGGTCGGTGCCGTTGACCCCGACGCAGACCTATTTGAGATACCAGTTGGTGTTGCTGGTATTCCAGGAACGCCAGGCACCCCTGGAACCCCTGGGTACAACCCCGACTGGGATGGGGACATGGGGTTCCCCAAGTTTATCAGACTGATTGGACTTGGCGCTGGTGAACGGCTTCATGCCTGGGGATTTGAGGGGAACAAGAGCATTTCCTATTATTCAGCACTAGACGAGCCATACAACTTCATCAGGGCAAAAATGGACTATAACCTTGACGCAAACCCAGAGGTTGACGGCGGGTTCTATGGCGTGCGCCTTGGCGATGGCGACGAGATTGTCACAATCGTTGACATGGTTTCGTACACTGTGATTTTCAAAAAGAACAACACTTTCCTTTACACCGGAGATCCTGGGTCAACGGACTGGGCCCTCAAGAAGACGATCCCGGTTGGTTGCGTATCGGACAGGGCATGGGTCAAAGTAGGAGATGACATCTTGTTCTGGGCCAAGGACGGCCCCCGTGCCCTGTCTGCTGTTTTTGAGTACGGCGACCTCGCCCACGCGAATGTTGCGCTGAAGATCCTGGACGAGGTTGTCGGGGTTATCCCGGACGACTTCGATAAAATCTGCTGCTACCACGACCCAACGAACATGCGGGTTATTTGGTATGTGCCGATGCTTGGAAACTCCTACAATAACGCAGCATTCGTGTTCTACTACGACCGGGGAATTTTCACACGATGGTCCGGTGGCGCCACAAATATCATGGACGTTGAGCGGGTCATAACTGACGGGTCACAAACAGAACGGATTATTGCCGGTGGATACGACACCGGTGTTGTTCAACTTCAGTATGGCGATGCCGACGTTGAGAACATTGATGATGTCATCACGTTGGACGATATTGAAAAAACCTACATCACCGGCTGGATCCAAACTGGGTCCGTGGCAGACGCAACGCGGTCGCTCTGGGTTGACTTCTTCTTTGGAGATGGTGGCGGTGGAGTTGATATTGAGTTCCAGACAGACCTAAACGAAACCTGGGAGCCAATAGATCGGATCACAAGCTCCATGGGTGGCTCTGGATCAATCTGGGGATCGTTCAAGTGGGGCGACGGCACAAAGTGGGGGCAGACCGGACGTTCATTCGTGAGGTACGAGATGGACGCCCTGTTCCGCCTGATTCGATTCAGGTTCAGCAAGACTGGACAACTCGGTTTCGAAACAATGGGCTTCAGGATTGAAATGCGAGAAAGGGGATCGAGAGCATGACATGGATTCCAGTACCCGTAAACCCCAAGGATGTTACGGCTGACTTTCTGTTCAACATAGCCAAGAAGCACCGGCTTATTCGGGCAAGCACTGTTGACGACATTGTGCACTTCAAGGAGATCTGCTCCAGGTGTGCGGTAATCCTGATAGAGGATGACGAAACCAAGGAAGAGATCGGCCACGTTATTTTCTCTAATATCCAGGACGGGGAATCAGCGGATCTTGACCTGATCCCCAACCCGAAGTATTTCAGTCCGGCTCACCCTGAGTTCAGGGAAGAAATCAAAGTGGCCTTGGTCCCTGTTCTCGAAAGCCTGATGGAAGGAAGAAGCCTGCGGCGGGTAAATGCGTCCGTCCCGGAATCACGAAACAGAACCAAGAAGGCGTTAATGGCCTGTGGGTTTGAAAAAGAGGGCGTCACAAGAAAAGGGATAAAGTTCGCCGGCAAGGAAGCCGAGAACATCATCAATATGGGCCTGCTTTCGGGTAAGGAGTAGATCATGGGTTTCTGGAAAGGCGTAGGCGGGGCAGTAACCGGGG
>Ga0255048_10000512_pt1 | contig 30021 bp, 25 predicted proteins | sample JV7_2_2_MG_FD_183619 | JGI IMG/M metagenome (GOLD analysis project Ga0255048, IMG submission 183619) | Seawater microbial communities from Jervis Inlet, British Columbia, Canada - JV7_2_2 | ecosystem: Environmental > Aquatic > Marine > Inlet | place: Canada: British Columbia | collected 2016-10-06
CATAAGCTCGTTCGTCTCGAAAAAATCACGCCGAATACGGCGAATATCGAAAACTCATCGGTCACCATCTGAAATGATTAACCGAGACCGCTAATTTACGATGAGTTATCACACGGCCTCGGCCAGGAGCGGACGTTAGCGGCCCATCTGATGGCATTTGGCATGTAGCCAACAACCAGAATCCAGCACATCAATTTTTTTCGTTATCACCTACCCGGATAGCTTGTTTCCAAGATTGCAAAGATTCGGAGGAGCTACTCTTAGAAATCTCGTCGACAAACTCGACAAAATCTGGTGCAACCATGCGGCGGCCCTCATGCTGCCACCAATGCTGACCGTTTGGAGACTCGAGTAATGTATAAATTACATGGTGAAGCGATTTAAAAACGGACTCATCAAGCAAACCCTGTTTCCACTGAAAATACTCATTCTGTCTAGCTACGAATACGGCTGTCAGCAGAAAATCCATCAATATTGCGTCATCAGGATCGAGCGTCTTGTCCGAGGCAAATTTCTTTAGCGCCGCTGCAACGTCTTGACCTTGCAGCACCATGTTCGCATGGTCGTGAACATTGCGCGTTACGTCGGAAATGGTCTGTCCCCGTATCGCCTTAGTGTTGTGCTTAACCTGAATCGACAGGTAGATGAGAGTTATGACCACAGCCACAGCACCAACAATCTCCGCTATTGCTGCCCAATTTTCGAGTGACATGCGATGGTTCCTCAGCCTTTGTTTTCTCGCGTAGGGTGCAATATCGATCAGCAGGGCTCGGCACGCGATGGCCGCAATGGGTCAAACTCGGAAGTCGATTATAACGGAAAAGCTGACGCTCGAGCGACCGGAAAGCGACCGTCACCGGACGGTCGCTCGCTCCTTCAAACGTCTAGTTGCTCCGACATTTCCAGCGCATCATCGATTTCGATACCGAGATAGCGAACCGTGCTGTCCAAGCTTGAATGTCCTAGCAGCAATTGCACTGCTCGCAGATTCTTGGTTCGTCGATAGATCAACGTTGCTTTGGTTCGCCGCATAGAGTGCGTCCCATACGCGGTTGGATCGAGCCCAATCGATGTAACCCATGATTCGACAATTCGCGCGTACTGCCGGGTGGACAGGTGTTTCGAGGTATGAATCCGGCTGGGAAAGAGATACTCGCGGCTTGATATCTTCGCTACGTCGATCCATTCCAAAATTGATTTCTGAGTACGTGGCGTAATTTCGAAGCGAACCGGACGGCTCGTTTTGCTTTGGCGAATCATCGCCCGTGACAGGATCTCACCTCCACTGGCGACGTCCGAGACCCGTAGACCCAGAAGATCACAGCCTCTCAGCTTGCTGTCGATAGCCAGGTTGAATAGCGCGAGGTCTCGAGTGTTTCCAATGTTCTGAAGGCGCATTCGAACCGACCAGATCTCCTGCATGGTCAATGGCGATTTTTGCCCGATCAGTTTTCCTTTGTTCCACGGTACGCGACATGAATTGGAGGTAGTTCGTCTGAACATAGCAGTCTCCTAGTTGTTATGGAGGCGCTATTCTGATCTATTGGCAGGCTGCTTTTTCCGGATTAGGAGTCGTTCTAACGTCAGCTTTTGCGTTACAATCGACTTCCGGGTTTGACCCAATTCGGTCATTGACGGAATCGTAGTTGTTAATACGTTCTTGTGTTCAGCCACATGAAAATGAGAAGTAAAGCGAGATGATTCGTACAGCAAAAGTTGGGCTGATAGTTGTCGCCGCGTTGTGGGGGTTCGTGGGGGCACTCGGAAACATTTTGGACTGGGATCAGGCACTCGGCTCTGTGGCCGCAGTCACATCCATGAGCACTTTCGAGGGCGGGGCGGACAGTTGGCAGGCGATGACGAGTCCGTTGCTTTCGTGGCTCGGGGCACTTTTTATCGTCTCTGGGAAACTGGCTACCTGCGTGTTGTGCACGATTGGTGCGAGGCTAATGTGGCGCGCCCGTGGAGGCGATGCGGCCAATTTCGCATTGGCCAAGCAGTATGCTCTCACTGGCTGTGCTGTTGGGGCAATCATGTTGTTCGGTGGATTCATGGTTATCGGCGAAAGTTGGTTTGAACTGTGGCGCACTGAAGGCCCGTTTCGTATGGCACTGACTGACGCGTTTAGATATGCGGGACTGCTCATGCTGATCGCAATCTTTGTAGGCCAAACTGACGAGTAAGGTCTTCGCCTGACTGTCCGCTTCTAGGATCGGCCCGGGTTTGGTGGACACGCAAACGGAAGTGAAGCGCTGTAAATCTATTTTAAGGTAGAGACCTGTTCCATGGAGCCAACCGCTGCCAGAGAACGTATCGTCCTTCTTGATGTCCTCCGCGGATTCGCCGTGTTCGGTATGTTCACGGTGAACATGACTGCGGATTTACCTTGGGGATCGGCGTTTCGGGAACAGCCGCTCGACATCGCCGATGGCGCTGTGATGATCGCCGTCGATCTCCTGACGAGCGGCAAGTTCATTACGATCTTCTCGTTCTTGTTTGGGGTGGGGTTTTTTCTCCAGCTGGAACGTGCCCGGGGTCGGGGAGTACCGTTCCTCGCTGCTTACTTGCGGCGACTTGTGGCGCTATTCTTTATCGCCGCTCTGGCCACCGTCGCCGGGCTCGATGTGGATGTCCTGATCGACTACTCGATATTCGGGCTCTTGCTGCTGCTCCTCTCCAGCCAATCTGCACGCTTTTTACTCGTCGCGGCCGTCGTGTGCTTCGTCATCGAAGGCGTCTCATCCAATATTGAGGCTGTGAGCGATCTGATTGTTACAGAGCAGCCTGGACAAATCGAACTGGTCGATGACCGTTCCGGCCCGGGAGCAATAGCCGAAAACGAGAGAGATCGAATCTATCGAGAAGGCTCTTTCAAAGAGATCGCGAGCTACCGCGCTTCCGGCCTGTTGAAGTACGTGCTCTCGTGGAAACAACGCCTGTGGGATGCATCCCTTCTTGGCCTGATGCTACTTGGTTGCTATGTATGCCGCCGTGGAGCGCTCCAGGATTCCGCCGCGCGAACGAAAATGGCACGTACTGCGTTGCCGTGGTTGCTCAGCATAGGTGTGGCCGGGATGGTGATATCCGTATGGTTGCACCACTTTGCCGGTGCAGATTCGGATGTGCTGGCATTGATCGGGAGCCTCGTGAACTGGCCCGTCGCTGCCCCAGTCCTTGGACTTGGTTACGTCGCGATCATCACCTTGGTGATGGAAAAAGAAGCATGCCAGCGAATACTATTAGCGCTTGCCCCTGTTGGCAGATTGGCGTTAACGAATTATCTGTTTCACGGGTTTGTAATTACTGCTTTCACATACCAATGGGGGCTCGGACTGTACGGTGAAATGGGGCCGTTTTGGGGTTTGATGGCCGTGTTCGCGATCTTTCCATTAATGATCATTGCCAGTTCCTGGTGGATCCGGCGTTTCCAATTCGGTCCAATCGAGTGGTTGTGGCGTACTTTGACCTATGGCCAGATACAATCATTTCGATGGGCACCCAAGCCCGGCGTGTAGACAAGCGGATCTAGCCGATACGAGCGGCCGCTTGTGGCCGACGGCTGACCTTTCGCCCGCTCATAAACTTGCCGTTCGAGTGGCTGCTCCTAATAGAAGCTGACACCCAGGACTAAAGTCCAGTTTTTGACCCTCGCTTGCCACCGTCCAACAGCGGCAAGTTTCAGGAAGACTACCGAATTCGTAAGCGGCAAGTTTTGGCCGAGACTGCCCACAAGATTTCAATTAGTTACGGCCTCGAAAATGACGGAGTTTAGATGTCAGGATCAATGCCTGCTAGCTGATTGAGCGGCCACCATCTACGGGGATGATCTGGCCAGTTACATAAGTAGCATCCCGCAACAAAAACAGCACACACCCGGCAATATCCTGCGGGTCACCCGCTCGTGCGAGCGGGATTTGCTGCAAAATACTTTCTTGCACGGTCTCATTCATGCCATTCTCCGGCCAAAGTATCGCGCCCGGGGAGACGCCGTTGACACGAATATCGGGTGCCAGGTCCTTTGCGAGCGAACGCGTCAGCATGGCGAGTCCCGCTTTTGCTGAACCGTACACGGCGTGATCTCGCAGCGGTCGCTCCGCGTGTATGTCGACAATGTTGACTATCGCACCATTGTTGTCGCGCAGCTGCTTGGCAGCTGCTTGTGCCAGGAAAAGCGGGGCCTTTAGATTGCTGCCAATGAGTTCGTCCCACTCTGTTTCGGTAATGCTGCCCACCGGGGTCGGATAAAAACTCGATGCGTTATTGACGAGGCCATCAAGGCGTCCACCCCAGCCTACGACAGAGTCAACGAGTGGTTTTATGGTGTCGATGTCCAGTAGATCGGCCCGAAAAATCGCCGCTGAGTCAGCGCGCGCACTATTGAGGTTAGCGGCAAGACTCTCGGCATCGTCGGCCGAGCCGCGATAATGAATCGCAACTCGTGCGCCGTTTTCATGCAGGCATGTCACAATGGCCGCGCCTATTCGACGGGCAGCGCCGGTAACGAGGATAACTTTATCGTTGAGTGTCTGTTCTGGCATGGAATCATTCATAAAGACTTTATCGCGTACATGCAACACGAACAGCCTGCATCATTACCACAACCGGATGAACTGAGCGCAAAGCATTGCGCTCGGGTTAGCGACTACATTCGAACAAGAATAGACGACGCTGGTGGCCGGATAAGTTTCGCGGAATTCATGCACGAGGCGTTGTATGCGCCGGGGCTCGGTTACTACGCGGCCGGGGCCACGAAGTTTGGTGCTGACGGTGACTTTACTACAGCGCCGGAGGTCTCATCGGTATTCGGCAGGATACTGGCAAGGCAGTCTGCTGAGGTTCTGGGCGAAATCGAAAGTGGCAAGATTCTTGAGTTCGGTGCAGGCAGTGGCAAGCTGGCGGTGGACATACTCACGGCACTGGAAGAGCTGGGAGCGTTGCCTGCTTCGTACCAGATTCTGGAAGTATCAGCTGATCTGCAGGAGCGGCAGAAACAACGCATACAGGCCGAGATACCGCAGCTCGCGGATCGGGTGCGATGGGTATCCGATCTGCCGCAGGGCTTCGAAGGAGTCATCATCGCCAACGAGGTACTCGATGCGTTGCCGGTTGAGCGATTTGTACGGCGAGAGTCTGGTGTGTCGCAGCTTTGTGTGTCGCTGGAGGCGGAGAGATTCGTCTGGGCAGAAAGGTCAGCGCCGGACCGGCTTACATCCGCAGTGGCTGAAATCGAAACAGAAATAGGTCGAGCGCTGGAAGATGGCTACACCTCCGAAGTTGCGCTGGCAGCGCCACGCTGGATCGATTCTCTCGCCAACTGCCTCCTGCGCGGTGCAGTGTTCCTGTTCGATTACGGCGTTTCACAACGGGAGTACTACGCAACGGACCGAACCGAAGGCTGGTTGCGCTGCCATTTCCGCCATCACGCACACAATAATCCGCTTATATACCCCGGAATCCAGGACCTGACCGCCTGGGTCGATTTCTCCAGCATCGCGGGCGCTGCTGTGTCGAACGGTTTCGACCTGCTTGGTTATCAGACACAATCGCAATTTCTTATGGGCGGTGGGCTCGAGATCGAAATGCAGGGTTTCACGGAGCTACCGTTGCCGAGGCAGCTTGAATTGTCCGGGCAGATCAAAACACTTACTCTCCCCGGTGAAATGGGTGAGAACTTCAAATGCATCGCCTTAGGGCGCGGCGCGATCGACACACCATCGACGTTTCATTTCGCTGACAGGACACAGACTCTTTGACCACACTACAAGTTATCATTCTCGCGATCGTTCAGGGGCTTACAGAATTCTTGCCGATCTCGAGTTCAGGCCATCTGGTACTGGTGCCGTACCTGTTCGAGTGGACGGATCAGGGATTGGCGTTCGACGTCGCTGTGCATTTCGGTTCACTGGCAGCCGTCTGTATTTTCTTTCGTGGAGATATAGCGTCGCTGCTTGCCGGTGGCATGCAAGTCGTTACTGGCAACGTCAAGACGCCGGAATCGCGCATGGCGCTGGTGATCGCATTGGGTACCGTACCGGCGGCACTGGCAGGCCTGTTTTTTGCGTCCTGGATTGAGCAAAATCTACGTGATCCTGCCGTCATAGTTTACACGCTTGCCGGCTACGGAATTCTAATGGCGCTCGCAGACCGTTTCGGGCGACGTGAAAGAAACATGGCCAGCGTCGGACTCAAAGATGCGTTGATTATCGGCTGCGCACAGGCGCTCGCTTTGGTACCGGGCACGTCCAGATCAGGAGTCACGATTACCGCAGCGCGATTTCTCGGCTTCGAGCGCTCAGATGCTGCGCGATTTTCATTCTTGTTATCCGCACCGGTGATCTTGCTTGCGGCTGGATACAAATTTCTTGAATTGATATCCGGCGGTGAGCCCGTCGCGTGGGGTCAGCTCGGGCTGGGTGCTTTGGTGTCTTGTGTAGTTGCCTATATCAGTATCGAGTTCTTCATGCGCGTGGTAACTCGCATCGGCCTGGCGCCCTTCGCAATTTACCGACTGATTCTGGCTGCGGTCATTCTCTATGTGATGGTCTAATGCGGCTAAACTGATTTCCTGAAGTCCGCTACTGCACGTTTGCGTGCCTTCTGGATTGCCGCAGGGATCTTCGCTCCTTCGAATTCCTTCGCGATGGCGCCGGCGTCAACAGCGGACGCTGCAGCGAATGCGCCACGCAGAAAATCGGCCTGCGGATAGCGTCGATTCTCAAGACCGGCGCGGCCTCTTGCGTCAGCCTCGCAGGCGATCAGAAACCGTTCAAAACGTTCAGGGCGGCGAAATGCGTCGATTTTTTCCAAAACCTTCAGGATGGTCTTGTCGCGCAATTCCAGTGCCCTGTGGCAATGCGTGTGAAACTCCGCGACCATTATGCCGAGGTCGCGACAGGCTCGTGGAACAGGCAGGCGGTCAGCCATTTCTCGTATTAGTTTGGCACCGCGTGCTTCATGGCCGGGATGACTCGGCAGATCGTCCTCGTGTGTGGTGCCCTTACCCAAGTCGTGTGTTAGTGCCGCAAAACGGATTTCCAGATCTTTGCTGGTGAGTTCAGCCTGATCGAGAACCATCATCGTATGCAGGCCGGTGTCGATCTCGGGGTGCCATTTCTCCGGTTGCGGTACCCCGAATAGAACGTCGACCTCGGGGAACAGGCGCTCGAGTGCCCCGCAATTACGCAGTACCTCGAAATAGACCCGACAATTTGCTCCGCGCAAGGCCTCCTCAGTTTCTTTCCACACGCGGTCAGTGACCAGGGCATCGACTTCGCCAGCCTCAACCATGCGGTGCATGAGTGCCATCGTCTCGCCAGCAACGGAAAATCCGAGCTTTGCAAATCGCGCTGCGAATTTGGCGACGCGCAGGATTCGGACGGGATCTTCACCGAAAGCATCAGAGACATGGCGCAGGACTCGATGTCTGATGTCCTGCAATCCTCCATGCGGGTCGATCAGGTTGCCTTCGTCATCTCTTGCGATCGCGTTGATCGTTAAATCTCGGCGGAGGAGGTCGTCTTCAATTGAAACATCAGGTGAATAGTCGAAAGCGAAACCGTGATAGCCGGGCGCTGTTTTTCGTTCTGTTCGGGCGAGAGCGTATTCCTCTTTGGTTTTCGGGTGTAAAAAGACCGGGAAATCCTTGCCGACCTGTTTGTAACCCTCTCCCAGAAGTTTGTCGGGTGTCGTACCCACAACACACCAGTCTCGCTCCTTGTGCGAGATGCCCAGCTGCTCATCACGAACAGCACCACCGACGAGATAGACCTGCATCGCAGAAGTGTAACCGACATTAGCAGTTGACGTTCTGGTCGCCGAGACAGCAGAGTTGGGGTATGCCGAGATTTCTGCCGTTGCTGTTCTTGTGTGTGCCGCTGACGGGCTGCTACTACATGCAAGCCGCGTCCGGCCAATGGGAAGTCATGCGCAAGCGAGAGTCGATCGATGCCGTCATCGAGGACCCGGATACCCCTCCTGAGTTGGCGGAGAGATTGCGCCTCCTGGGCGAAGCGCGGGACTTTTCAGTCGCAACGCTCGGCTTGCCAGACAACAAGAGCTACCGAACGTACGCTGATCTTGAGCGTGACTACGTCGTATGGAATGTCTTTGCTGCGCCCGAATTCTCGTTGACACCGAAGCACTGGTGTTTTCCTGTCGCAGGTTGCGTGAGTTATCGCGGCTACTTCTCGAAAGATGATGCGATGAAGGAATCAGAACGGCTGTCTGAGGACGGTTTCGATGTCGCGGTTGGTGGTGTCGCTGCGTACTCGACACTGGGTAATTTCAGTGACCCGATTCTGAGTACGATGATGCGCTGGGATGATATTGACCTCATCGCCGTGCTGTTTCACGAGTTGGCGCATCAGGTGGTTTATGTGAAGGACGACTCGGCCTTCAATGAATCGTTCGCGACGGCCGTGGAAGAAATCGGCGTGAAGCTCTGGTTGGAATCCAGTGGTGAGGAAGAAAAGATGGCCGACTATGTTGCCGGTCGGGAGCTACAACAGTCATTGCTGCAGCTGGTCGAAGTCGCCAGGAGCGTTCTGAAGAAGGTCTACGCATCTGATAGTGACGTTGAGCATAAACGCGTTCTTAAACGGGAACGGCTGAAGACGCTGGCAGAAGAGGTTGCCGCGGAGTTGCGGCGAAATGGACAAAACGGGTCGGGCTGGCTGAGCGGCGAGTTGAATAACGCGCGACTGATATCGATGACACTCTATGAAGGTCGGTTGCCGTCCTTCAGAGCCCTATACCTGAAGTGTAAGAAGGATCTGCAGTGCTTCTACACGGAGGCGAGCAATTTGGCCGCACTGGACTTCGATGAACGCGAAGCGGCGTTATCGGCTGGCGATCTGCTGAGTTACGGGCGCAGCTTGAACGAGCAGTAACTCGTCTGACAAGCGGCGCATCTTTCCGGTCATGCGCCAGTGAAATATTGTCTGAGCAGCCAGCACACGTTTGACGTACTTGCGAGTTTCATTGAATGGAATGTTCTCGATCCAGATGCGGGCATCGATGGCGCCGTTTTCCGGCAGCCACCGATCGACACGGTGAGGCCCCGCGTTGTACGCGGCTGTCGCGAGTACCTGGTTGCCACCATAGCGTGCAGCCATTTGCCCGAGGTATGTCGTACCGAGGCGAATGTTGCTTTCCGGATCGACTAATGTGGCAAGCCCGGAATACGGTAGTTTTATTTCCTTTGCGACGGTGCGCCCGGTTGCTGGCATCAATTGCATCAGGCCAACAGCGCCCGCATGTGACCGGGCATCTCGCATGAACAGACTTTCACTACGGGCAATGCCGTAAGCCCAGGTCGATGAAATACTGGCGAGCGTGGAGAACGCCTCGAAGGTCTCCTGATAGGGCAAGGGATACCGGATCGATAAATCGTCGAATTGGCCCAGGCTGGCCGCAGCTGCGATAGCACGGGAATGCCAACCCCAACGATCTGCCAGAATCGCCGCCTGAATCTTGTCCTCGTCCGACAGATGACGAATAACAGCATCCCACTCAGAACGCCCACGCCCGTCCTGACCCACGTAAAACAATTCTCGGGCACGGTTAACTTCGGGTCGTGACTGCAGGGCAGCGAGTCTTATGTCGTCTGTGAGTAGATGCGCGTGGTCGAACGCGTATCCCTTACCGAGCTTATCGGCGGCCAGGAAACCGTAAAAACTTCGCTCCAATCGGAGTGACTCCAGGTCTCCCACGGCCGCCAGTGCCTGGCCCGACTCAATCCGGGCAATCGCCCGCCAATAGCGCCATTCCTCAGAATTGCGCTCTGCCTCGGGCATAGCCGCGATATCGGTGAGCAAGCGCTTCCAGCGAGTTTCACGCAGGCTGCTACGCGCACGCCAGCGCAGAACCTCAGCACTCTGTGCCGCAGGTGGGAGCTTGAGCAGCAACTTGTAGGCGCCTGAAAGATTGTCGCGAGCCGTCCAGAGGGCGATATGTTGTGCCGTCAGGATTTTCTGTGTTTCGGAAAACCTGTGTTTGCCAAGCACGCTTCGCCAACGCTTGAGGGCGACTTCTGGATCGCGGTAGGTGAGTCGTTCGGCGGCATAGACGAGCTGCGCACGCAGAGTGTCGTCGCCGGACCGGCGCCATTTTCGCTGCAGGAACGCCTCGGAGTTTGTCTGCGCGAGCTGCCATTGCGCGGCTTGCTCAACATGCTGCTGGTCAATTTTCTTCGCCAGCCATTGTGCCAGGGCAAAATTACGTTCTTCGACGGCGAGAGCGTATCGTTTTCGATATTCAACGACACCTAACAGTTTGTGGTCATCCAGATATTCGAACACGGGATCGCATTCGCTGACCTGGCTCTTGCCCACCATCCAAAGCTCGATCGCGCGAAATTCAACTCGTTGATGCCGCCCGGCCTTTATTTCAGCCTGCAACGCAAGACAATCGAGTTTCTCAATCTTCTGCCCTTGATAGAACTGCTCATAGAGCCTCAGGTACCCCGGCAGATCGTCGTTGCGGACGAAATTCAGTGCGTAGCGATAACGAAGTTCACGAGCTGGCCGCAAGGTTCCGTATTGCTGCACGAATGCGTCGACTTCCTTGTTTGCTACGGAATTGATATTCGCACGTAGCCAGGTGGCACGCAGGTCTGGCCAGAGTATGTACTGCTCGAGCAATTGTCGTTCAAGTGTGGAGAGGTCATCGACTACGGTCCAGTCACCGCGTTCGACCGACTCGAAGACGGTTCGAAATAACTCCCGCTGTTGCTCTATCTGAGTGGCAGGGAGCGTCTCTGCCGCCGCCATACCGGTTGCCGCGAGAAAGACTATCCCGGCGGTTACACAGATACGGCTAACGGTACTCAAACGGGGCATCGGTCAGGCGATTACCTCATGGAAGAGTCCCGATACTAGCGAATTTGAAACATCAACGCTCTGTCGCCGCGGCGTACGTTCAGGAACAGGATGTCGTAGCGTGAGGCAACTTCCCTCAAGTCCTGCAAGTTAAGCACATGTATGCGATTGACGTGTGTAATCAGGTCACCGGTGCGCAGCCCGCGTTGAGCGGCAGGCGTACCTTCCTGGACGTTGCTGATTTCGATGCCGTTTGTACCCGTCGTTGAAGACGCTGCGAAAGTTGAACCCGCCAGGCCGGGATGAATTTCCTCTCCCAGCACCATCTGACTTTGAGCCTGACCCAGCTTCGCCTCCGCAGAGCGCGTTTCATTGTCACGGACGTATTTGATGTCGACCTGCTCGCCCGAGCGCAGGAGTCCAATGCGATTTCTGAGTTCGGAGGCGCCGCCGACCTTCTTCTCATTGACTTCGATAATAATGTCGCCGACCTTGAGGCCAGCATTTTCCGCGGCGGATTCCGCCTGTATTCCCGTAATCAATGCACCGCTGTCGATGTCATTGCCGAGCGCCTCTGCAGCTTCCGCATCAATGGTTTGAATGTTCACGCCAAGAAGCCCGCGCCGAATTTCGCCGAAATCGAGGATTTGCTTCATGATGGAACCGGCAATCTCGGTTGGGACGGCAAAGCCGATACCAACATTGCCGCCCGAACGGCTGATAATTGCGGAGTTAATGCCGATCAGCTCGCCATTCATATTGACGAGTGCGCCGCCCGAGTTACCCGGGTTGATCGATGCGTCGGTCTGAATGAAGTCTTCATAGCCATCCCGACTAATGCCCGAACGACCCAGCGCGCTGATGATGCCCGACGTCACGGTGTGTCCCAGGCCAAACGGATTGCCAATAGCGATGACGAAGTCGCCGACTCGTGCGCCTGTCGAATCGCCAATAGCCATTTCGGTCAGGTCTTCGGCATCGACTTTGATAACGGCAATATCGGTCGCAGGGTCGGAGCCAACGATTTCGGCATCATGAATCGTACCGTCGATCAGCGAAATCTGGATTGTGTCGGCTTCACCGACGACGTGATGGTTGGTAAGAATATAACCGCGCTCAGCATCAACGATGACACCAGACCCGGCGCTGGCAATCTCGTGAGCACCGCCGCGATTACGGCCATCCGGCAGGCCGAAGAAGCGACGAAATGCATCGTCACCGAAGGAATCACGATTGGCCACCGTTTGGCTGACCCTGATATTGACGACGGCCGGTGAGACCTCCTCTACCAGTGGTGCGAGGCTAGTGACTGGCTCGCCCTTAACGCTTTGCGGCAAGGCGGCAGTGGCCGATGTCAGGAAGGCCAGCGCGAAGAGCAGGGCAGATAAGGAGAAGCGTATTTTCGTCGTCATAAAGTTAGTCTCAATCGATACTGCGGATTCTGTTCAGGTTAGAGTCGCGGAGCTGAATCTATCGTGAACGTTTAAGCTATAGGGAATTATAGGCCTTTACAAAGATGCCTGAACGCATCAAATCGTCGCGATCAGGCATCGGTGCGCTAATTTGCTTAAGCCGCTTCCACAGTGATCCGTCGTGCCTGTATCTCGGGCAGTTTGGGAATCACTACTTCCAGAATGCCGTTGCTGGTCCTGGCAGTGATGCTCTCGGCGTCTGCCGTCTCGGGCAGCGTGAAGCGACGCAAGAATCGGCCAGTAGAGCGCTCCGTGCGTTGCACGTCGGTGTCTTCGGCGCGTTCTTCGGCATGCCGAACACCGGATACAGTCAGTACGCCAGCATCCATTGATACGTCGATGTCTGCCGCATTGACTCCGGGCACGTCCGCACGTAGCAGAAAACGGCCTTTTCCTTCGATGACGTCAACGGCCGGGACCCAGCCCGCCCTTGCGCCCTGCGATGCGGCACAATTCAGGTCACGATGCAGTAAGTCAATCGTGGACCAGGGTTCGAAACGAGCAATTTTCATCATATTCTCCAGTAAAAAGCATGTTGTTGGACCTCTATTTCGGGCCGCCGTTTTGCTTTTCAAGTCATTTTCTCCGCCGCAATAGCGGGTTTTCATGCACAATTAGCGCTAATGTTTGACGTTCCGGAGTGCCACTATATCTAGTGGCTGGAAAATTTAGCAAAAGTGTCATATTTTTTGCCCTATTTTTAAAGCACTTACTCGCGAAGGTTTTGTAACTCATTGATTTATTAATGATAAGTTCCTTATAAAAAAAACAGCAAAAGGCTTGACAGAAGTGCCGTTCGGGCATAATCTTGTCTTCACTCAGACACAACATCTTGTGTCTACTCAAAGAGGAAAAGAGGCCGGTAACGGCTCTTGTCGTGCGTATTCTGGCCGCCGACGAGCGGGGTTCTTTTTCCCTAAAAAAGCTAGTCAAAATATATATTTGGGGTCTCCTAAGGGAGTACAGGGGAGTAACAGGACCGATGAAGTCTGCCGTAAATTTGGATATGCACACGGTTACCGACATTCAATTTCAAGCAGCATCGCTCGACATTTGGGATGCTAAATATCGTTTAACGGCCAAAGATGGCTCGAAGATCGATGAGAATATTGACGACACCTACGCACGAGTAGCTCGGGCGCTCGCTGATGTGGAGGTCGAATCAAAACGTGATCACTACTTTAATGAATTCGTCTGGGCACTGCGCTCGGGTGCGATTCCGGCCGGCCGTATTATTTCCAATGCGGGAGCACGCGAGCACAAACCGGCGACATCCACGATCAACTGCACGGTGTCAGGCACCGTTGGTGATTCGATGGATAATATCCTCAATAAGGTTCATGAGGCCGGATTGACGCTGAAAGCCGGTTGTGGAATCGGTTATGAGTTTTCGACATTACGGCCCAAGGGCGCCTATGTGACAGGCGCGGGTGCATACACGTCCGGCCCACTATCCTTCATGGATATCTACGACAAGATGTGTTTTACAGTGTCGTCGGCGGGTGGTCGTCGTGGAGCACAGATGGGCACCTTCGATGTCGGTCACCCCGATGTAATGGAGTTCATCCGCGCCAAACGCGAGGACGGTCGTCTGCGGCAGTTCAATCTGTCGTTGCTGGTTACCGACGAATTTATGCAGGCGGTGATTAACGAGGACGACTGGAAGCTCGCATTTCCGGTAACACCCAAGGAAGTTGAAGTAGACGGCCTTGATGTCGCCGATGAATCTCAATTCGTCTGGCGTGAGTGGCCTGAGGCAGGCAACTACGCTACGGATAACGAAGGCCTGGCCGCGTGCAAGATTTACAAGACTTTGCCGGCACGCAGAGTCTGGGACATCATCATGGCGTCGACCTACGATTTCGCGGAGCCTGGCTTCGTGTTGATCGACAAGGTCAATGAAATGAATAACAACTGGTTCTGCGAATACATTCGTGCGACCAACCCCTGCGGTGAGCAACCACTACCTCCGTATGGGTCATGCCTGTTGGGTTCTGTCAATTTGACCCGCTTTGTCAGCAAGCCGTTCACTTCGGAAGCAGCCTTTGACTGGGATAACTTCCGCAAGGTCGTGAAAGTGTTCACACGCATGCTCGATAATGTCGTGGAAATCAACGGCTTGCCATTGCCGCAGCAACGCAATGAGATTCAGCGCAAGCGGCGTCATGGTATGGGCTTTTTGGGTCTCGGTTCCACGATCACAATGATGCGCATGAGGTACGGTGAACCAGCAGCGGTCGAGTTCACGGAAGAAGTTGCGCGGCAGTTGGCGATAGCTGGTTGGGAAGAGGGGCTCGCGTTGGCCGAAGAAAAAGGGCCAGCGCCAATCATGAGCGAAACCTTCGAAGTGACCGATGAGATGCTTCGCAAGCGTCCCGAAATGCGCGACGACGGCTATCAGGTTGGCGACAAAGTGCCGGGCCGTATCCTGCATGCGCGCTACAGCCGCTACATGCAGCGCGTGGCCGCCGAAGCACCGGAGCTGGTTGAAAAGCTTGCCGAATCCGGCGCGCGTTTCACGCACCACAGCTCAATAGCACCGACAGGCACTATCTCGCTGTCACTCGCCAATAATGCGAGTAACGGTATCGAGCCCAGTTTTGCTCACCACTATTTCCGCAACGTGATCCGTCAGGGTAAGAAGACCAAGGAAAAAGTCGACGTCTTCTCGTTTGAATTACTGGCGTACCGCGAAGCGATTGATCCGCAAGGCATGCCGGCAGGTGTGGGCGATGATGCCGCGGCGAATAATCTTCCGGATTACTTCATCACGGCCGATGAAGTGACGCCCAAGCAACATGTAGATATCCAGGCGGCGGCTCAAAAATGGATCGATTCGTCGATCTCCAAAACGGCCAATGTTCCAACGGATTACAACTACGATGACTTCAAGGACATCTATTTATACGCGTACCAACAGGGTCTGAAGGGATGTACAACGTTCCGCTTCAACCCGGAAGCGTTTCAGGGTGTTCTCGTCAAAGAGAAAGACCTCAAGAACACGAAATACACATTCACACTTGACGATGGTTCTACCGTTGACCTTCAGGGCGACGAAGAAATCGAGTACGACGGTGAAGTGCACACAGCAGCTAATTTGTTTGATGCCTTGAAAGAAGGTTATTACGGCAAGTTCTAATTGGTAAGTGACAAACGGTAGTTTTGGATGATAAAAGTAGACAAGAAAATAGTGGGCTACGCGGTGAACCAACCCGAAGTCCAGGAAAAAGAAACAAAGCGAGAGTTCAAGCGTGAAGGTGGCGGCGGTGACATGGCTGAAGTCATTCGCATGCACGAGAAACTCGAGCGACCGGAGATGCTGGTCGGCTCAACCTATAAGGTGAAGACGCCTATCTCGGACCACGCGATGTACGTCACGATTAACGACATTATTCTCAACGAAGGCACAGAATATGAAAAGCGCCGGCCGTTTGAGATATTCATCAATTCCAAGAACCTCGATCACTACCAGTGGATCGTCGCACTCACTCGCATTATCTCAGCCGTCTTTCGTAAGGGTGGCGATGTTGTGTTTCTGGTTGAGGAACTCAAGGCCGTATTCGACCCGCGCGGCGGCTACTGGCAACCGGGCGGCAAGTTCATGCCGTCGATCATCGCGGAGCTTGGCTATATCGTCGAGAAGCACCTGGTATTGATCGGAATGGTGGCCTCGCAGGAACTTGATGCCGGGCAGCAGCAGCTGATCAAAGAGAAGCGCGCCGAGTTCGAAGAGTCAAAGAAACAGCAGGACGCTTTCTCCGAAAGCACTTATCCGGAAGGTGCACAGCTATGCGGCAAGTGCAGTACAGCGGCCGTCATCATGATGGACGGATGCCAGACTTGCCTGTGTTGTGGCGACTCAAAGTGCGGGTAGTTTGATCAACCTTGGCTAGCCGCCAAACGATCGTGATAAAGTCCGCGCGTGGCTATAACAATTCCTGATTTTTCAAAGACACACGTCGTCGTGGCCGGCGACGTGATGCTCGATCGTTACCTGTTCGGATCGACCGGTCGGATTTCTCCGGAAGCGCCTGTACCGATCGTCCATGTCCACGAAACAGATGATCGCCCAGGTGGTGCCGCTAATGTTGCTGTAAACCTCGCGAGCCTGGGTGTAACAACACGGCTCGTCGGTGTAGTCGGCAAAGACGATGCTGGCGAGTCCTTGCAATCAATCCTGAAAAGCCGCGGCATTCACTGCGACTTTCATAGTGTCGAAGACAGACCAACTATCACCAAGACGCGGGTCCAGAGTCGTGGACAACAGCTGATCCGGCTTGATCAGGAAAATGCTGCTGCGATGCCTGGCGATGCGGTCGTCGATGGTCTGAAGAAGTCGATCAAGGATGCGGGTGCCGTCGTTCTGTCGGACTACGGCAAGGGGGCACTTGCCGATGTAGCGGCGATGATTGCAGTGTGTCGCGAGGCGGGCGTTCCGGTTCTGGTTGATCCCAAAGGGGAAGAGTTCGAAAAGTATCGTGGCGCGTCACTAATAACACCCAATCAATCCGAATTTGAGGCGGTTGTCGGTGTGTGTGATACCGAAGAAGAACTGGTGAGTCGGGCGAGGAAGATGCTCGACGATCTGGGTATGGACGCACTGCTGATCACACGAAGCGAAAAAGGGATGTTGCTCCTGGAGGCCGACATGGAGCCAGTGTTTCTAAGAGCGCAGGCTCGCGAGGTATTCGATGTAACAGGTGCTGGCGATACGGTAATCGCAACGCTTGCCGGTGCTGTCGCAAGTGGTCAGGACCTTGCGGCGGCGGCGGCGTTGGCGAATATTGCGGCTGGACTGGTGGTACGCAAGATCGGCGTCGCAACAGTCACACCGGGCGAGATCAGCATCTCACTACATCAGCGCGGCCAGGGTGGCCGTGGGCTGGCAGGGCCTGAAGAGCTCAAATTGATGGTTGCGGAGTCACGTGACCGCGGCGAGCGCATCATCATGACGAATGGTTGTTTTGACGTGCTACACGCCGGCCACGTCTCATATCTCGAAGAGGCGAAAGGCCTCGGTGACCGCTTGATAGTAGCCGTGAACGACGATGCTTCTGTGCGCCGGCTCAAAGGAGAGTCGCGCCCGGTCAATAAACTGGAAGATCGACTGTTGGTCCTGGCAGGTCTTGCGGCGGTCGATTGGGTGGTGCCATTCTCGGATGACACGCCAGCTTCGCTAATCGCCGAGCTACTTCCGGACGTTCTCGTCAAGGGGGGCGACTACAATCCAGACGATATCGCAGGAGCCAGGGATGTATTAGAAAATGGCGGCGAAGTTCGTGTTCTGGCATTTCGTGATGGACATTCATCGAGTCGCATCATCGACAAGCTTCGCGACTAGTGCGCTTTCTATATAATTTACTCACCTACCTGTTACTGATTCCGTTTGCCTTCTACTGGCTGATCAAGGGCATCGGCAATCGCTCATATATCGATCGTTTACCGCAACGCTTTGGCTTCGGTTTTCCAAAGTTGAATGGTTGCATATGGGTGCATGCCGTTTCGGTTGGTGAGGTCCAAGCTGCGGTACCGCTCATCCATGCGTTGATCAAGCGCTTCCCGAAGGAAAGGCTTGTTATCACAACGGTGACGCCGACAGGAGCGGCACGAGTAGCAGCGCTATTCAGTGACAATGTGCAGCACTGCTATATTCCGTTTGAATTTCCAAATGCGATTCGAAGCTTCTTCGATTCGATCCGCCCACATGCAGCGATGATCATGGAAACGGAAATATGGCCAAACCTGTATCGCGGCTGCGGTGTACGAAAAATCCCGCTTATTCTCGTTAGCGCGCGAATTTCCCCGCGGTCGATTCCTGGGTACCGACGTTTGTTGCCGTTGATTCGTGAGACCTTATCCCACGGAATTATCATCGCGGCACAATCTCAGGCGGATGCGGACAGATTTCTGGAACTGGGTGCGAATCCAGTACGAACATGGGTTACAGGCAATATCAAATTCGACGTTGAGCTACACCCGGATATCGATGGTCAGGGTGCATTGGTGAGAAGCTCCCTGTTCGGTGAGCGGCCGGTCTGGATCGCAGCGAGTACGCATGAGGGCGAAGAACAACCGGTGCTTGATGCGCACAGAACATTGCTCGGATCGTATCCTTCCTTGCTGCTGGTGCTTGTTCCCCGCCACCCGGAGCGCTTTGACGGCGTTCGGGAGCTAGTTAAGGAGCAGGCATTCAGTGTTGTGTCGCGGACTGACAAACAACCGTGTACTCCATCAACTGAAGTTTTTCTTGTTGATACGATGGGTGAGGTGCCGCTTTTCTATGCGGCCAGTGATATCGCGTTCGTTGGTGGCAGTCTCGTACCCATAGGTGGGCACAATTTACTGGAGCCCGCTGCGCAAGGTGTGCCTATCGTAACGGGTCCACATTTGTTTAACGCCCAGGAAATTGCTGAGGAGTTTATCGAGTTGGGCGCGTGTAGCGTCGTTGCCGATGGTGATGAGCTGGCAACAACGGTGGCATATCTGCTCGACAATCCGGCTGCGGCGAGCGAAATGGGTGCTAATGGATTATCCGTCCTGGAACAGAACCGGGGATCGCTTCAGCGGCTCCTGGTGTTACTGGAGCCGCTGCTCGTTAGCGACATTAAGGCACAGAATAAGAGTTCCTAGGAAGACTCTCTCGCCGTTGGTCGAACTTGTCCCGGCGCAGGTCTATCCTTCAGCCATCGGTCAATCTGTTCGAGATCCTGCACCTGTAAAGTACCCGCGGCTTGCTTCAATCGCAGCGCGTTCATGATGTATTCGTAGCGGCTTTGATAGAAATTCGTAATAGCCACATACAATGAGAATTGCGAATTCAAAACTTCGACGATTGTTCGCGTGCCAACTTCATAACCGGCCTGCGTTGCTTGCAGCGCCGTTCGGCTTGATGCAACGGCTTGCTCGAGCGCCTTGACACGGGCGATCTCGGACAGCACTCCAAGATAGGCATCACGAGCCTGGCGTTCCGTCTCGCGCGTAACACGTTGTAGTTGTTCGCGACTGGCTCGATGGAGATACACGGCCTCTCGAACACGAGATGAGACACCACCACCTGCGAAAAGCGGAACTGTTATTTGAATTGACACTTGGTCTCTTGTAGCCGTGTCGTCAAATGAGCTGGGGAAACCGTTCGCAATCGCATCACCTTCTGACTGATTTTCACCCGTCGAGGCAACCAAATCGATAGTCGGATAATGGCCGTTGCGGCGAAAGGAGATTTCATCACGTGCGAGCCCCTCATCGAGTCTGCTGGCTACAAGACTTAAGTTCTGCCGCAGCGACAAGTCGACCCAGCTCTTCTCGTTGTTCGGGCTTGGATCGAGCAACGGGAAGTCGTCGCCCGGTGCGTCGAGCTTGGTTACGTACTCACCGGTGATCTCGCGGAGAAACTCGCGTGCTGTAGCGAGCACACGTTTGGCTCCGATTTCGTTTGCGACAGACTGATCGTATGCCGCTTGCGACTCCTGGACATCGGTAATTGCGATTAAACCGACATCGAATCGTTGCTTCGCCTGCTCAAGTTGTCGCGCAATCGCTTCACGGTCAGCGTTGATTGAAGTCAGGCGATCCTCTGCGGCGAGGACATCGAAATATCGTTGAGCGACGCGAACAATCAAGTCCTGCTGAGCCGCTTCTCGAACAGCTTCTGCCTTGGTGACAACCTTGTCGGCCCGTTTCAGATTTACGATTTGATCCCAGCGGAACAAAGTCTGTCGCAGACCAAATCCCCAGTTTGTGCTGGTGTTGTCCTGTTCGAATGTGGTCGTCTGGTTATTAATGATCGAGAAGCTGGTACCCGAAGTATCCGTTTGCGTCCAGTCACCCGTTGCCGATATCTGGGGCAGCAATACGCCACGAGCTTGAGGTTTCGCTTCCTGGGCGGCCAGACGTCGTGCCTCGGCTTCATGGACCTGAGGGTCACCCTGCAATGCTTGCTGGTAAATCTCGAGCAACGAAGCTGAGTATGCCGGGCCTGAAAGCGCGAGAGCGCCAAGCGTGACAAGTAACAAATTGATCTTATTAAGGTTTTTCATCTTTTCCCGTTCCGGAATTGAGCTGCCAGGTGGCGTGAGGTGTTATAGTCGACTATATCACTAAACCAGTTGGAATGCTTTAGTAACGCACATTAGATGCAACAAGTCCGTAACTGGTTTCGCCGATCGCCCGATTTTTTCATTAAAACGAAAATTGCCGCGGTGATGCGCCGTTGATCAATGGCGCCAAATCAGTTTCAAACAGAGTATCACTTTGCCAGGTCTCCGCGTCGAAACGGGTCACCCGCGTTGCGGTCATGGCAGGCGCATCGCCAACAACCACAAACAGGCGTCCCCCAGGGTTCAATGCTTCGGCAAATCGTGAATCGAACGTTTGTATAGATCCTGTGACAGCTACGGCGTCAAACGTTCCCCCTGGGAGCTCTTTCATGCCGTCCATTTTGATGAGGTCGACGTTATCGATTTCGCAGTCATCCAGGCGCCGTCTGGCAGCGTCGAGAAAATCGTCGTAGATATCAATGCTCGTAACATGGGCGGATAATTTCGCCAGCACTGCAGTCAGGAAGCCGCTGCCAGTACCGATCTCAAGAACATTCTCGCCACCGGCGAGCGCCAGCGCCTGGAGAGCACGTCCCTCGATGGTCGGCGTCATCATCACCTGGCCATGACCGATCGGAATTTCCGAGTCCGCAAATGCGAGCGTGGCAAAACCTTCGGGTACGAACTGCTCTCGAGGCACTTCTTTGAGCGCGTCGAGTACGTTTAGGTCGAAGACGTCCCAGGCGCGGACTTGTTGTTCAATCATTTGCTGGCGAGCAAAATCCTTATTCATACTTGTTTTACCTGTAAATCACTGAAGTTAAGTAGAAAAATTAGAAATACACTGCATTAACGCAAGCTATTTCGTGTCATCAAGAGGAAGCTCTTCCGGAATTATGGTGAATCGCCGCAGCGGCGCCACGTTGCTGGGATATGCTTACAGATGCTTGATTTATGTACGCTTCTTATACCCGACATCTCCGCACGCGGAGATACGTATTGAGCCCAATAATAACAAATGAACATCACTAACTTGGCTGTATCTGGATATTTTCCGTCTGATTTCGGGCTCTGAATGTCACCCTTCATCATTATTGTCACACTTACGTCAGTCGCGGCAATAGCTGTTGGTGTGACTGTGTGGTTGTGGGTGTCGCGCAGCAACTTGTCGCGACGCGTACGACGGCTGAATGAAGAGATGCTTGAGGCATCGAAAGACGCTTCAGTTGGACACCGCCTGACGATACCGAATGACCCGGCGACTGCGCAGATTGCCGGGACCGTAAATCGATTGTTTGATGCGCTGGGAGAACGGGACGAAAAAATTCAGGGCAGGGACCGGCTCTTCAAGGATTTCGCGCGGACGCTACCCGAGATCGTCATCATTCACGATGAGAAAATTCTATTGCCGAACGAATCGGCCGCCAGTCTTGTAGGACTTGAACCGGCGCAACTTGTTGGCCGCGAAATTGCTGATCTCATCAAACCCGCATACCGTGCTTTGTTCAAGAAAACGTTGGCGAAACGACTCGCCGGAGAGAGCGCGCCACGGCGCATCGAAATTCAACTCATAAACGGAAATCAGACCGGCTTGTGGGTAGAGGCGCAGAGTTCGAACATCGAATACCATGGGCGGCGCGCCATACTGACAGTCGCGCGGGACGTTAGTCATCGAAAGAGCCTTGAGGTATCGCTGTCGCGCAGCAAGCGACAGGCGCAGTACACGCTTGAATCCATTTCAGAAGGCGTTATTACCACCGACAACGATGGCCGGATTGACTACATGAATCTTTCCGCAGAAACCTTGCTCGGTACCAACAGGGACGATGCGGCCGGACATCGCGTTGGAGAATTATTCACGCTGGTCGATGATGCAGATCGTCGACCGTTGGGTGATCCGGTTGAGCGTTGCCTGGCAATGCGGCGGCGGGTAAACATGGGTCGGCGAGCCGTCATGGTCAGTATTGATCGTGAGATAGAACACTCCGTAGAAATAACAGCATCACCGGTTCGTGGTCCGGGAGACAGCATCTCGGGGACGGTTGTCGTATTCCATGATGTCAGCGAGTTGCGCGGACTGACTAGAAAGATGTCCTACCAGGCGACACATGATCCGCTCACGGGTCTCGTCAACCGACGAGAGTTCGAACGGCAACTTGATGAAGCCATGGACTCAGCACATGCCGAAGAAGCGGTCCATATGTTGTTCTACATGGACCTCGATCGCTTCAAGGCCGTCAACGATACTTGTGGTCATCTCGCTGGTGACAATATGTTGCGAGAAGTTGCCGCGCTGATAAAGAATGAAGTTCGCGATTCTGACTATGTAGGCCGACTCGGTGGCGACGAGTTCGGGTCACTCTTGATTGGCTGCCCGATCGAGAAGGCCAGGCAGATCGCAACAGATATTTGCAACGCCGTAGCTAACTACCGGTTCGTGTGGAAGGACAAAATATTTGACATTGGCGTATCAATCGGCCTGGTTGAAATCAGCCATGCGAGCGGAACGCTGCAAGACGTAATGAGCGCTGCCGATTCGGCTTGCTACATGGCGAAACAGCAGGGCCGGGGACGAGTGCATATTTACTCTGCCCGCGATGAAGCGGTGGCGAGAGAGCGCGGCGATATACAGTGGTTGCGGCAACTGCAAACCGCTTTGCATGAAGATGGCTTTCAGCTCGCTGTACAGCCCATCATCGCGATGTCCGGAAAAGCGGACTCCGGGCCTTCGGTAGAGGTCTTGATTCGCCTCACGGATGGCAGAGGGCAAAGCAACGATTCCGCTGAGTTCCTGCGCCCGGCCGAGCGTTATCAAATGATGCCGCAAATCGACCGCTGGGTAGTCAATACGACGCTCGGTGCGATTGCCAGCGGGAAGATCAAACTCTCGGCGCGACGTAGTTGCGCGATCAACCTGTCCAGCCAGACGCTTGGCGATGAGTCTTTTCTCGGCTTCGTTGTTGATTCGCTGGACCGAACGGGTGTCGCGCCATCGGCAATCTGCTTCGAGGTAACAGAGGCCGCGATACTGTCCAACGTACAGCATGCGCAACGCTTCATTGAGGTCTTGCACGGCATTGGTTCCGAATTTTCGCTCGATGATTTCGGCAGCGGACTCGGCTCCTTCTCGAGCCTCAAACATCTGCCGATCGACTACCTGAAAATTGATGGTACCTACACACGAAACCTGCAGACAGATCTTGTAAATCAGGAAATGGTCGCGGCAATGATCAAGCTGGCGCGAACGATGCAGTTTCGTATCGTCGCGGAGCAGGTCGAGCATCAGGAAGACTTCGACTGGCTGCGTGATAGCGGCGTCGACTTTGTACAAGGCCACTTCATAGAAGCGCCATCGATGCTGGGCACTGCGTCGTCAACAGGGACGTTCAGGACGATCAACCCCTAGCCGCACCGCGCTTCTCCTGTTAGTGACGTAGCTCCAGCTATGACAAAAAAGGCCGCTGAAATTTCATCCAGCGGCCTTCTTTGATTCCAGACTATGCTGCTTCGTATTACAGGAGCGGCACCATCAACAGCGCAACAATGTTGATGATCTTGATCAGCGGGTTGATTGCAGGACCAGCCGTATCTTTGTACGGATCGCCTACGGTGTCGCCCGTGACAGCGGCTTTGTGAGCATCAGAGCCCTTGCCACCGCAGTTGCCATCTTCGATGTATTTCTTGGCGTTATCCCAGGCACCACCACCGGCAGTCATTGAGATCGCCAGGAACAGACCTGTAACAATCGTGCCGAGGAGCAATCCACCGAGTGCTTTCGGGCCCAGCAACAGGCCAACTGTCAGTGGTACAAGAATCGGCAGCAGCGACGGTACGATCATTTCCTTGATCGCAGCCTTGGTCAGCAGATCAACAGCGCGGCTGTAATCTGGCTTACCGGTGCCTTCCATGATGCCCTCGATCTCGCGGAACTGGCGACGCACTTCCTGAACCACGGCGCCTGCAGCGCGGCCAACAGCTTCCATCGCCATCGCGCCGAACAGGAATGGCACCATGCCGCCGAGAAAGAGGCCAATGATGACCATGTGGTCGTCGAGGTGGAACACAGCGTCGAGGCCCGCTGTATCCAGCGCGTGCGTGTAGTCGGCGAACAAGACAAGGGCTGCAAGACCGGCAGAACCGATGGCGTAGCCTTTGGTGACTGCTTTGGTGGTGTTGCCCACAGCGTCAAGCTGATCAGTGATCTTGCGAACTTCCGGCGGCAGTTCTGCCATCTCGGCGATGCCGCCCGCGTTATCAGTGATCGGACCAAACGCGTCCAATGCTACAACGACACCCGTCATCGACAGCATCGCTGTCGCTGCAATTGCGATGTTGTAGAGGCCGCCCAGTTCAACGCCAGCCGGCGCCAGCGCAAAAGTGCCGTAGATGGCGGCGCAAACGGAGATCACTGGCAGAGCAGTGGCTTTCATCGAAATGCCGAGGCCCGCGATGATGTTGGTGGCGTCACCCGTAAGCGATGCTTCAGCAATCGTCTTAACAGGAGCGTATTCGGTGCTGGTGTAGTACTCGGTAATGACAACCAGTGCTGCCGTCAAGGCAAGGCCGATCAGTGCCGAGTAAAAAATGCTCATGGCAACAGCGCTGTCAGCAAACATCGTCGTAGTAACAAAGTAGAAAGCTATTGCGGCAAGACCACCTGCAACGATCATGCCTTTGTATAGTGCCCCCATGACTTTGCCGCCATCCGACGTCTTAACGAAGAACGTACCGATGATCGATGCGACGATTGAAACAGCGCCAAGTACCAGGGGATAAACGACGGCCGAAGCACCGTAAGCAGAAGTTGCGGCGATCAGTCCGCCAAGCAACATGGTGGCAATGATCGTAACTGCGTAGGTCTCGAACAGGTCAGCGGCCATGCCCGCGCAATCACCAACGTTGTCGCCAACGTTATCCGCGATAACGCCCGGGTTGCGTGGATCGTCTTCCGGAATACCGGCTTCGACCTTACCTACAAGGTCAGCGCCAACATCAGCGCCCTTGGTGAAGATGCCGCCGCCCAGTCGAGCGAAGATGGAGATCAATGATCCACCAAATGCGAGGCCAACCAGCGCGTGAATTGCGTTCTCGGCTGTATGGCCCATTTTCAGCAGTATCAGGTAATAGCCGGCAACACCGAGCAGACCCAGGCCAACGACGAGCATGCCCGTGATGGCGCCGCCGCGAAACGCGACGTTAAGAGCCGGATTGACGCCCTTGGTAGCTGCTTGAGCGGTGCGAACGTTGGCGCGTACCGAGACGTACATGCCTATATAGCCCGCAAGCGCGGAAAGAATAGCGCCAATAGCGAATCCAATAGCGGTCGCCCAACCAATAAGCGGTGTCAGACCGAGGACCAGGAACAACGCGACACCTACAGCGCCGATCGTCATGTATTGACGATTCATGTAGGCATTCGCGCCTTCCTGAATCGCTGCCTGAATCTCCTGCATCCGGCTGCTGCCAGTCGGTTGCTTAATAATCCACTGTGTGGAAAGAAGTCCAAACAGTATTGCGAGTGCAGCTGCACCGATCGAGAGCCAAAGGGCCATCTCGTTAGTCATCAGATTGTCTCCTGACTGTGTTTCGAAAGATTAAACGCCGCCGCCATCACCCGTTTATGAAAACAGGCGCTAGGGCATCGTTCAGTAAAATAACGTTTTTGTTTTTTGCGTTAGCTGCGAGCGCTCCCGGACTAGTGTCCTGCCCGCAGCGAGCGGCGCATCATACCACAAATTTGGTCCCAATCAGCGGCTTGACGGGCTTGTTTTTGAGTTTGGCGACCTTCGGTAAACCATTGATATATGGAGGATAATTCTCTCCTTTGATCAAGGGTTCCAAATAACGGCGGCCGGCCTGGGTGATCCCAAAGCCGTCCTTGGTAATGTAACGGCGGGGCAGCATCTTTTCCTTATTGGCGATGCGCCCGAGAGGCGCCGATTCGATTACCCATCGATACGGTTTGTCCGAGACCCGTTTGATGACAGGCATGACGGCTGTCTTTCCCTGCAGGGCGTAATGAACTGCTGCTTTGCCGACTGCGTACGCCTGCTTCACGTCGACATCGGAGGCGATGTGGCGGGCCGAGCGTTGCAAATAGTCGGCGATAGCGTAATGAAACTTATAACCCAGGTTGTCGCGGACCATATGCGCGACCACCGGCGCGACACCGCCCAGTTGGGCGTGGCCAAAAGCGTCACGAGTACCGGCCTCTGCCAGAAATTTGCCATTCGCGAACTGTGCCCCTTCACTAACAACGATCACGCAATATTCGTATTTGTTGACGCATTCTCGAACACGCTTTAAGAATGCCCGTTTCTTGAATGGAATTTCCGGAAACAGAATGATGTGCGGCGCGTCTTCCGGGTTCTTGCCCGCGAGGCCGCCGGCGGCTGCAATCCAGCCGGCATGCCGGCCCATGACTTCCAGAATAAACACCTTGGTCGACGTCCTGGCCATCGAGAGCACGTCCATACCAGCTTCCTGAGTTGAAACTGCAACGTATTTTGCTACTGAGCCAAAGCCGGGGCAGTTGTCCGTGACCGGAAGATCGTTATCGACGGTTTTGGGAACGCCCAGACAAGTAACCGGATAGCCCATGGATTTTGAGATCTGCGACACCTTATGCGCGGTGTCCATCGAGTCGTTACCGCCGTTATAGAAAAAGTAAGCAATATCGTGTGCTTTAAAGACCTCGATCAGTCGCTCGTACTCAGCGCGATTCTCCTCGATGCCCTTGAGTTTGTAGCGAGCCGATCCAAATGCTCCGCCAGGGGTGTGCATCAGGGCAGCGATGGCCGCTTTACTTTCCTTGTTGGTATCGATCATGTCTTCGGTCAACGCGCCAATAATGCCGCTGCGCCCCGCATAAACGTTGGCGATCTTGTTTGGATTCTTGCGTGCCGTCTCGATGACGCCGCAGGCGGATGCGTTGATGACAGCCGTGACACCGCCCGATTGGGCGTAAAAGGCATTCCTTGCAGACATGATATCGTATTCCCGTTGCTTGATTTTGACGCGTGAGAGGATACCCCGCATTGACCTCAATGTCCTTTCTCGGTAGCGTACGTCGCCCGATCGCTGGTCGGACAAAAACTCTGTGATTGAGAGATAAAAGAAATGCGTATCGTATTACTGGGCGCGCCGGGATCAGGCAAGGGTACCCAGGCCAAAAAGCTGATGGAAGACATAAATATTCCGCAGGTCTCCACTGGTGACATGCTGCGCGAGGCCATAGCGAACGGCACTCGATTCGGGCTCCAGGCGAAGGCCGTGATTGATGCCGGAAATCTGGCTCCTGACGAGGTCGTTCTGGGAATTATCAGAGAGCGTATCAGTCAGCCGGATGCCGAAAACGGATTCATCCTCGATGGCTTTCCGCGTACGACACAGCAAGCGCTCGATCTGGAAGACTTGCTTGATGAACTCGGGACGCCGCTTGATACGTCCATCTTGCTGGACATCGACTTCGAAATTCTCATGAAACGCCTGACGGGGCGCCGCACCTGTTCACGAACGGGCAAGCTTCTCAACGTGAACTTCTCGTCGCAGGAAGAACTCGATGCGTGCACCGAGGCGGGCGGCGAGTTGATACAGCGTGTAGATGACAATGAAGAAACGATCAGTAATCGCCTTGATGTCTACCACGAAAGAACGGAGCCATTGATCGATTTCTACCAAAGCCGCAACAAGTTAATAACGATCGATGCAGGCGGCCCGGTTGAAGAGGTTTATGAGCGACTGAAAGAGGCGCTGCCGTAGGAGCGGTCCTGTAGGAGCGGTCCCCAGACCGCGAAGCGAAGCGGCGGCCGCAAGGCCGCTATAAGACATGAACACCGGTCGCGGTCTAGGGACCGGTCCTACAGGAGTTTAAGCAGTTCCTCGCCGATTAGATCCCGACGCCAGCCTGTGAAAACCCTTGAGTCGCGCGCACCCGAAATAATTACTGACGACAGTTCGCGTTTAGACGCGACAGTCTCTGCTGCGATGTCGAGGTCTTTTGCACAATCCGCGACCTGAGATTGCATTTCCTTGAGTAATACTTTTTGTGCTTCGTCCGGCGGACGCGGCGGCTGGTATCCGTTTTCGTCGCCTCTGGAAGCACCGACGGCATCAACAAGTTCTTTACCGGCTCGGCTTGCCACTTTTGGCGGCATGCCTTCGATTTCTGCCAACTGACTCTCGCTCGCCGGCAGCCTGTAGGCGATGTCGAGCAAAACATTGTCACGCAGTATCCATTGTCGCGGCCGATTGCGACGAATAGCTTCTTCCTCTCGCCAGGCGGCCAGGCGAACTGCGGCGGCGCGCTTGGGACCACGGAAATTACGTGCGCCTTTCAGCCGATCAACAGCCTGTTCCCCCGAGATGTCATAAAGCGTGCTGTCGAGTAGCAATTGCGAGTCCTGGATAGCCCACTCAAATCGATCTTTCTTGTCCAGCTTCTCACCCAGGATATCGGCGGCGGGCAGGAGGTATTCAACATCTTCCGCAGCGTACTCCAGAAACGCATCGAGCAGTGGACGCCGCGTCCAGTCTGCGCGCGTGTGCGACTTCGCCATATCGACATCAAATAATTCCTTGACCAGACCGGCATAGCCCATCTGTGCGGGCAGGCCCAGTAGTCCCGCCGCAATCTGCGTATCGAAAATCTCGCGCGGCATCGCGCCGGCAGTCTGGTAAACGACCTCGATGTCCTGACGCGCCGAGTGAACAACCCAAGTATTGGCCAGGAGTTGCTTCCAGAATTCAGCCTGACCCGCTTCAACAAGCGGATCGACGCAATAGATCGCGTCAGGCGATGATATTTGAATCAGGCAAAGTTGCGCGAAGTAAGTTTTCTCACGCATGAACTCGGTGTCGACGCCGAGTTTGGCGTATCCGGTGAGATTCTGGCTGATGTTGTCGGGATGATCGACGAACAAGTAATCGGGCATGGAGGGAGGTTAACATGCGATCATCCGCAACGTGCTAACTCTGTTCAAAACGTTTGTTGAGATAATTTTCCTGCGCAAGGGTCCGGATGACATCCCGCATTCGTCCGTACTATTCGTCATGGTCGCAGCCATATGGTTTCTGGTTGGCGTCGGAGCTGTTGTGGTTCTCGAGTCCTACCAAAGCTCCAGTCTTCTTATCGACTTAACATTCGCGTTTGTTGGATTGGGAATTTACGCAATCGTCGTTTACCAGTTTGGCAAAGGCGCCCGCTTAATGCGGTGCTTCACTGCCATACTGGGCTGCAGCATCGTGTTCAGCATCGTGCAGTTTGGTGGTAGCCTCGCTTTCCCATTGTTTCTCGCCGAAACCGAGGTTGACTGGGCGCTACTGCTGATCTGGTTGTGGTCGGTTCCGGTCGAAGGACATATCATTGCACGCACTATCGAACGGCAGTGGATTGTTGGCTTTCTGGTCGCATTTGCAGTGCTGTTCGTACAACTGAATTTGCTCGCTGTTCTCAAGCCCATGCTTGGACCGGTGGTGTAGGACAAAATGCATATACACATACTTGGCATTTGTGGAACATTTATGGGCGGCGTAGCGGCTTTGGCCCGTGCGGCAGGCCACAAAGTGACGGGCTGCGATCACAACGTCTATCCGCCGATGAGTACTCAGCTCAAAGAGCTGGGAATTGAGATTCACGAAGGCGTGGACGCAGAACAACTCGCGGTTGATCCGGACTGTGTTGTAGTCGGCAATGTC
>Ga0255048_10000513_pt1 | contig 30002 bp, 52 predicted proteins | sample JV7_2_2_MG_FD_183619 | JGI IMG/M metagenome (GOLD analysis project Ga0255048, IMG submission 183619) | Seawater microbial communities from Jervis Inlet, British Columbia, Canada - JV7_2_2 | ecosystem: Environmental > Aquatic > Marine > Inlet | place: Canada: British Columbia | collected 2016-10-06
AAGTATAGGTTGTATCTCTTCGTCTCCGAAGTCTCCTATTTGTGTTTCGGTGTCTCCATCTTCAATAATAGTAGATGAGTCTTTATCACTCATAAACTGCTCGCGTTCATCGTTTAATACTGAAACAAACGATCTACCATCATATTGAATATACTTTTGTGGTTGTACTTCTCTGTCAGTAGGATCAGCTACATAGAAATTAGTTGCATCTATTAACGACATATCAATCTGGCCTATTTCATCACCGTAAGCACCGTCATAAGGCTTCTTATCGCTAAATGTAAGGTGTGCAATGTAATCCCCTGTGATAGTACCATCCTTTAACGCTTGTCTATACTTCTTAGAAAACTTTACTCTTTCTCTGAACTCTTCGAATGATGCGTTTAACACGATATCCGATAAATCATCTGCAGCTAGTTTTAATGGACTTGTATACTTAACAGCTACGTCAGACGATACTATATAAGCTACAAAGAACGTTGTAAACTTGTTGACTATATTAAACACCGGTTGTAAGAAGTCATCGTCTAGCCCTGCATTAGGGTATTGTTCACCTGCGTCAAAGTTAGCGTTTGTATCACATAACGTATAGAAGTTAACCGGTAATCCACGGTTGTATGTTATACCCTTCTGATAGTTATCCCATTCTTTAATAATACTTGGCATTACTCACCTCCATATGCTTTTTCTGCACTAAAGTTCATTAACTTACTGTAGTGCTTACTCTCACGCTTGATTAACTCTTTCTTTTCCTTGTTTTCAACTTGTTCAGGTGTTTCGTGATTCATTTTATATATGATATAGCCTAGCATACAAGCTACAACAAATAACATAAGAACTAATAATACTTCCATATTCCCTCCTTAAAATATTACATACTGTTCATTCTCCATTTGAATGATGATCTGACCGTTGTTATCATAATTGCCAACGCCGTCATCTAACACTATATATTCTTCTTGGTCTAATAACGAAAGTTGGTTTATAAAATCTTTAACTTTTATTCTGTTCGGATCTTTTGTCACGCTTGGCATATTCCCTCCTAATTATATCCGTTCCACGTTCTCATACGTTTATGAGTGTTAACCTTTGGTCTAGTTACCTTTTTAACTTTAGTTGGCTTCTGTCTACCAACCGCATACCCTCTTAATTGGTCTAAGGCGTGAGTTATTTCATGTGGCATGTTAGCGTATTTATCAGAACATTTTTCATCCGTGAGGACTGTTCTGATACTTTTTATAACACTTTTGCATGTATCAAATATCTTTAGCAAACTATCTTTTGTAGCTTCTCCGGTTTCAGGATCTACACTATCATATACATTCAATATCTCTTTAATAGCTAAAGCCCCTGCGCTTCTGTCGTTACTTGTTTTAGTAAGAGAAATACCGTTGTTATAAAAGATATCAGCTACACTATTGCCAGTCTCTTGCCTTCTGTTCCATAAATCAGGTGGAGCGTAGTAGTATCGTATTCTTTCGTTTCCAGTTGCTTCTTTCAACGCTTCTGCTGCTTTAGATATAATTAAATCAGGAATATCTAACACCCTATATAAAAAGTGTTTACCCCTTGTGTCTATCGAATACCAACCAACTGCAAACATATCTAGTCCGTAGTCCATAGAAACATATCTGTCCCAATGGTCAGGCACCGCAAAAGCTGGTATAACATGCACGTTTCTGTCAAACTCTCTGAAGTGTCTACCCTCGAATATATCCCAATTACCATACAAGAAAGCTTGTTTCTCTCTTTCAGGTAAGTTTTGTAATCGCTTCACATAGTTAGGATCATTCTCCATTAATACAAAGTTATCGAATACCGTTGCAGGTATGAATTGTCTTTTATTTCCAGTTACTGGACACAACACTATCTTTTTACCATAGTCGGTCGGTTCTATATAATCTTCTTTAACATCTTCATGACCTATACCGCCAGGGTTACACGTTCCTCTAAATCTAGGAGGAAATCCTTTGGGGGATCTTAAACATGATAATAGTATTTGAATAGTTCTTCTTTCGTGCTTTGTAAGTTCGTCTACACCTATCCAATCCATAGAACGACCTTGATAACCTTCTGCATCAGCATAGTTCCTTATATATCTGAATTTAACAGAAGTTCCGTTAGTAAGTGTTGCTTGATGTTTAGACTCATTGTATTTATACAATTCTCTCGGGACTTTCTCTTTCCACTCTTTAATTATGTTTGCTTCGAGATCATCATAAGTCTCTCTGAATATATACATATTAGCGCCTGGATACTCTAATCCGTATGCCAAACACTCCATAACTAAAGCGCAAGACTTTCCACCACCTTTAGCACCGCCATACACTACTTCATCTGCATCGGACGAATGGAAAATACATTGTTTATCGTTTGGTTTATATTTAACTTTAATTTCCAATAGTTACACCTTCTTTGGCCTTGGTATATCAAATATTACTTTTACCTCTTGTTCCCCTGAGTGTTCCACTTTGTCGGTGAATAACTTCAGATGCTTACCAAGTAATTCATAGCCCTTTAGGACCGTCTTGTCGTCTATTTCTTTGTTCCTATCTATTACATCAAGTATACCATTAAGTACTGTCTCGGATGATATTTCGACCTTCTGAGCACGTTTTGACATAAGTTCTTGTATTTTTTCTACTATCCGAGGTTTCCTAAGGTTTTCAGAACCCGTTTCACTTGCAGTCTTTTCAGAGTATCCAGCCCTTATAGCTGCCTGAGTAGCGTTCAAATCAATCAGGTACTCTTTGCAAAACATTTGTTGTTTATTCGTAAGCTTACTCATTCTTCTCACACCCTTTCATATACCCTAATCATACCACATATTTAATTAGTTGTATATTTAACGAGAAAAAGAGCCGTTAGGCCCCTCTCTTATAACCGCTCTAACACTTCTCTCGATATTTGCATCACCTCAGCAGATAAGTAGTTAAGCAATTTAATTTTATCTTCTAAACTTGCGTCTGTTTGTTTGAAATTTTGTTTGATATCATCAGCAGATACCGTAAATCCCAACAATTCTTTTCCCATTCCTATAACGTAGTCTAAAGTTTGACTCGTTTGGCTTAATGATGTGTTTACTAAATCGTGTAACGTTTCAGGTAAACTCGGTGTTGTAGCTATTGTTTTTACATTCATTCCTTTTTTCATAAATAACCTCCTACGGTCTATTACCTTTTAAACAATTCGCCTTCAAGTGTTCCAACTCTTCATTTAACTTTTCTTCATATATTCTCAGCACATCCACTATCCATGATAAAATAAAGAACATTACAATAACCCACGTTGGTAGCCCTATCATAATTTGGGTAACGATAAGGAAAATCCACATAATACCATTCAAAACTATCTTAAACCAAAATTTCTTCATCCTTCCACCTCTTTCAACGCTTTCTCTAACTTCATCCTAGATACATTAACGGTATCGACTTCGTAATCCTCATCAGTTACCCATAACAGTGTGCTTATCTTACTCATTATTATATATTTTCTTTCACTGTCATCTATTTCATCGTGTGCTTTCAACATCTTTTCAATCCTATCTTCTATTTGCTTTTGCGTTTTCATACTCCTCCAAATCACATTCTTCCAAGTTACACCCTTTAGCCACTTTTTTAATATTGTTGCAAGTCTTACACTTCTCAGGGAGTTTGCCTAACATGCCTGTTTCTGTTTCTACTAGATATGATCCTGTTTTGCTGTTATATATCTTTTTCATTGTTTACCTCTTTTCTGTACCAATCCAGCAATTTAACATCATAAGAGCCATCACAATTTGGTAACATCAACACTCCCATTATGTAATCCAAATACCTAAATAAATCATGTTCGTGGTCTGTTTCTGCTAAATAAATAACGGCTTTCCCTATTTTTTCGTATTCTTCATGCGTTCTAACGTCACTAAGTGATTTGCTTGCTTTCGTAAGTTTTTTTGATTCGTTTATCATCTTTTTAACTCCTTGATGTTCTCTGTACAATTGCAAGTATCGTTTTATATCATCATTATGCAACAACTTAACTCCACCTGTTTTTATTCCATATTTCATAGCCCTTCCTAACTCTGCATCAGCTTTAATCAGTTCGATTTCTTCTTTTAAAAATATTAATTCGCATATATCGTATATAGCATATTCGCTAAAGTTTGTTTGATATTGTTTGTTTGATTTCTCCAACTCTTCAACCCTCTTATTAGATTCTATTAGTTGTTCCAATTGTTCAGACGCTTCTATAGCCAAAGAAACGTAGAATGGATTGTAATTCAATTGCTCTTTTACATTTGAAATTAGCTCCTTGATTCTATTACCTAACATTCCTACTCCTCCTCTATCTCTACTAGTTCCTTGCTTAACAGTGCTTCTACTGAGCTTAATGCTTTCTCTGATATGTTATCTATAGCCATCCTTTTAATCTTCTCAGCGCTTTCTAATTTAGTTTCGAGTATATAGTTTTCTCTGAGTAACCTTTTGATCTGGGTATCTTTTGTTTTGTTTTCTATCCTTAATCGTTTAAGTTCATCCATGATTACTCCTTAATCCACAAATTATTCACCTTATCTATATTTCCATAAGGCTTATTAACGTGAACGCTAACAACTCCATTCATTCCTACGATAAAAATGTGCGGTGTCAATTCGTTTTTGTATCTAATCAAAGTATCATCGCCGCTATTCTCTAAACAATCGTTATAAGCAGTTGTGTAGTCTACTGGTTCTATTACTTCATACCATTCAAAATCTAATCCCCAAAATGGTTTTATCGGAACATCGTCCATATCAACTCTTTCTATTTCGGCAGAATATCTTTCCCCATTCCAATTATTAGCGCTTGCTAAATAGTAATCACCACAAGGTATATCACTTCTAAACTTCTTTTCCGTATGTTCCGTTAATTCCTTAATCATTTCCCACGCTTTCATAACTTCCTCCTATTTCGTCACTATATTAAGTATCTGTACACCTTCGCCATACTTCTTAATAGCCATCTGTTTTATCTCCTGAAATTCCTTTGGATCTCCTATGTACTTGTTACCCGGTATATCAAAACTCTTTTTACCATCTGTTGTTATAACCGTTACTATAAATATTGTTTTCCTTGGTGCAGAGCTAGAAGATACCTTGCATTTCTTAGTATCCTCTAGATATTTCTTACGTTTCTTCTTTGCCCTTCTCTGAAATTTATAGTTTCCGTATTCTTCATAGGCTTCAGCCAATTAGGTTCATCCCTTTCTATGATTTTCTGTTGAACACCTTTTTGATTCTAGACAACATACTCACATTCTTTGGTTTCGATTTAGTTTGAATCTTGATATTTTTTCTCATGTTTCTTAAGTTACGTCTTTCTTCTTCTCTTTTACTAGCCGCTCTACCTGGAGAAAATCTAGTTCTTGCAATTCTACTTCTTGATTGTGCTTTAGTATATGTCATAATGACCTCCTTGGTCTCTAGTTTATTCGATTAACATCCTGAGTTTGTCTTATTCATTTCATAGCAGAAACCAAATCCTTTGTACAAACTTTTGATAAATACGATTTTCATGTTATGCCCTTCCATGTAGCTTTGACTTTCTCTTATGAACCATAAGTAATTTCTGATATGTCTTTTTACCGGCTTGACATATTCTCTCCATTCACTACCGCTTTCGCAGTCATAACACTTTTGTGGGTTCTTAGTGTTCTTGCAGTCTTTGCAGAATATCTTTGAATGAGCGTTTACCTTCTGTGCTTCTGTTGCTGATTTAATCATTAGTCACCTCTTTTTATAGTTTCGTATATGTCGTCAAGTTCTTCTCTGTTCAAGCCTTCTAGATTGTTCCATCTAAATTCGTCTACAAATCCGCCTACATAATACAGAACTTTGTACTTATCCATAATTAACGAAGCTTCTTCGTAGCAGACATCAGAACCTACAATCATTCTAATCATATCTTTTTGTCTAGTTTCACCTTACACCTCTTCCTTTAGTCTTGCCATCTTCTCGTCATACTCTTTGTCAAACTCTGCTTTCTTAGCTTGTAGTGATTCTATTTCTAGTTGTGCTTTAGATTTAGTTTCAGGTAACGTCCATTCGAACGGCGAATTTCTTTTCAAATTACATTTACCTTCCGTTGCTTTTATTTCGCAATCCCAACAGTTACGCACTTTACAATATTCCTTTATAGTATTCATTGCCGTTCTTAAATCGTCTTTAGTCATACCTACCTCCTCAAATTTTGTTGACGAAGAAAACTTTTCCCATTTTTTCAAGAGTGTATTCCCTTTTTTTGATGCGAAAACACTAAATTCACTACCGTCGTCACACTTGATTCCGTACCTAGTCATATCGTACACTTTACCGATTGTCCAATAGTTCAAATTACTTCCTGTTGCATGTGTACATCTTACTTTCATGTTACCCTCCTTATATTGTCTCTAAGTATAGATCTATTCCTATAAATTTTATGAACGTTAAACCTGATTTTAATAGATTTATCCGCTCTTTGTGTTCCTCTGTCTTGTATAACCATTGTTCTAAGCGTGTTATTTCCCTTCTAAGAGCGCTTAACGTTGGTTCTGTACCAAATTCATCACGCCATAGGTTAACTACTCTCAGGGCGTTATAATCGCCTTTGTTTCTTCTGTCAATTGCTAGGTTTAAATAAGCAGTGTTATTAAATGTGTCATTACTTTTTTTCATATTCTGATTTACTCTTGAAATTTTGAGAGGTCCATCCGCAAACTGGACATTTTGAAGTCGGCAACTCAACCCTTGTAGAAGTAGACATAAACAACATATTGCCAAAAGGCTTATTGTTATCTTCTTCAACTCTCCAATCTTCATGTTCCCATTCTGTATTGCATAACTTACATGTGAATACCAACGGTGGCTTCTTTCCGTTCTTTATAATTTTTCTTGTATCTGACATATTTCCTCCTAGTCCCCTATATTGTTAGTTAACTTTAATAACCTTTGTTTGTTCTCTAGTTGCTCTTTTTTAAGACTGTTTGTTAATAGTCTATCTTCTGTTTCTCGCTTTAAATAACTTTCAGCCATCTTCAAGATCTGAGTTCTTAAAAAGTCAGGAGAAGTTGATAACCCTATCGCAGTCATACCGCCCATGCCTTTAATTGTTTTCTGAGTAGCTTCTGCTAAATCTTTTGTAGGTGTTCTGTGTCTTATAGCTTTCATTATTTCGTCATAAACATCACCAGGCTCTAATTTGTTAGGATTTTTAATATCCGATAGAAACTTATTGATGTTAGATATTTTAGGATTAGAGTATTCAAACGCTACTATGCAAACTTTAATTGCAGACTCGAATAGTCTATCATCTTCCTCTTTGAAAACGTCGTACCATATTCCAACTGTTGTTTTATCTTCATGCGCTTTGAAGTCCTTAAAAGATTTTGATAATAAGAACATGCCTTTAATTAGAGTTTCTTTAGTCATTTTAACCCTCCCTTAAAAATTCTCCTAGTATACCGTTATCCATACTTTCTTTAAAATCATCTGTTGTGTTCTGTTTGTTATTGGAATTGTTCTTTAATTCAAATATACCTTTCCAACTATTCATTACTGATTGGTTAAGTATTTCTATTTTGTCTTGATCGTTATTAGCCATCTTATCTAGTTTTGATAGTGTTAGCTTTAATGCGTTAGTAGTTAACTTAGCCTTAATTGCTTTCCTCATATCAACAAAGTTTTCTATAGCTTCTATGAGACTAGGTTTATCTGTATAAGCAAATATCATGTCTGAGAAAACTTGTTTTTGAGTAGGTTTCTTCTCTTCTTTTACTATACTATCCTTACCTAACCTAACCTTACCTAACCTAACCTGTGTATCCATTTGGTTGTCATTTGGTATACCAAGAACCTTAGCCATTGGTATCACTGCGTTTAGCGTGTATGACTTATTTTCGGTTTCTTCTAACAGTAGTTTCTCTTCGTGATATAAAGTTTCCTTGTATCTGTCACTTCTAATGTAGTTGTGAATCTTCCAATGTTTGATAACTATAACACCCGATTCAAAGCCTAGTAAGAATTTTTTACCCATCAATACTTTTAACTCATCTTCTGAAGCACCAACCATTCTCATAATCTTTTTAGGATTATTCAAGAAACCGTCGTCGTCTGCTCGCATACTTAAATGAAAATATAAAGCTTGAGTTGATAAAGGCATATCCAAGAAAGCGTCACTATCAATTATTGTCTTTGCGAACATTCTACGTTCTGCCATCATTCACCTCTTAATCTTTTTAGTTCAGTTTCGCTAACTTTCTGAAAATCTCCTACAGATATAAACTTGATCTTGTTTTCTTTTTCCCATCTGTAAAGCGTTTGTCTAGTAACTCCTAGCAACTCTGCAGCTTTACTGATATTGTATAATTTATCCACTTAATCACCTCCTAACACTATGTTACACCTATACACGTTATATGTCAAGCGTTTTTGCAATAAAAAAGGGATTCAAACTGAACCCCTTAAAACTATTTGGATGGTCACACCGCGCAAGCTTCAGCAACCCCGTTAATCACCTTCAGATCATCGTCTAGCATTGCTCCTACTCTTGGTGTACCTTTTATTTGACTTATGTTATATCGTTGACCAGTATCGGTAAAAACGTGTGGAAAATTGATGTGTTCTATCTTCATTTAGACACCTTCTTCCATTCAAATTCACTCAAATTTGTAGACCTAGAAGCAGTGTTTATTATCATAACTTCACCTTCTAAATTTTCCATATCACAATGGTTCTCTCTTGTATCATTTCTTGTATAAATAGCGCCATTCTCTTTACAATCCTTGTAAGCCGTTAAAAAATCCACCGATTCTATTACTTCTTCGAAATTAGTCATGCCACCTATTAAATATTGAGGTTGTACCGTATCAAAAATACTCTTTCCTTCATTAACAATTATTAAATCACCCATATCAACAATTGTTTTATATATGTTTACGTAAGTTCCAAAGTCTACATGTACATCATATCTTTTTCCTTGTTCCCATTTAATTCCCGTTATATTCATTTAGTCCTCCTTATATAGATTCTCACAACTTACACATAGTCTGTGAGTCCCTGAGTTACCTTTATACCCCGAGCACTTACCGTTAATCTCAGTAGGCTTGTCGAAACTGTATAGCTTGCGTGATGCGTGGCAGCTGTTAACTTTCTTCTTTAGGTTCTTATTCATGATTAGTCCTTTCTATTGATTGATCGTTCAGAATCAAACCCTTTACCAGGATATCGTTTCTGCAACTTATTAATGTTAATTGTCATTATTTCACTTATTGTATATCCTAATGCGTTAGCAGCTAAAGCAAGATACCAATATATATCTCCTAATTCGTTAATTAAGTAGTTTTCATCTAAATTATGTCCTTGGAATGTGTGTTTCTTGATGTGATCCGCAAATTCTCCTGATTCGCCACATAAACCCAATGCTGCATTTAGTAGTTTTTCATCCTTAGTAAGGTTTCCGGCGGTCCTCATTGCTTTTCTCATGTACTCAGTATTATTCACTTAACCCCTCCTATCAATTATCGGATCGTACATTACACACGGATATACTTTTTTACCGTTTTTATCTTCACAGTGCGAACAATCAACGCATTTTCTATTTTTAAGCACTAACATCATTTCTTTTTCTTCTTTAGATAGTTTCACTAGTGTACCTCCTCGTTTGGACATCCATATTTAACGCAGATACCATCCATCAAATTGCAACGGAAACAGCGGTCACAGATTTTACGATCGTTCTGATGATGCTTTCCTATCTTAGCTAGACGCTGAAGCTCGTTATAATCAGACATCTTTATAGTTATAACGTCCTATCTATATACGATTGTACGTTTAACTGGTTTAGGTCGGCAGCTTATACATGTTTTACTATTTTTATGCAAATTCTCAATCGGTTTTTGGCACTTTGTACATACTCTCATGTTAGTATCCTTTCATATAGTCAATGTACTTATTAGTAATAGTTGCGATATGTTTACATAGTTCTTTTGGTATTCTAGATCTTTCCATGTTTCCTTTCTTCCCTTGAGTAGAGCCTTCTGTCTTGCTACCTCTAGGCGCTTTTGCGTGATGACAATTGTTAATCACACCTTTTCTTTTGCTAGGACACATCGGTTTGAAATCCGGTTGAGGGTGGTTAGTCCATATATCGGTAGGTTTGTTTGATGTGTCTCCATAACTACAATATGTAACCGTATATCTATACATAAGTCCTATCATTGTAGGTTTGTATCTCATTCCACCTCTAGGGTTTTCAAAGTAATAAAGTTTAGGTTTTAAATCTCTAACTAACAACAACACGTTTAAAAGTAGTTCATCGTACATTTTAGCTTCTTCTGACTTTGCTACAAGCGTATGTGTGTAATCTTTAGCAGTCTCTGTTTTTCCGTGACCACCTACATAAGTTCTATGCGTTCCGATTGCTGCTATTGTATCTGATGTACATACCGGGCTAACCCATATAGCATCAGGAACCCTTCCGCCTGTTCTTTTTAGTATCTTCTTAACTGTAAGATCGCCGACGCTTATAGTCCATTGTACTAGGTTATAAGGTGGTTTAGTGAAAATATCATTTAATTCCACGCTTATGATATCCCATTCATCCAAGCCAAACTGAGATTCGATGCTTTGAGTTCCTGAGTATAATACAAGCAGAAGCTTTTTCTCTTTTAACAGTTTAATCTGTTCATACATCTATTTCCCCTCCAAACTCTCGATATTCTTCTGAATAATTTCTTGCATCTTAATTTGTATCTCTTCTTCAGTGTAATTATTGATATTCATCACACTATCACTTAAAGCGTTTAAATCGCCTTGTAACACGGTTAACTCTTCTTTTGAGTGTAACATCAATGATTCTAATAAATGTACGTGGTCGGTTAATTCTTCGTTGTATATTTGAAGTTCGTCTATCTTTGCTTCTGTTTCTTCTCTAAACTGTATAAAACCTATAAAAGTCATAACGATCATTGTTGTTAATATAATTTTAATCATCAGTTTAAACTGTTCTTTTGTTGATTCGCCAGTTAATACTTTCCAATGTTTACTTAAGTTAAGAGTCATTAGCTGCCTACTTTCGTTATAACTATCTTTTTACCAACTCTTTTAAATTCTAATGGTGTTTCGTCTGTCCACTTTAATTCGTCAACCATGTGTTTAGGTAGAGTGATTCGATTAGAACCACTTGCTACCGTTATAAATCTACTTTTCATTTAATTTTCCTTTCAACCGTTACTATGGTATCGTTGTGCCATCCGCCATGTGCCACTAATAATATTTCTACAATTTCAAACCCGTTTGTTTTTCCTATACCACCGGAATTCCACCCAAAAGTTATTACATAGCCCCCCGTTTTTGTTATCCTAGATATTTGTTTCTTTTGTCTGGACCAATAACTCGATTGTGTAGTCTGCATGTTTACAGTCATACCTAGAGATTTATAACATTCACTGACCTGTCTAGGTGAATAAGGTGGGTCATACAATGTCAGCTCTACGCTATCATCTAAGAATATTTTTAAAAAGTCTTCAGCATCAAAATTATAATCAGTATTATATTGAGGGTCCAAGTCGTTCGTAACTTCTGCAATTGTGTTCTTGTTTGCGAAAGGGTCTATCGAATAAATTTCTTTGTCTTCCGTGTACCTTTCTATCAATTCTTTTATAGGCTTAATCGTAAATGTATTTTTATTAGGCATCGCCCACGCTCTAGTTATTTTCATTCTTCGTCTCCTTTTCATCTTCTTTTACCCACTTGTAATACTCGTGAAATTTTTCGTATTGTTTGACTGTAATTTGGTGTTTGTTGTTTTCCACCCATTCCTTTTGTTCTTCGGTTATTTGCATATCATTAAAATCTAAAAATAAATAAGAATCGGTATTTGTGCCTAAGTCAGGAGTACAACCTAGATATAAAAAACCAAAAGCTTTTAGCGAATCTTCATTCATACCTTTATATTTAGTAAAGTCATATTTGCCCTCTGTGCAAAATTTATCCATCAATTCTCTTGCTAACTCCCAATGTTCCTCATAACTGCATTTGTAAAACGTACCCTCTGGTGATAAAAAGCCATTCATGTATTCCTCCTTAGTCGTCGTGTTAATTCCTAAGTCTATACTACACCTATTCGTTACGAACGTCAACCCTTTTTCGTAAAGTTATATAAATAAAAAAAGAACCTTCCGTGGAGAAGATTCATTTCCGTACATAAAGTTTTAGGCTTATGTTCTATAAATAAACAATTTGGTTGTATCAAGACACAACGTCTCGAAAGTTAATTACATTATATCACCAATGGTGACTAGTTACAAATTTAATTCTTCTATAGATATTTGATTCTTGTTTCTCTGAGTTTCTCGCTTTATAAATAATTGCTCGTTTTCCTTGGTCAGTTCTTTAATCATCATTGTATTACGTTTAATTAATTCGCTAGGATCATTTGCATCTATTAACAACACTTCTATTCGTGGGTTAATCTTATCTAATAGGAATGTCTCTACAAATATAGGATCTATCTGTTTCCAACCATCCCCCATGAGAATCCCTGATTTAACTAAAGCATCTAGTATAAACTTCTTCCCTGAACAGATGTTATCAAAGTCTCTTCTTTTATTAGGTTCATACCATGCAATAGCTATACGTACACGCTCGTATTTTCGCTTGCACTGGTTTTTAATATGAACACATAGTAATTGTTCGGTCTCTCGTTTAAGTTTGGCTCCGATATACTTGTTTGACCTATTAGCACTAATTACATCATTTAAACCTGGGAGTTTACCAGGAATCTTAATTAACATTTAGTCACCTCCTACACGAAACTTAGTTACTACACCGTGTTTTCTAGGGTTTATAGCTTCGCTACCCGTAACGCGGAGGTAATTCGATCTAGCCAATTCTCTTTTTACCGCATGTTCTTCTTTTGCTTTTTCGTACTCGTTACATCTTTCATGTAGTTTACCAGCTTTTTCACAGGTTTTACAAGGGTAATCGAATTTAATCATTGCATTCTCCTTACGTTTTTTATGTCTTCTTCTATGATGTTAATCTGTAGTTTGATTTGGTAAATCTTTTCTTGAGTAACATCCGCATCCGCTTGTCGGTAATCTCTAGTTAACTTTAACTTCGCAACATCAGGATCACCTTGTGCTAGATTGTAAACTGCAGTCGCAGCTATTGGCTTTGTTGTACCTTCATCTGTTTTATAACCTACAAGCATCATCTTAGCCATTAATAACGTTCTAGCTTTCTTATACTCGTATTCTGCTATTGCCAAGAGTCTACCGTTATCCTTTTTATACTCAATACATTCTGTGAGGAGTTGTATCAAGTCTTGTCTTTGTTCATACATATCTTGCATAGTTTCCTCCTACTTAAACACTTCTATAAAATCCAAGTGAGGATAATTTGTTTCAAAGTGTTCTCTAACATAAGTTCTAGCTTTTATATCGTTGTCATTTCTAGGGTTATCGTGATCGTTTCTATGACAAGTAAAACATAAAGTTATTACCATTCCATATTTAATACTTAACTGTCTGTTGCGCCCGCAATATGGCTCATGAGGAGATAATTGATAGGTACTACCACAGTGAAAGCAGTACCCATCGTTTAATGTTTTTCTCATGACTTGTCAGCCAGTGAAGCTAGTTTATCGTACAACTCTATTTTTCTATCTGCTTTTAAGTACTTGATATCATCTGCTTTTTTAACGCCAATCTTTTTATAAAGATGTTCATCTTCATAACCCTTTTGTTTACCAATTGCGATTATTTCAGAAGGTGTTACTTTTCTCTTAGGTGGTTCGTTCTGTTTATTAGGCGTTTCTTTCTTAGGAGCATTAGGGACTCCTGAATCAGTATCTTTGGTATCATCTATACAGAACAAACCGTTTAAAGCATATTTTCTAGCGTATGATGATGTAGATCCTGTTATTTGCGAATCGTCCATACCTTTTTTAGTAACGGATTCTCTAGCACTTGCAGATACTTCTATTTTAGTTCCACCTTCAACATCCCATATAGTTGCGGTAGCTTCTACATAATTCATATCGCCAACATTGATAACTCTATCGCTTATCGTTAGTAATAAACCATTCTCTAAGCACAAAGGTTTAGCAGCTTCTAATATATCTTCACAACTTCTGTAATTGTATTTACCGAATGAGTTGAATTGGTTCTTAGGTGCTTTTAAAGCACCTTGCACTATTGCCAATTTCTTTAACATATTTACCTCCTACACTTTAGTGTATTCTATGTTGTATTCTTCCATGTAAGCTTTTAACGCTTCTAATTGGTTCTTATTGCCTTTAATTTCTAATACAACGGTATTTACCTTTTGTCTATTATTTACTACTGGTGCAAGTCTTTCGGCTTCTAGTCTAGCTTCTTCAATAACTTTAGCTCGTGCTTCTTCTGCTAATCTAATCGCTTCTTGTTTTTCTGCTTCAACAACTCTTATTGCTTCTAATCTATCGGCTTCAACTTTAGCAGCTAGTTCTTTAGCTTCTTGTTCTGCCATTCTTTTTTCAGTTTCAATTTTTTCAGCAGCTTGTCTCTTTTCAAACTCAACTCTCCATAATGCTTCTTGCTTTTCTTTTTCAATACGATCAAGTTCTTCTTTGTGTTTGCGTTCTTCTTCTAACTTAACTCTTTCGGCTTCTTGTTTAGCTTTTAGTTCAGCTTCGAACTTTGCTTTTGCAACTGCTTCTTCTTGTGCTTTTTTAATTCTTTCAAGTTCGGCTTGTTCATCTGCTAATCTTTTGTTAACTGCAGCATTTACAATTGCACTAAGTTCTTGTAAAGATGTTTCGTCATTGATGTGTCTTTCAAAGTATTCAAATTCGAATTTAAAAGTAAGTCTTTCGTTGTGAGCATCTAATATAATGTGTACTGTATCGATTTTAAGTTGTTCCGCATCTTGGATAGCTTTTACTTCTTTAAAGTTCTCTACGATTAACTTTTTAACTTTAGTAGGATTAGCAGCAGCTAACATGTACTCGTCTTTAACTTCAATCATTTGTAAATACTTTTCATTTAATTCTATTTCATTTCTAGTTTGTTCTATTAACAGTAAAGCTACTTCTCTTTTACGTTCTCTTTCTTCTTCTTCAAAGTTTTTAACTTGATCCGATACAAACGTTCTAGCGTCTTTTATCATTGTAACAAGTTCTTTTGCTTCTGATTCGAATTGTTTAATGTCAGGGTTTAATACTTTAACTGTAGCTTTTCTAAACTCATCAATTTCTTTCGCTTGCTTGTTCATATCTGCCATATCTTTTTTGTATCCAGGAATAGATTCTTGTGTAACTACTGCGTTTCTGATATCTTCTAAACCTTTGTTTAAAGATGCTTTGATTTCTGCGCCATTCCATTCAATTTTTGCTGCTTCAACTTTACCTATTTTTAATTGAGTTACTTGTAAGTTCATAATTCCTCCTTATGCGATATCTTCGCCCTCTTGTTGTTCTAGCCAATATTGATACTGTTCATCGTACTCTTGCCCTAATTCATCTTTGATTGAATCCATATTAACACTCCCTCATGATTTCTATAGTATCCTCTAGCTCTTGTATCTTGTCCTTAGCCGTGTTTAACTCTTCTTCGATATCTTCTCTAATATCTATCTCTATTGCTTCTGAAACTGCTTCTAACAGTGTATCGTATGCCTTTTCATCATCACCAGTCTGCACCTTAACTAAATCGTGATAAGCTGAGATAACCTTTTTTACAAAGTCGTATGGATCTAACTCTATTTGTAATTGGTCTAGTTGTACTTCTGAGTTATTAAATGTTACTTCAGGTAATCCTTCTAGTTGTATGCCTACATTCTTCATCTTATACCTCTACTTTCTCAATAATTATCTTCTTACCTTTAACATAGATTAAAACTTCGTCGCCTACCTTTAACCCTGCTACTTCTAATTGGTTAGGATGCAACCCTACTAGTCTGTTATTGTTAACTGATCTTATCTTTTTCTTTAATGCTAATAATTTCATATGTGTTCCTCCTCTGTAATTACATATTATCATTACTCAAATGTATTGTCAAGAGGTATTGTCTAACAATATAAAATATGTTATACTATTAATGAAAGGAGGTAGTTATGGACTACTTAATTAATGAAATACCATTTTTCCAAGTGCCTAACGAAATATTTGAATGTGATCTTACTTCTAATGAAAAGATTGTTTTTATGTATTTGTGCAGATGTGGTAACAATGGAAAGAAAGCGTTCCCAAGTCAACAGACGATAGCAGACAAATGTTCTATCGGTAAATCAACTGCTAAACGCGCAGTAAATGCGTTAGTTGATAATAATTACATTATAAAGGAAAGGAGATTTAAAGAAGGATACAACAAGAGTAACATCTATAGAGTGAATTATAGTAGGGTCACACAGAACCTACCTAGGGTCACAGTGGACTCAGATAGGGTCACAGTGAACCACTATAAAGAACTAAGTAATAAGAACTATGAAAAAATAACTAACAACTTACATCTTTTCGAGGAAAACACGCATACTATCTTATTAGCTTTAGAAGAATATACCTTTAATAGATTCGGTAAGCATATTAGAAAACACGATCCTAATAAAAGTTATGATTGGTTTGAACTAGAATATAGTGAAGACTTAGAAGCAGATTTTGATTCGTTAATAAAATGTTACGATAATTGCAATTTAGACTACTTGATAACAGTAGAAAGGAGAATACAATAAAACGAGACTTCGCAAGGAGCTGAACCCTTTAGAAATCTCGTTCCATAAGCTATTTAGTTTTTAGTTGGTACATCTTACCCCTAAGACATACGGACTGTTTGACAAATATAAGTTTACCATATAAACGGAAATAAAAAAAGAACCTTTTAAGATTCTTTAGATATATTCAGAAAGCTTGCCGACAAAATCTGAATAGTAGCTCGAGAAGTAGCGTCAGACCATCCTCTTATTAATTTGATTAATTGCATCATACCATATAACGTGAAAAAATGCCATACGATAGGCATCTTCTCTGAGGAATTAATTGTAATAAGGAGTTTCTATGAATCTATTATAAAACAAAAGACCGACTTTTGCAAATCGGTCCAGGTGATTACTTGTTATCTATAATTGATTTAACATCTAATACGGCTAATACCGCGACCAATATAGTGTTAATCATATCTAATTGTTTTGTTGCCATTGCGTAACCAGTGATTGCTATTAATAAAAACAACAATACCAACTGAATTAAGTTGTCTTGCAAGAATTTCATGTGTCCTCCTAGATTGTAGTAATATCCGTAGATGTTAGATCACTTCCTTATTTATAATAGTATTTAACTGCGCTATTCCCTTGATGTTTCCATCCGTTACCTTCATTCCATCTTTTAAAACTAGAACTACCGATATCTAAATGCAACCATAATAGCTTTTTACTATTCTTATCCATGTAAATGCCAATGTTTTTAAATCCAATCCCGACGCAGATTTTAGCTAACTGGTCCGCTGCCCAACCTGTGAAATTAAACTTAACATCAACCGCATGTCCTAACAAGTGATTACTGTTACTTGAACCGCCTATTTTCGAGTTGTAAGAGCTTGTACGATACCCCGAGTTAATATCAGTCGAACCAACAATAACTCTTAGCATATCGAGTTTTTCGAACAATTCTACTTGCTTTGCTTTTATAGCGTTCCCATCATCTTTATTAGCAAACTCATAAGCCGTAAAGTAATGACCTAGTTTAATTGATTTTAAAATAGTCGTAGCATCCATCTAATCACTCCATTCTTCTTTAATAGTTTGTAGCCTTTGAACGCCTATCCCTTCAACCTCGACTAACTCTTCTACACTAGCTTCAGGATTTTTTTCAAGATACAACAATATTCTTTTCGCAAGCACATCGCCAATATCATGCAGTTCAATTAGTTCTTCATACGTAGAATTTTGTATGTCAGGTTTTGAGCCGATTAGAAAGATAAGCGATAAGATTAATACTGTCATTATTAACAATAGTAAAAACTTACTTTTCATTTTTCTCCTCCAGTAACAATTGTATAATTCTATCCAGTTTTTTATTTAACTCGTTGTGATCTTCTCTCTGTCGTTGGTGTTCTGCAGAATGTTCAGTTTTAAACTCTCTGAAATCCTCCTTTTTAACATAATTATCACTCATGTTATCGTTCACCGTTTTGATTTCGTCATTGTTCGAGACAATCGCAGTAGTATTTTTAGATATCTTTTTATTTATCTCAGATATTACTAGTGTTATCGTAGCACCTAGCGCCACTGCAATTACGCCCATTATCCAGTACATTAGTGCGGTCACGGTTTACCCCTTTCAATTAGTAGAATGTTTATCGAAAGAATCCCACGTCTAACGATTAAAATTATATCTTCGAAGCTTTTCTATTTTCAAAGAACAACATCATAAATCCTAATAAATAAATACCAACAACCGGCGGAATGATGTACAACGCTAAATATAAAATAACTTCTAATACTATCATAATTACTCCTTTCCTTCTAAAAAATCTTCTTTTGCTAAGTCGTACCCTTCATCGTTGACTTTCTTTACAGCTTTCGCCTTTTCTTCGTCACTAGAATTTTGATAATTAGAGCTATTAAACAAAGTTTTTAATCCTTGTTCTGTGTATTCGCCCATTACTTTTTGGAAATCTGATTTTTCCTGAGTTGTTAATTCGTATTTAACTTTTTTACTTGTTACGTTTTTCACTCTCGCTCTAGGTAAGAAAGACTTCCCAACTTCATTATACAACCTTAACAGTTCATTAGTCAAAGCGTCGTCTTGCTTCTTAGCAAAGAATCCAGGAGAAAGGAATTGTTGCACTGCGTTTAGTGCGCCTTCGCCATATTTAAGTTCTTCTCCGAATATACCACGTTTAGGCGGTAAACTCGTAGTTAAACCAGGTGTTTTAGATTGTGCTTGCGTCTTAAATGTTTTCAATATACTCGAATAGTCTCGCTCTCTTTTCACAGGATCAACAGTCCTTGCAATCTGTCCTCCAACAGTAGGTATACCTTGACCAATATAATCTAGAGGTAACTCGAATATTTTCTTAGCAACTCCATCATAACCACCGAAGAAATCAGTTATGCCGCTTAACATTGTTTGTTTAAAAATAGTGTCTATACCTGAAGTTACAGCAGTCGCAGTAGCGTCAACTATACCCGACTCTTCTTTTTTCATCATTTCTTCAGCAAAAGCAACACCCATAAAGTAAGGGATTGCTGCGGGTTGTGCCCAATCTATCGTGTATGAACCGTTTTTCATAACAATCGAATTAGGCAATATACCAGCTCTTGATAGCAAAGCTTCTTCTTCGGGATCTGCTTTGTACTCACCTCTAGCCATTCCGTTAAATGCCATATAAGCACCCAATGCTGACAATCCAGCGCCAGTTGTACCTTTAGAGAATATCTCTATTGCTTCCGCAGCTGGTGCGTTACCTGCTATTTTAGCGATACTTTTAACTACTCCTATCGGCGAATAGTCAATACCTGTTTGAGCAATGTTTGCAGGTGTCTTACTGAAAGGTATAGCAGCTTCTACTAACAGTCCGTACTGAGACTTTTTACCTTTTGCGATAATATCAGCTAGTGCGTTCTGTTCTCTAAATGTAGCTTCTTGTGCTCGTCTTAATGCATATGCTACAGCTTCTTGTGTAGGTTCTGTCATTCCTCTAGCTTGCATAAACCCAGCTAAATCTCTAACAAAGTGTTTTTTAAGGAAAATTATATCTTCTACTTCTAATGTGTCTTTTGAAAATTTACTTACTTTCTCTAATGCCTTGTTAGAAAAGTCCTTTAGTTTTTTTGCGCCTGTTGTGATTTTACCATCAGTCTCTTTAAAGTTAACACCAGTATCAAAGATTTTCTTCTCTGCGAAAGGTGACTTGATTCCGAATATTTCCCAACGAGAGCCTTCTGATAACTCTTTTGTGTGTTCATCCCAATATTTAGTGGCCGTTTTTCTATTAGCCTTGTTAGCAAATACTGATTTAGTACGCTCTGCTTGTGGTAAGAATGCTTTTTCTAATACTGCAGCTTCCGTATCAGCAACTTTTTTAACCGCAGCCATCATGCTATTACCTAATAAGTTTCTAGCGTGAGTCTTAGGATTAGTTAACATTGCAATTCTTCTCCACGAGTCAAATTTTTCACGTCTAGTCGTAGGTATCCTTTTGGAAATAGATTCGTATAATTCTTCAAACAGTTGTGTTTTCTCTGCGTCCGTTGTTTCTGAAGTGAATTTAGCAACTTTTGCAAGTTCTTCTTCGCTCAATTCAATTTTTTTCCAACCTTTTTCACCTTTGCCTATCAATTTCTTTTTACGAGGACCGTATCTCTTCAAACCTTGATCGTTAAGCTTCTTAATTTCTCTTTCTAAATATTGCAGAACGGTAGCAGGGTCGTTAGCTTCTCTTAAAATCTTAGCAGCTTGCGAATATTGACCAGCTTGCGTTAAAGTTTCTGCTACGTCAGATAAAACTCTTCTCATTGCGAATAAATCACCTTGAGCCGCAGCTTCGTTAGCTAATAATTTGGCGAGTACAACGTTATCAGGAGTAAACTCTGTCTTTGTTAAGTCGAAATCTTTTAAAGCTTCTTCGTATCCTTTGTCGAATCTAGCTAAAGCCTTGTCTAAAGTTGTTGCATTAGTTAATTCTGTGTAAAAATCTGAGTCTTTATCGAAGCTTGCGTTAGCTTCAGGTGCGATAGCTTGATCCGTTCTTATGTTTCTACTGAATCCACGCTCAATCTGACCATCTTTTGTACGTTTTGCAGTTCCGTCTGCGTTACGTTTAACTGTAGTCTCTATTCCTGGTATTTCAAACGTAGTTACTAAATCATCTTCACCTTCTATTTTAGCAGCTTGCGGCGACTCTTTACCTGGTGCAAACTCAAACTCATCAATTCTAGCATCATCAGCTGCAGCTTTACGGCTATCTTCTAGCGTTTGTCTAAATACGTTAGGTTCGGGTTCATCTATTTGGACACCAAACTTTTTAATAGGTTGTGATGCACCTCTACTGTATAAATCATTAGGATCAAACAATATAGAAACTTCATGAGGGTCTGCGCCTGTTAATTTACCTCCTACGTGTTTATAGCCATCGTACCCTATTTCTTTCAAGTTTATTTGTAACTCGGTTAAAATTTCTTCTGACTCAGACTTGGAAACAGCTCCGGACATTTCGTCAGTTATTTTTCTATATAAATCATACCCGGTGTCGCCTTTGTTGTCATTGATAATTGAAGTTATATTAGTGTCAAACAAATCATCAACAGGCTCTAGAGCTCTCCTATACTCGTTTAAAACTTGTTCGTCAAACGGAACTTCTAAGTCTAACAGTTTAGATCTATCTATACTTGCTTGATAAATAGTAGGAACTCCACGTCTTTTGGATCTCGCTCTTGCATATCCTCCAGCGATATCTTTAGAATCGGTCAAGTATATACCAGGCCCGAACAAACCCTCTGTATTTGTCAATCTAGGCTCTAAACTCTTCGCTGTTAAACCTTTAGTTCCGCTTCCGTGGTAAACTATATCAAAACCATCTTCGTCTACCCTAGGGGCTTGTTGTACTATAGGTTTTTCCACAGGGATGTCCACAGTTGTTGATAAGTCTCCATCGATCTTAGCAGGTTCTACTGATTGTTTAAACGGATTAACCTCTAACCCTTCTGTTAAAGCTCTGTCTTGTGTTTTAATAGTGTTTAAGCCTAATACATCAGATACCTTACTAGCTTGCGCAGGGTCTAACTGTTTGATTCTATTAAGCGCTATCTGTCTACCGTCATCACCTAACTCTTCAATAACTTTCTTTAGATTAGTAACCTCTTTACTCTGAAAAGCTTCTTGGAAACCTTTAGCATCTGATAGTCTACCGATAACTAGATTTAATCCGATATCAATAGCAGTATTACCTGCAAGATTCCAAAACGTCTCACCTAGATCCTTTTCGCCTTTTAATAGTGGTATCCATTCTTGCGGCGCTTGTACAATTCTATCAGCTACTAAATCTACCGCTTGATTAGCTGCGAACTGTGAACCTAGTTTACTAGTTAACCACCCGCCAAACTTAGTAGCGCCTAGTGCAGCGTTTACCGCTTGATATTGTGCAGCTGTTCCGAGTATTTTACCACCTACGAAACCTTGTTTAAACTCAGGTGTTTCTCTAGCTTGTTGTATCAACTCTTCATCTGTGTCGAATACGGTGTCTAAAGGCTTGATTAATTGCTTTCCAAATGGTAAACCTTCTATAACTCCACGCCCTCTTACGTTTGCTACAGCTTGTTCGTTCATGAACTCTTGGCTCAACTCTCTTACGCGTTCAGCGTTTCCACCTTGAATAGTAAGTTGTCTGATTTCCTCTTGTATTCTATCCATGTTTTCTTTAGCTACATTGCGACTTTCTTTCCTGATTTTAGCATCTTCCTGACGTTGTTGTATTTCAGGCTGATTACGGCTTGCAAACCTTTGACGTTCATTAGTACCCGAACCGCGTTTAATCTCGTCTAAGAACGATTTAGGCTGTTCTACGGGTATCTCTGTGCCTATAGGTTTCCTAGCAACAGAAGCAACCTTCTCAAAGAAAGAAGGCTCTTGTTGTTGTCGTTGTTGTGCTACTTGTTGTGTTTTCTCAAAGAACGTAGGTTCAAATTGACCGGCTTCTATGTTTCTAGCTTGTTCTATTGCTGGTCTATCTATGCCACTAAGAGCGCCTAGGAAAGATTTATTTTTAGTTTTCTTCTTGTTTAATTCGTTTAAAAAACTTGGCATATTCCCTCCTATTGTCCTACGCTAGGATTAATGTTAACCCTTCTTTGTAAATCTATCGGCTCTAATCCGTAAGCATCCATAATAGCATACCCTTGTTCAATTGAATATCTACCATCGTTGTTAATCATCCATTCGATGACTGATTGTCTAGTGTTACCACCTTTTTGCTGAATGTATCCTTGTAAATCTGCATTAACAGCATCATCATTTGGACTCCCATCAGTTGAACTTGCTTGGAAATTAGGATCAACGTATCCTTCAGAAACTCCAAACACTCTAGCTTCTTCAGCTGTTAACGGTTGACCGTTGTTAATTTTAAATCTTGCATTTGTAGCCAAAGCACTATCAGATAACCCACTAGTACCACCGCCACCACTTGAAACCGTTCTAGGTTTAGTAGCTCCGGTTTGTACTCCTAAAGCAATTGCTTCTGATTCATTTAACGGAATACCTGCATCCCACTTAGTAAATGCTAAATCTAAAGTAGTTGCATCTCCTGAAATTTGGTCTTGTACTGCTTGCGCTTCAGATGCTAACAACTGATCTCTACTAAATCTAGCTTCGTCTAGTAAAGCAGCATTAGCAGCTTCGTTAGCTTGAACGTTTCTAGCAATATCAGCAGCGGTAGCACCTTGTGTTAAAGCAGTTAAGCCAGTACTAAATTGGTCTTGTGCTTGTTGTCTACCAAATGCAATGCCTTGTTCTTCTTCCGTTCTAGCGGCGTCTATTCCTGATTGTCTACCTTGTAAACTAGTTTCTAACCCTTGTGCTTGTCTTAACGTTCTTCCGGTTTGTTGTCCTGAGAAAGGCGAGAATCCAGCTAATCTATTTTGTGCTACTCTAGTCCCTGCTACTGCAGAACCCTTTAAAGCACCGAATCTAGGATCTAACGATTCTGCTTGTCTATCAAATTGTGCTTGAGTTCCAGCTAAAGAGCCTTCTAATAGAGTTGTACCTTGTGCTATTTCTGCTTCTTTGGCAGCTTGACTCTCTCTTCTACGTTCTTCTCGCATTCTGTTAATGATAGATTCAACACTTTCTACTTGCTGAACATTTTTAGGAGCGTTGTTAACCAATGTAGTATCTGCTAAAACAACCTTTTCTTCTCCTGCAGCTTCTGCTTTTCGTCTTTGTCTTTCTTCAAACTCTCGTTTAGCTCTAGCGTCATACTCTGCTCTAGTCAATCCTGAGTTACCAACCGTTTGTTCGGTGCTAACAATTGGTGTTATTTTAGGCACAACTGTTACAGTGGTTTGCTTTTTCTTCTTTTTCTTCTTAGCAGCTATTTCTTTTGTAGCTTCCCCTATTGTTTTAGCAGGGGTTGTTTTCTTTTTATTATCTACGATTCCAATTCTAGCTATTGCCATATCAACCTCCTATGCTATCGATCCGAATAATACCCAAATATCAGTATCTATTTTCTTTAAAGTTGCAACTGCGTTTTCACCTGCTATTTCAAGATTTCCGTCAAACGATTTAATTGTAACCCCAACACCGAAAGCGAAATTGACCGCGCCTAGACCGTATTGCATTATTTCTATTTTCGTACCTATTGGAAAAGCAACGCTAGAGTTCGGCGGAACTGTAAAGGTTATAGCTGTTCCGTTTGTGCACTTTAAGAAATCTCCTGCATCAGTCAATAGTAATGTGGATGAAATTGTTTTTTCGTTAACCCCTCCGAGTATAGCATCATCTACGTAACTCTTAGGTGTGGCGTGATTGGAATTTGTCGGTGCATTCCCGTACAAGAACACTTCGTCATAAGTGTTTAAATTGCCATTAACAATAGCTTCTTCAAATTCCGCAATTTCAGAGAATGTTTTTTCTCCACCTATAGTCTGATTGGTAGACTTGTCAACAAAGTTATCATCTACGTAATCTTTTCTAGTTAATTGGTCTGCTGCAGTGGGAGCTGCGTCACACACTGGTATTGTACCTATGAATTGCGTAAGACCTCTGAATCTATTGACGTTATAAAAATCTGTAACACCTGAGAAAATTGCATTATCTATAAAACTTGCATCATTCTTGAATACAGTTGTTGAATTAAAATCAACATTTTCTTCGAAGTCTTTTTTCCCTATGATTGATTGGTCTCCGTTTAAACCATCTAGAACCTCGTTTATCTGATCTTGATTATATATTGCCCTTGCGTCATAGTCAGCTTGTACTGCTGCATAGTCACCACCTTTGCTAGCTCCGAATTCATTTGCAGAACCGCTATGTTTAAAAGGGAAGTCACTTGGTGTTTTTTTACTTGGTAAAGCCATATTAAATCTCCTTTCCTTCGCTTACGTTAATTTCAAAGTTGGTTATAGTTGCAGGTAATCCGGTTGTACCACCTATTTTAGCTTGGAAATACTCACAATCCTTAACCTTAACCTTACTTTTAAAACTCTTAGGGAATAAAGAACCACCATAAACCATAGTTGAATACGTCCAAGACGAGTAAACTAACGATGTTATTTCAAAGTTATCTTTTAACACATAATTATTATCAACATCACTTCTTGTCCACAAGTTAATATTTGTGTCAGCGTAACCTTGCATAGTTACATAAACGTCATCTACATTCTCTCTAAGTTGTGTTGTTCTTAGGTTTGTTAACTTTGTTGTCCAGTAGAAATCGTATTCACTAGGATAAGGATCAAAGAAGTTCGTTCCTTCTTGTTCATCTACATAAGGTAATGTTTCATCTACTGTTTTGAATCTACTGAATGTAGCGCCTAATGTACCGAAGTGTAATTGATTATCTATAACAACCCAACATCTAACACCTAAGTTGTTTAATATATACCACTGAGGTAAATACTTACCTGATGCCTGGTCTAAAATTGTATTGTTGTAATCACATACCCAAACCACGTTAGTAAAAGGATTACTTATATAAAGTTTACCTTTGAAATCAATAGAAATATATTCATCTAAGAATAAAGTTCCAGCGCTTTCTGCTTCTAATAATCCTACTATATCACTGAAATTAGTATTTTTGTTGTAGTTAATTGCATCTGATTGTATAATTATACTGTTCTCGGCTAATACTTCCTTGGGAACAACCTTTCCGTATCCATCCTTGCTAAGCGCCCAAGCTGAATTGTTTATCAACGCAACCGAACCTCGAGCTAGACAACCCTTATAAGGATTTAGTTCTTTATGATAGAATACCACTTCGGAACCTATTATATTAGTTCCTCTAACCCATGTAGACTCCGCTCCGGTATCTTCGTTGTTCTTATAAATGATTAACTGATCACTTTGAGTTTGATAAGCTATAATCTTTTGGTCGTCAAAACCTATCTCATCATAATCTGTTAAAGGGAAATAAGTCGGGTCTGATTGACCGTCGTGTATTCCTGAATGGAAATCTAAGTTAGGATAATCAGGATTACCACTAAACCATGCAGATATTGCAGCTTGACCACCATATATAGCTGATAAAGTACAATCTGTTATAGTTGCTGCGTCGGTAAAGCCTACAAAAGGCGTATTAGGTTCAAATACAACTCTAACCGCATCGTTTCCATCTATGTTGATTGATTCAGGCGGGAATGTAACATAAGTTATCACCCCTGTGACTAGGTTTCTAGTGTAGTTTGTTGTAACGGTTTGTAAATCCCATGCGCCAGTTGTAGCGTTTCTGTAATACACCTCTATTGTTGATTTAACATCATCTATTTGTAAAGTTACAGTTGTGCTTCCTGTTACGTGTTGAAACTCTTGCGCTCTTTTAGGTTGTATCATATTTAATTCTTCTAAAACAGTACCACCACCAGTTTCAGGAGTGTTAATTGTGTTAGTGGGAATATACCCTACTACATCTACTAAACTTCCTCCGGTTTCATATACCATAAATCTATCTCTAGTTAACAAATAGAATTTACTATTGTACTCGAAAGCTGAGAAAGGTTCTGTTGCATACCCCGAACCTACAATAGAAGATGTGTAACTTTGCGTTGTATCATAAGCTCCTTGACCGTTAATTATTATAGCGCCTTTTTTATAGTTAAACGCTCCTAATATTACACCGAAATCACTTGCATAGTCATGGACTATCTTAATTCCTAATCTAGTTGTTAAATCACCTTTGTTATTAGGTAACATATTCAAGCAACCAGGTGTGTTTAAGTCTGAAATGGTATCATTACTAGATGAAATATCGATACCACCGAAGCTTGCCGTTCTTAATGTTCTTGTATTGTCTCTTATAGTTGGTCTTGATCTTCTTGGAAAAGGCATCTTACCACCTCTTTCTTCTGATAGGCGTTTCTACTGCTCTCTTTTGGTTGTTTGCTAGAGTTGCATTAGCTGCGTCTATACCTATACTAGAATATCTATCACCTACACTATACTTTTTATCAACATTTGCTTTAAGTTTCCCTGCTACACTGTTGATTAATGAAGTTAAATACTCATCTAGTATGTCTAATTCTGTATCATCTGCTATATTAACGTTATTTTCATCATATTCTAATAGTGTTGGATAAGCTGCATACTCAACTTTAAATTCGCCTTCTGTTTCGTAAGGGAATATAATTTTCTTTCCAGCTCTGATATACATTGAAGAAGGATACTCTTCATAAGAGCCATCGTCTTTTAAAATGTTAACTCTTTCTAACAGATATAAATCACTTGGAGAGTCATATTCTAATTGACTTTCGTAAGATACTGGAAACTCTTTGTATTCAGTGAACAACGCAACCCATCTAAAAGGATAGTCGTATGTGCCTGAAAATCTAAGTCTAAGCTGATTAGCGTCATCTGCCTTAGTAACATTGCCTTTATACAATACATAACCGTCACCGACAGTATGAGCGTGTACAATAGCATCTATGAGTGTCCATACGCTAGGTGCAGTCTCTTCTTCTATATAAACCGTACCACTACCACCTATTTGTAATGAATAAGCTCTTGCTGCTCCTAATTCGAATGTTATATCAGTTCCTTCGAAGTCGTATTCTTCCCACGATCCACCTAAACCATTTTTAGGGTTCTTTTGAGCTATTAAATATGATTCTTTCTTGCTCTTAGTAACAGTAACTAAGTATGTTAACTCTTGATTAGTGAAATCTGTAATCGATAGAATGTAGTCTTGTTTTGATGCTTCAGAAGTTAACGCACCACTAGCAGACCACTCACCAATTTCCATGATTGTGTTTCTTTTAAAATCTTTAAATAACATCAGTTACCTCCTTGCCTTATTTTATCACAGATGTTAATAGTGTTCAATTTGTAAAAAGGGGCATAAGCCCCCTTGTTATCATTCTGTTTCTAATGGCTCTAATTCTGTTATGAAAATCAAGTCAGGTCCGAAGAAGCTTTGTAGTTCTCTGAATCTAGCAGGTGTCATAAAAGTTCCACCTTCTCCAATTGAACCGTTTCCGTGTTCGTCTCTATCAACCTTCACATAAATCTTATCATTTCTTTGTTCAAAGTTCATTTTAGGCTCTTGATTTTCATAACTTTTACGGCCATCACCTAATGTAGGATGGCATTTAGCTTGTAGCGATTCAATGCGGACCAGCATTATAGTGTTTAAAGGTGCTGCGTTTACTGCTTGTGCATTACTCATTATAACCTCCTACTTCCATTCATACCCTATTAACAAGGCATTTGTTATTACGATATTAGCACCTATATCATCATTCGGATTTGCTTCTGCATCTCTTAAAGCTGATATAACTACACCACCGCCTTCAATCCCTACTTTGTTTATAGGTATTTCAAAGCTAACCGTTTGCCTAACGTTTTGTGAAGGAGCTGCAACTGTGACGATTTTAGTCTCTAAAGTATCCGCTGGTATCGCTTGATTGTATAAATAGTTCTGACTCACTTGTTTTGAAGAAACAGTGAATTCAATATCACCTGTGTTTGCACCATCAACATAAAATGATAATGACAATTGAAGCGGGATTGATGTATCTAATCCCTTTGTAAAGTTTTGAATTAACAAGAAACCATCTTTTTTTGTGTTTTCCCATTTGTTCTCTTTGTATTTAGCTGATATGTCTGTGCAATATTGAACCGTTTGGTCTTTAGGATCATTAAGTCCGTTTGCTATAATCCCTCTAAGTCCTTCTTGAAGTGTCACTTCTCTTCTTGCTAATCCAAACAATTCTTCTAAACCTGTTGCATTCTTTTCTGCTTTGTTTGTATTGTGTTTAATTTGTTCTAATACTGGTGATGCTGTAATTGCTGCCACAATTCTGAATCTTGCCCAATACATAGTGTGATCAACACCATTAATATTCAGTGTCTGAGCTGCCCAATTTGTATCTAGCGGATCCGCAGGGTTCATGCCGAATCTAATGTGTTCACTTAGATTGCTTGCGATTTCCCATCCATGTTGATCATGTGGGTAGTTTGAATCTGATGACATATACAACTCTTCTTCCCAAACGTTAATGTCATTTAGAAATTCACCAACAATATTTTCTGGTTCTGCTGCTATAGAACCAAGAGAAGTGTATTTCATTTTAACCCCTAGCCTTGGCCGTTCTGAACCTATCATAACCACTTGGCCTATGTTTCCATTCGTGAACATAGGTGCATTTGAAGCTGTGTCAGACTGCCAGCTTACGGTTTCGTCCACAGCACCTGTGATCACGTTTCCAACTTCATTAGCAACATCATACTTGAATGCGATCTCAACAGGATACGAATCACCTTCTCCAAAGACAGACTCTTTTCCATTGTCTTTTGTTCCGATTGACACCTGCTCTGTAAATATAACCCCTGCATCGTCACCTGTTTCTGTTACTTCTGTAAATGAAAAGAAAATTTTCACATACTCCCATAGTTTACCAATGCTTTTTGCCATTATTAAACCTCCTCTATAGCGAAATAACCTTCTGTATCGACTGCATATTCACCTTCGCTATCTATCGCAAATTCAGCCGTATTAAAACCCATTTCCTTTAACAACTTTTCTTCACACGTACCAGAAATAGGTGCTTCCATGAAGGCAAGTTTGCCAGTTGCTATATTGAAGTACATTTGATTAAATTGATTCTCTGCCATATCTGCAAACGGCATAACCTTGTTAACCCCATTAAGTGATGAGATATTATTAGTATCATTGATATAACGAATGTTGTATTGATCTGATAGTATTGCAGAGTTACCTACTTCAATTGCTCCTGGGGTAGGTTGAGAAACCGTTTTATCACCTTCGTAAATAACTGCTTCTATTGTGAGACTCTCCGTTATAGGTATCACAGCACTAAACA
>Ga0255048_10000514_pt1 | contig 29986 bp, 49 predicted proteins | sample JV7_2_2_MG_FD_183619 | JGI IMG/M metagenome (GOLD analysis project Ga0255048, IMG submission 183619) | Seawater microbial communities from Jervis Inlet, British Columbia, Canada - JV7_2_2 | ecosystem: Environmental > Aquatic > Marine > Inlet | place: Canada: British Columbia | collected 2016-10-06
CGAAACTTTTTACTATGTTATTCCAATCACTATGCTTTTTGTAAGCTAGTTCTAAAATTGATTTCATTTATTTAATTATTAAAATTAGCTCTAACTTGTTCGTTTGGTTTATTAGGCGTTAGTGTTCTAGGGACAAAGTATTCTAATGGGTCATATATTTCGCCAACTACAAAAGGCAATCCAAACTCATTAATACTAAAGCTAAACGTATCAAAAGCGTAACCTCTAGAGCGTTTGCAGCTTACTGTTATCCATTCTTTATTGACTGTGTTTATTTCAAGTTGTATTTGGTTTTCTGTCTTTTTTTCAAGGAACGAGCCTAAATGTCCTGTTGGTTTGTCGCTTCCGTAATTACTATGTATGACCGTTACTATATGGCAATCGTATTTTGCAGATAGTTGCATTATTTTCTGAACACATAAATTTGATTCTTCTAAATTATTAACGTCAGACACCAAATCAGCAATACCATCAATAATAACTAAACCATTTTTACCTTTGTTTTGCTCTAAACAGTGTTCTATAAATTGTATCCGTTCCTTATACCCTATTGTCCTAAGTGCGTATGTGTGATAACAACCTATCTCTTTAGTGTTTGACATATCTTGAACACGCTTAAAAACTCGTTGAGCGTGCCAGTGCCCTTGTTCTGTATCAAAGTGCATTAAGCAACGTCCGTCACGATGACCTTTTATTTTACCACCAAAGTTATTGCCACCGCTTAAATAAACAGAAGCTAGTAAAGATACAAAGAAGGTTTTTTTTGATTTTGGGGGTGCTTGTACGAAGCTGAAATTTCCATAAGTCCCAATTGGAATTGGCATTGTGATGTCACCCCCTTTAGCTTGTATGGTTTTTTCGCCCAGACTTAAAGCCGTTGGAGGGTACTCCATAACCTCTGATGTGTCGATAGTGCATTCTTCTGCTATCAACTCCATCAACATATTATGTGTGGTTTGTTCTTCTGTTATCTCTTTCATTGTTTTGTATTGTTTTATGTTACTTTCTTATGTTGTATGTTATATTTAGGGTTTAAATTTCTTATTAAGTTTCTTTCTAATATATCTATAATTTTACGATGTTTTGACCATTTATCAGTATCTTCATACACTTTAAAATTATTAATTCTTGAAATATAAACCTTATCAATATCTTTAGTTAGTCTATGTGACATTAATCTATCCCTAACATAAATGGTTTGACCTACATATATTACTTTATTATTATTAAATAAAACATATACTGTTTTAATATTATCTCTGCCAAAACAAAAATAAGGTTTATTATTTTTTAAATCATATTTAATAAAATCTATTCCGAAATAATTAATAGTATTATTCATTCTGTTATTGTATTGTTTTGTAAAGGTAATAAAAAAGGCGGTTATTACACCGCCCTAGTTTGTTAAAATGGTAAGTCGCTTGTTTCAGCTTCTTGAACCACTTCCTTAGCTTCTTCACGTTCCGCTTTCACGATGTTTCCATCTGTCCAAACAACTTGACCGTTCCCAATGTAAGTTCTTGGTTTCTTAGCTTCACGTTCTTCTTGTGTTTGGCTAATCATAATTGATGCGTTATTTCCGTAACGTGTTTCGTCATTTACTGACATTGTAAGGTTTACATAAACCGCTCCATCTTTTCCAGCGATGAATTTCTCCTTTGGTAATTTGTCCACTCTTAGTGAATAGTTGATAATTGCTCCCATAATTTAATTTAATTTAATTGTTATTTATTTTTTAAATGATTCTGATTCGTCCTCTCCAAACACTCCTTGTTCGTAAAAGCCTGTTAATTTTAAAACGGCTCTGCTCATTGCTCGTTTCTCTGCCATTTCAGCTACATACCAACTATTTGTTGAACTGTCTTTATAACTATCACCTTTTAAGGCACTTCCAAAAGTTTCAATCGTTGCAGCTCCTTTATGTGCTACGGCTTTAAATACCGCGAAATTTGGTTCGCATCTTACAACCTCATAACTTATTTGAATTTTGGCTACGGCTTGAATCTTGTCGATTCCGCTTCTGGTTATGATTAAATAGTGTTGATGTTTAAATACATCGTCTTTTTCAAGTTTATACTCTTTGTATAACTCTGTTAATTTTTCCTTGTTCATATTATTTGTTTTTGATTTCTATTTGTGCTTCTAAAAATTCCACTCGTTTCTGTAAAGCATCAATACGAGCGTTTAAGTAGTCTATTGTATCAGGGCTTGAACTTCTTTTAACATCTTCTGAATAAGTCATATTAAATCTCTTTAAATAATTCGTAAGGACTATCTACGTCTAATAAAAATCTTAAGTCTGTTACCAAACCATAAGGCATATCTCTAACAAATTCGTAAAGCTCTAATTGGTCAACTGCATATCCAACTAAAGCTGGGTGCTTAACATTTCCTGTTTCTAAGTTGTCTTTGTACTCTGGTTTTAATCTTTCAAATAAATTCATAATGTATTGTTTTAATTAATATTAAGACAAATGTATAACAAATAATTCAATAAAAAAAATATAAACAAAAAAAACCACCCTTTTTAGAGAGTGGTCTTAGTTTGGCGGTTAGCCGATATTAAAACAAAAACAATACTTTACAAAGATACATTAAGTATCTAGTTCTTTAATTAACAATTCATATTTTTCTATTAACATTTTAAAAGTTTTGTTGATTTTTTAATTCGTCTAGTTTAGCTTTGTAATCATTAAATATATCTAACCATTCATCGTCTGATAGTTTGTATATCTCACGTGATTTTATTAATAGTTCTTCTGATAGTTGTTCTCCTAATGATAAAGAATATTCATATTGACGCCCATACTCAAAACGGTTACATTTACGGCACTGACTGTAAACGTTTCTAGGGTCGTAGCGAGTAGATAATCTACCCCTTGATATAAAGTGACCAGCATCGCTTTCTGTAAAATGTATAGGTTTTTTACAGGTTATGCAATTACAATAGCCAGTATTATTATCAGCATCTCTACGTCTTATATATTCGTGAAATACTTTGTCAATTTTATTTTTCCAGTATTTTAATGTTTTTTTTGCCATTTTTGAATAGTTCCCAGATATCTTATCTATTTGTTTAGATTTATATTTATCTATTTGTTTTGGTATTTGTTTTTTTATGCCTTTAAGGGCAACAAAAACGTTTAGCTAATTAATCAGCTTAACAAAAAATTCAAAGTTATATCTTTTATTTTAATTAAAAAAGAAAAAAGTTATTTATTTTTCCAATGCTTTGTTATTTTCTCAGCTGAACGCATCCCGAAATAACCACCATAAACCAAAAGCAATAAAGAACTAAGTAAATCAATCCAATCAGAAGATATTTTAAAGCCATCTAAAGAACTATCTAATATTATGTATATAAATAGCGTAGCGGTTAAAAAAGCCAACGTTAAAGGTCTTATATTGCGTGTTAAATAACTGTCTGTATTGTTGTCTGAAACCCATCGCTTTGTCGTTTCTTGCATTTCTATTTTATCGAAGTTTAGTTCTTCTAATAAAAGTTGTTTATCTGTTTCGCTTAATTTGTCATCAGCACCTATTTTACTAGCTAAAACCTCTAAGGCTTCTATTCCTGTAACGTTCCCAGCTATTTTTAATAGTTCTGGTGCTACTTCCTTACCTTGTTTTAATAACCAACGTAAAGCATCTCCTACTCTTGTCGTTCCGTTTTTATCTTTGTATTTAGGCATTATTCCAACGTGCTTTAGTTTTTCTAATATCGTAATGTGTAAAAGTTTGGTACATACCTAAGCCACCTTGAAGTATTTCCCCAGATAAAATCAGTTCTTCTAAATAGTCGTAAGTATCTAAAACTGGGTCAAGTCCTTGTATAACTATATCAGCAGCTTTACCTAGTAAGTGTTGAGAGTTTACAGAACCACCGACCGACTTATTATGTGCTTCACATCTATAAGCACTGTTTATTGTTATAGGCATCGCAACGCAATCTCTAACATACTGTAATTGGTTTGCTAGTTTGGTAATATTAACCAAAACATCGCTAGGCATTTCACAACCACACTTACAATCAAATTCTTTTATGCTAAAATTTTTAGTCATTCTTTTTCTTATGCGTTTCGTAAATCTTTTGTGCAGTATATCCTATTGACAATAAAAGCAATATAATCTTTAAACTATTCTCTATGTGTGTAAAGCTTACACCTAAAGTTATAGCGTTTAAAAAGCCTATTTTCAAATCTTGTAAAGTCATTATAATTTATGCTTCAAATAGTCAATCCCATAAAAAGAGTGAACTCCATTACTGTCTAAATCTACACTAGCCGACTTCCAGCCGTATGGGTGGTCTGCTTTGATTAACTCACCATCTTCGCTATAAGTGTCTTCTAATTGCCACGCTACATCTAAGTGATATTTACTACTTAATACTGGTGCTTTAGTTTCATTGCCTTCTGAGTCGTATTCGCCTTGTTCTAAGACGATATTACCTAGTTTAACGATACTATGCTTGTGCGTTGGGTACTCGTTTCCTTCTTCATCTGTTGATACGCCTAAAGCCTTTATTTTAGCTTCTGCGGTCTTTTGGTCTTTAAACTCGTATTTTCCTATATACATTTTATTTATTTTATATTGTTGTTAAACATTCTAGTTCTTCATCTGTAAGAGCTTCTTTAAAAACTGCTATACATTTAGTTTTACCAAAGAAATTATTACTATAAAAACCATTAAAACTTAGGTTGTTAAAAGTATTTGCAGAAGGCGTGACTCCATTTGAACTTGTTGCGACTTTGTTACCATTTATGTGTAAACTAAAATCATTAAGCTTCCATTTAAAAGCAATTTTATAGAAAGATGTAATATCACTTACCGCTGGTCTTTCGTAAACCTGTAAAACTCCGCCAACTTCCATATATATAATAGCTCTTGATGATGATGTGAACCCTAGTTCAATTCTATTTGAAACAGTGGCGTCATTTATAGATATAGAACCACTAAAATCAGTTAATGAAGCTATCTCTGCATATAGTACTCCCTCTGTTGAGTTTATTAAATCTGAGCTACCTGAACCAAATGCTGCATCGGCTAAACGTGTTTTTATTGACCCTTCGGTTGGTATGTATGAAGTGCTGAATGAATTTTGTTCTAATTGTGCACCCCAAGCGTAAATAGTAGCACTTGAATTAGATGGTTCTGTTCCTCTTAAACCCATTGATAACCTATCAGATGTAGCATCGCTTACTTCAAATCTATTCCAATTAGTAGTAACTGATATTGTTTTATAACTTATATCATCAGAAGATATTTCTATGTTTATATTAACATCTGATTTTAAATAAACAGAAGAAGTGCCATTTATATCAGAACCACCATAGTCCAATCTTATTAAACTATAATCTGAATTACTTGTCGCATTCCCTTTGTTAAATATAATTTTATCAGCGTTTTGTGTTCCATCTGGAGATGTTGAATTATTAGAAGTAACAATTGGCAAAGAACCTGTACCACCATTTAATTTACTCCATTGATTAAAATCTTCTGAATACGTTACTAAATTCGTACTCTGCGGCTCAAATAACCAGCTCCCACGTCCGCTATCTGGTACTACTTCTTGACCTAGAACTTCTTTTACAGATACGTTGTCTATGTAAGAAACTTCTCCACTTGTGCCATTACCTCTTATATAAAAATATGAATCATTTCCAGTTGTAGTTACATACCCTCCGTAAGTGTTTTCAGAAATTAAACTTAAATTTATAGGGTTATTAACGCTATTTATATACCATTGTGGTGATAATCCGTTTGTTATATATGCTTTACAAAAATAAGTTTTTCCCGTTTCTATTGATAAGTCAGTTCTTTTAATAAAACCTTGAGAACCAACGGTTGTAACTTTAGCCATTCCGTTTTCAAGTTCTAAAGTAGAGCCAACGTGTGCTGACCATCCATTTAAACCATCACTAAAATCACCATTACTAACCAACTCACTTCCTAAAGAATCTTGATAACTAAACCCTTCGTAGTTTATTCTAGGTAGGTTAGTGTCGTCTGTAATTTCTATTACTGAAATGTTTGATATACTATAAGAACTTCCACTAGAAGTTGTGGAATAAATTCTTAATTCTTGACCTATTGGAGCAGTAACATTAAAAGTATGTTCTCCGTTTGCATAATTTGCGTAATTAGCTAAATTACTAGCAGCTCCATCTCCTACGCCAAAAAAAGCAGTTCCACTCGTTAAGTCAGCTACTGTCAATTTTATTTGATATTTCTTATTTGCAGTAAAAACATTGCTTGAAGTTCTAATATCACCACCAATAGTATCGCTAAAAATAGCTTTGCTAGTACCAATACTCCAAGCATTCGACAAAGTCCAATCTTGTCCGACCTCTTTAACGCTTACGTTGTTTATTTTTATGTTAGGGTTTGAATTATCAGCATTCTCAATATAAATTGTTGAGTTAATAATCGGACTTAATATTTGAAAAGTATGAACACCAACCGATGTTATTTGTTTCCATTGTTGCCCAACGGTACTTTGAAAAAACACATAAACACTTGAACCTAATTCCTCTACATCTATAGTTACTTGATAATAAGTGTTAGCTTTAGTATTAAGGGTTTGATATGCTTTTGTATATATATTAACGTTTGTCCCTATTAAAGAATTGCCTGAAATACTCCAACCAGATTGTAAACCCCAATCACTATCTGTAGCAAAATTTCCGTTTGTTACTTCCTCCGAACCCTCTTGAGAGAAATCTCCGTTAGAAACTAAGTTACCACTAAGGATTTGCACGTCTTCAATTAAACCTTGTGAGTTTACTCTTGTGGCGCTAGAATTCCTAGTGAAATCGAAGTCTCCGTCTATTGCTTCTTTTACTGAAACGTTTGTTACTTTTCCAACAAAACTATTACTACAAAACACCCCCAAAGGCTGGTCTGATGCCCAAATATGATTTATTGTATAGACACCCGCTGAAGTTATAGTTAATGCTGGTGTACCACCAAGTCCACCATAAACATACAAAGTACCTGATAAAACTTCTGTTACATTTATTGAAATTTTATATAATCTTCCTATTACACCTAAGTCATAACTTGTTTGTGCATAAGAACCACTTACTGCTACTGCTCTAACTAATTGATTAGCCTCAATAGTCCACCCAGTTCCTAAAGTCCAACCAGTAGAGCCATTACTAAAATCGCCATTTGTCACCAGCTCTTCACTTAAAACTTCTTCAGGTTTAACACTTAATATTTTACCATTATCGTAAGATGTTGGAGTAGTTACTATACTCGCTTTTTCTAATAAATTACTCATTATTCACAGTTTTCTAAGGCGGTTAATATTTCGCTAGTTCCAGTCGCATTTTCATAATACGTTGCTCTGGCTTGTAAAGTCGTTAAAAGGTTAGGCACTGCACTTGTTACCGACAAGTCAAAGTATATGCCACCCCAACCAAATTGAACTGGTAATCCCCACCAAGTTGTTTTATATATTTCTCCGTATCCCATTATGTTGTTAATTTTATTATTTCTTCATCTGTTAAAGCGTTCCCAAAAACTTGTGAATTGTAAATCTCACCTTCAAAATTTAAGTAGTCATCATTACCTTGAAATTGAAATATATTTAATTCACTAAATAATCTATTAGTGTCTAAATAACTATTTAAAAGTTGTCCGTTTGCAAAAAGCTTATAGCTTCCGCTATCCCATTTAACCGCTACTTTAAGCCTTCCGCCATTGTGCGTAAAATTATAATTAACTATTGGAGAACTAGGAAACTCATTTATAAAAAACTGTAAAACGTTTGAAGTTTTAAATGCGAATTGTATTAAATTGAATGTCCCACCTCGTAAACTTATTACGTTACCAAGTGTATCACTAGAAGCAACCGCAAAAGGTTTAACGTCTAAAAAAACCACTCCTTTATTTTTGTTAAAATCTGTTTCAGCTTTAACCTTACGCTCCAATTCTCTTGTAACGGTACTGCCTTCCGTTTTAATGTAGCTGCTTAAATAGTTACCTTCTTCAAGTTGTGCCCCCCAGAAATAATTATAATCGCCTTTAGTGACAGTAAGATTTCCATTTGATGTTGTTCCGTAAATGTAAGGTCTTACAGTTGTGTTTCCAGAAGTTTCACAAGTGATGGATATTCTATACCACCCATTTGTAAAAGATTCAATGCTGTTATCTATTAACGTTATTTCGCTTCCAGTTGTTTGAGGGGTGAAAGATGTTCCTTTTCCTAAATCAAAAAATATACTTGAATAATCTGTTTCAGCGTCATTAAACAAGGCTAAGTTGCAATATGTAGCATTTCCTTTTTTAGCAAAAACTGATAAAACAATAGTTGAACCGCTTGTAATTGAAGCAGACCCCCTAAGTCTCATTCCAAGAACGCTAGACGAATTACATTCTAATTTGTCAGCGGTTTCAGTTCCTTCTGGTGAAACGTCTTCGTTTGCTGTTACAGTTGTTCTTGTTTTTAGCCATAAAGCATTATCAAATTCTTCGCTTCTTAATTGTCTGTTTGTTCTACTTCCTTCCATTAAAAGGCTAGGACAATCACCACTCCAATTCAAGCGTGGGTTATTTGAGCCTACAATTGTTTCAATTAAACCGTTTTCTTTTACTCTAGTTGCATCGCCAATCCTAAAAAAATCAAAATCTCCATCACCATCAACTGGTAAAACAGAATAAACTTTGCTGTTTTTATATCCGCTTGGTATTATTGCTAGTATTGGGTTTTCCATTATCTTTCTATTATTATTGAAGTAGTAGCACAGTACCACCATTCACCGTTCACTTGTAGTCTTAACGTTACTGTTTCCCCTTTATTTATTTCTATTGACCTACCAAAATCTAAAACTACTGATTCCCTTACGTTGTTTCCGTAAGTATCTGTTTCACTACCTTTTAAAACACCATCTACATAAACACTTAAAGTCAAAGAGCTTCCACTAGGAAACTGCCTAGAACTATAAGGCATTGACGATATAATAAATTGACTAAAATAACCATTAAACGGCACTGGAATACCACCATAAGAGAACGGAAACGTTGTACTAGAACCATTATCATAAAGCGTGTAGGTATTAACACCACTGATATAATGTCTCCAAGTCACAGATATTTTTTCAGTCGTTAAACCTCTGCTTGTGTATTCTACTGACTTCGCTCTTATAAGGTTATTTGTAGAAATCATTTATTTTTGTATTTCAATTTCATTTCATTATAAAACTGTTTAGCGTATTCTTCGTTTGCTTTAAGTCCTATATATTTTTTTAAACGCTTAACGTTTATTTCTTTGACTTTGTACTTCATAAAACCCAACCATTAAAAACTGTGTCGGTGTCTGGACTTATATCGTTGTCGCTGTTGCTTGTGTATTCTGGAAATTTAGATTGATTAAAACATAAATAATCCACTAGTCTAGTGCTGTAATAATTTGCATACTCTCTAGCTTTACCTACTAAATAATCAACTTCATTTTTATTAACGTTTTCAGCAGTTTCGCTTGAATGCTTAAACACTCCGCCATTCTTAATTTGATATGCCGCAAATGGAATATAATTAACTTGAGCGAACCATATAAGGGTTGGCTGTATATAATCGCTTACAAGGGTTAAATAGTCCCCAGATAAAGTACTGTTTTCAATGTCCGTACTTATTCGGTTGTATAAATCAGTTCCTAGTAAGTTTTGTATGTCAATTTCTTGACCTAGTTTTATAAACTGTATAAACTTGTCAGTATCAACATTCCCATCTAAGATAGAATTTCTTACTAAGTCAGTTCTTGATATAAATAATGCTGTTGCCATTTAGTTTTTGAATTTCATTTTGTTCCAATATTCGGCTGTATAACCTTTGTACTTCATATCCTTTGGTGCTACTGGTACTTTCTGTGCGTTCTTAGGCATTTTAAAACCTTTACTTTTAGCTTGACCGCTTGTTATTTGGCTTTTTTTACCTTCTTTAATTTGATAGGTCTTTCTGAACCACTTATGATTGCATCTAGCACCGCCTTTATATAACCATATAGAGTATGTATCTGAGCCACCTTTGCCAAAACCAGCGTTTACAGATTTTTTACCCATTGCCACAATATCTTCTTTGCGATATACTTTTTTAGCTCCTATCATTTTAGAACAAAACTGTCTGCTGTTTGACCCAGCTTTTTCAGGTGCATAAGAATAACGTACTAAAAACTCAACACCCTTTTGACTATCTTGTTTTGATTTGCCATCTTGTTTGCTTTTTGCGTTTGGTTTAGCCGTTCCAGTACTTACAAAATTCCATATTTTAGACAACGTTGTTTCATCTTCTTCTAGTTCAGTGTTTAAATCTGTTATAACTTCGTCTAGTTCATCGTTTAATTCATAATCAACTTCGCTTTCATCTACTAAATCATATTCAGCTAGTAGTTCTTCTTCACTCTCTCCTAAGTCGATTAATTCATCAGCAATATCACTACCCAATTCATCAGGTAAATCTTGACTAAGTTTAACCCCAGTTTCTTCTTCTCTAGTTTCTGCGTCCTCAACGTTTTCTAAGTCTGTAAATTCTAACGGTTGAAGCGTTTTAAAGTACAATTTAAGGCTCATTTGATTAAATGCTAGTATAGAATCAAAAGCATCTATTAAAAGCGTCTGAAATGGTCTTATAACGGTGTTATCCATTAAGGTACTAGCTGTAATTAATTCTTGTGCATTATTACCAAGTCCGCTATTATCTTTAATACCTAAAAGCATAGGTGAAACCACTCTGTGTGCTACCATTACTTTTTTAGAACTTTCATCACTTAAAAATTGATATTGTTGATGTGCTTCGCTTAGTTGTATAGGCTCAATAGTTGCTGCACTTTCTGGATTGTCATTAAATGCTAAAATAAATTTACCTGCATTGCTAGAACCGCTAAACTTAGAATATATACGGTTTTCTAAGGCTTGGCGTTCTTCAGCGTTTGGTGTACCATTGTTAAAATTTATTAACATTGAAGGAGCTAATCCGTTCAGGATATTATTTAAATGATAGTTCGAGATTTCCTGTTCGAGCTCAGCATATTGTAAACCACCAGCATAATCTGGACTTGAATAGTATTTATACCCAGCTCTGTAAGGTTTTACATATATAATCTCAATATTTTCTTTACTACTTCCAAAAGATGGTATTCTAGTTGTGTGACCTACGTTCTTAACCTTCTTCCAATCATCAGCATAGTAATACGCTTCTATTTCGCCTTTGTCATTACATTTTTCAGCTCTTAAATTTTCAACAGGAATATGTTCAACTTGTGCAATAGTTTTTTTATCCTTAGAGTAAATGACTTGCATAGCACATTGACCCATAAGTTTAAGGTCATAGCATAATTTACGAACCATATCTTTATGAAACAAAGAAATCATTTTAGCGTACTGCTCTGGCTTTTTATTTGAGTTTAAAGCATCTAGTCCACGACCGTAAATCATCTCACTAATTCCATTAATAATAGCGTTATTTGTTGGGCTACCATTGTAACGTTGGATTAAATAATTAAAATAATTGTTATCAGAACCATAACTAACCCATTCTTTGTTTGATTTCTCAACAATTTCTGGAGTTGTGTAAGTACTTAAATTTACTATTCTTAAATCGTTCATATTTATATTATTATAAATTCGTTATCCGAACTTTCTTCACTTATATACTTATCTTTATTGACGCTGTAATATTCATCATTACTTTGGTTAATTGCTTGGTCTGTGCAAAAAATCTTATCCTTATAAATTATATTATTTGAATAAATAACATCTAATATATAAAAATCGCTTTCAGTTAAAGCACCAAAAACAGCATCAAAAGAAATATAGTTCCCATCAATAACCGAAGTAGCATCAACCGTAATAGTTTTGTTTGTACTTTCACTAGTCAATTTTAGGTTCAATGTACCTACCGTAAATTCTCTTGGAATTATCTTAAAGGTTTTATTTCCGCTTGTGGCTATTAACTTCATATTAATATATAAATAAAAAACAATTATTTTGTATTGTCTAGGTATAAAAAAAGGGCTATCCGTTAAGATAACCCTGATTTATAAGTAAAAGTACTAATTATGCAGTTGGGTCAATTTGAACCGCTGAAGCATCGTCAGTAATTACAGTTGATGTTACAAAGTAAGGCGGTGCTGTTTCTTGTGCATTCACCGTTAATGTATATCCTGTTAAATCACCCATTGCTGCACCTGTAACGATAGTCCCTCCGTTTACATCGCCACCATTTTCAAGACCTACTAAAAAGAAATTACCGTTATAATCTTCAACAGCTACGTGTGGACGTGCGTGAGCGATTAATTTAAGTTCTTCTTGTGTAGCTTTGTCTTGAAAGGTCAAAGTCATATTAAGTGTAGTATCATAGAAAGTTGTTCCGTTTTCTCTGCTTGAAGTAATAGCAGTTTCCATTGAACTGTTTCCTTTTACATCAAACTGAAACCAAACAGGGCTTCCAGCTACTGCGGTAATTTCTCCCGCTACGATTGTTGCATCTCCTAAAGTTCCGTAGTCTGCAAAGTAGATAGTTTTAATTCCACCTACTGCCGATTTACAAGGTACTTTACGTCCGCTTGTTATTAAGCATCCCATATTTTTAAAGTTTTTTTAAATAAAAAAGGGTAGGCAGAACCCACCCCTTTAAATTTGATTAGTTAATTATTATACTGTCGTTCTTAAAACGATATCAGTTACCTGTGCATACTGAACACCAGCAGTAAATCTCATTACGATACGAACATTTTGAGAACCGTCATTTTCTGCCATATCAATCACTCGTACTTCGTTCAAGTCATTTAAAAGACCTGTTCCAAAGAATAAGTTAGATTTTTCAGCAGCGATAATTGTTCCAGCTGCTGCACCTCTTGCTGGTACAACTGGAATTCCATCAAAGAATAAAGAACCTAAAGATTGGTTGTTTCCTTTGTTTTCGTATCCGTTAGCACCTTGTCCACCAGACTGGAAACCACCTAAAGCTCTTGTGTAAGCTCTAATTACATCAGAAGCAGCATAGATATATAAATCTTCTGAGCCATAAACAGCTGTTGGAATTGCATCTACAACAGAACCTAATTCAGCGATAACATTTGCAGCTGTAATTGCAGCACCTGTTAATTCTTGTCCAGCTGGTAAATCTGCATCAGCAGCTAATTTAGTTCCGAAACCGTCAAACTGTCCACTTACAGCAGTTGAACCAGACCAGATATTTTTTTCCGTTCTATCAGCTACTTTTGCAGCAACGTGAGCTAGTACGAAATCAGCAAAGTTTGGCGCTAAGTTATCGAATGCCGAGAAGCCCATTTGTTCAGCTTCAAAAGAATCGTGTAAGTCTTTCTTACAGATGTCCATATTAACCTGAAATTCTTCTGGTTGTAGGATAGCTTCTGTTAAAGTTAGCGTTCCTTGATTTGGCTCAAACCCACAAGATGCATCTTTTACGATGTCATCAGTTGAAGCCTTCTGAATTACAGATTTAAATTTTACGTTTGGCATTACGGTAATTAACCCTTTATCCAAAGTGTCAGCAGATAGTAAAGCAGCAGCGATATACTTGCCACTAAATTCTCCAGCATAAGTTGTTGTTAATGATACACTCATTTTATTTAGTTTTAGTTGTTATTAATTATTTAGTCTTGACATTACTCTATCAATAGTAGTGCTTTTTCTGTTTTTAGAAACACTGAATTTTGATATAGCTTTGTTTACTTCTGGATTTGATACGATAGGCTCGGCACTTGGCTCGTTTAGTTCAGCTTGTACTTCAACAGGTACTTCATTTAACTCAACTTTTTCGTGTTTAGCTAATTCTTCTGTTAAAAGGTTTCCTAAGTCCTCGCTTAAATCTTCTTTTGGTTCTAGCATTGCTTTGATTTCTTCAATCATATCTTTAACTTCTGCTAGTTCTTCTTTAGTAGCATAGCCTAAAGATTCTTCTTCTTCCGCTGCTTCAACCTCAACTTCTTCTTCTTCGGTTTCTTCTTCGGCTTCAGCATCTTTAATTTCAGAAATTACACCTTCTTCAGCTACTACTAATATTTTACCATCTTCAAGAATGTAGTCACCAACAGGCAAAGCTACTTTTTCATCTTCTGTAACGATAAACACTTCCACGCCACTTTCAAACGAATCAGCTTCGATGACTGTACCGTTGTCTAGTTTAGCTTGTTCTAGCTTAACTTCCTCGTTAAGGTTTAGAACGTCTTTGATTTTTTCAATCACTTTGTTTGATTTCATACTTATATATAATTTAGATTAATTTAATTTGCATTTTTATTATCCTAACATAGCATAAAGACCATTTGCGGATTTATCTGCTCTTGATTGTAATTCTGATAAATCACTTCTATATGCTTGTAATTGTCTAATAGATATTTTTGCCTCAGGTGGCAGTTCAATCCCTAAATCTTTTGCAGAAGAAACTAATTTTTTAACATCGCTATCTGTAGCATCAATTCTTTTAACTATAGCTTTTGATTTGTTAGCAATGTCATCTACTTCATTTGCTGCTCTTCTTATAGCACCGCTTAAAGCATCTGCATCAGATTTTATTTTATTATAAGTTTTTTCAATATCATCAACTAAAGCCAACTCAATTTTTTGATTAGATAATTCCTCTTTATTTAAGTGTTTGTAAACTTTTTTTAAATTGTTCATTTTATTTATTTATTAATTTGTATTTTCGTTATGCTTTTTTCTGAATTATGAACCACTGTAAGCCATCACTCCAAACTTGAATACCCTCATAAGCCTTGTTAATTACATAAGCAGCCGTTGACCCATCTAAAGTGTCGCTACCTATTGGTGTTAGCTCCGTTCTTGTAGCCGTTGCATAACCACCGTTAGATATAATTCTAATTATTCTATTTGTACTACTAGCAGCACTAGGTAGGTTTAAGACTTGCGTTCCATTTGCACCACTCCAAGAAAGTTTAATTAGTATTGAGTTTTGATATGCTGCATCGCCTAAACTTACTGTAACATCTGGCTCAACCGTTAGGCTTGTAGGGATTAAATAGTTGTCTATGTGATTTAATGATGTTTGTTTTGTAACGCCACCTTGTACGATTGCAAACAGTTCACCGCCTTGTAAATCTGTGGCTATTGGTAAAGCACTTATTTTTGAATTTGCCATTATGGTATAATATTATAGTTATCTTCTTGAAGTATTAAATCTCCGTTTTCTTGTACTAAAAAATCTTCTTGTATAGTTGCTGAAATACTCCCTATTCCTTGTGCTATAATATCACCATTACAGCATTCAATAGAATAAGCGTCCCTATCCCTACATAAGCAACCCCTACGACCGTTTCTAGGACTTGTTTTGCTTGGCGTAAAATACTTTGACCACCTACCCATTATTTTCGCTTTCTTTTATGATGTCAATTATTTCTTGAACCATTAAATCCTCTTTAGATAACCCTTCGTTAATCGGTTCTTTTGGACGTTCCATCTTATCAGCGAAGTAACCCTCAATACTAAAACCTTTTACTTTACCAGTTTTTACAAACTCATTCCAGATTTTATCGTTGTTTACTTTAACACTACCAACCCAAGAACCTAAAGGTAAGTCCATTCCAAACTTCACACTCTTATCGTGTACTTTATCTTCAACTATCCAACTTTCAACTAAACTTAAACCTTCTAATTCGTACTGATGTTCTAGTGTTGAGTTGTTTTGTTTGCTATTCATTAAATACATCTGGGACGCTTTTAAGACAGTATCTTTTGAAAAATATATGTAGTATTCATCTTCGCCATTGCGTCTGTAAATAGGCTTGTTAGGTATTAATAAAGCACCCATTAATATCCTACGCTCACCATCTATTTCTGCAAGTTTAAACTCTTGGCTTTTTAAAGCAACAAAATCTTCTTCAATTGCTGGTGATTCCACAACGCTTATAGCTTCTATCCCTAGTTCGCTTTCTTCGTCTAATATCAATTCGACTATTCTCATAATAATATATAATTAAATTTATTTATTTTTGTTTTTTATATTGTAGCTCCTTCAACTATATTGTTTTCTAAACTTTGTGCTGTTGTCACATCGTTTGAAACTACATAAGCTTGAACTGGTTCGTTTGTTTGACTTGCAACCGCATCACCTAAAGCACTTGTTTCACTTGCACCAACTACGTTAAAACTTGGGGGGGTTGGAGCAGCACCAACCGAAGCACCACCACCAGCCGAAGCACCGCCACCACCGTTTGGAACTTTAGTCTTTTTAATGTTTTGTATTTGCTTCATACCAGCAAACACTGCAGCACCTGCTGCTGCAACCCCTAATGCTGGGCCGACCACAGGAATACCAGCTAAAGAAGCGTAAGAACTTTGAGCAGATTGATAGGTTTGTATTAAGGTAGATGCAATGGCTAAAGCCTTACCAGCAGCAGTCTCTTTACCAGCCAATTCTGAGAATGAACTTAAAGCGTTTCCGACTTTCGCTAAATTTTCTTCTTTTGCCTTAGTTGTTTTATCATCTAATTCTTTATTTGTAGCTTCAATTTCTTTTTTCTTGGTTGCTATTGCTACATCATTAGTTAGATTTGTTTGTCTTGATTGCTCTGTAAACTCGTCAAGTGCTATCTGTGCATCAATCTTTGCTTGTGTTTCTGCATTTGCATTATCAACAACAGCTTGTAGTCTTGCAGATTCTTGGGTTGCATATTCTTCATCAATAGCTTTTAAGGCTTCTAATTTTAAAACCTCATCTTCTATTTGTTCAGCATTAAACCTTTTTCGCTCTATTGATAAAGTGCTTTCACTTTCTAGCTTTGAGTTTGTAAGCTCTATCTGTTCCCTATCTAATGCTAAATCGTTTGCTTTTTGTTCTGACCTAAAACCTTCTATTTGAGCCAAAACCCCTAACCTATTAGCTAAGGCATCTGTGACCGCTACTTGGTTTTCAATAGAATTGTTTTTAGCTGCTTCGGCTTGTGCTGATGCAAGTTGAGCGTCTGCGGTTGCTAACATTGCTTTCTCCTGTTGTTCTAAAACAAGTAAAAGTTCGTCATTTGCTTTTTTACGTTCGCTTATGCTGTTACGTTCTTCATCGCGTATTTGTCTAAGTTGCTCGGCTTGTCTGTCGTACTTCTCAACTAAAAGTGTTTGTTGTGCTGCTGCTAATTCAGCGGAATTTGCTAGTTTAACATTTTCTTGTGCTGCTTTTAAAGTTTCTGTTGCATAATTCTTAACCGCTTCAGCTGACTTCTCAACAAACTCTTTGCCTTTATCAAAAGAATCATTAACACCTGTTAAAACATCTAGACTTTCTTTACCAGCACTTTTAACGTCATCTAAAGCACCAGCAAAATCGCCACTAAATACTTTTTTAACGGCACTAGCTAGGTAGCCTAAAGTATCTAAGTAACTATCAAATCGTTCCTGTATGTTTTCTTTAAATGCCTTAGCAAAACTTTTTAAAGATTCTAAAGGGTTTTTAAATATAGCATCAAAAAACTTAATGACCCCGCCTGTATTATTAACAATAAAATTAACAAAGTCGTTAAATACAATACTTACAGCTTCAAAGGTTGTGTTGAATATATCAGCAACTTTTTGGTTTTGCATAAAAACCTCGCCAAGCTTTGCTAATGCAGCCACAACCAATCCAATACCTGTTGCTTTTATAGCTGTACCCAGACCCTTAAAGCCTTTCGATGCTGCTGACGTTCCTTTTTCTACATTTGCAGTTGCATCACCTAAGCTGACTAAACCAGAATTAACTTGCTCTATTCCTTTGACAGCACCTTTACTATCTACGTTTAAATTAATAGTTTTTTCTATTGCCATTGTAACTCTTGTTTTAAAGTTTTGTAACCTTCTTTAATTGTTGTAGGTAGTTTGTATTTACCTTGTGCTATTCGCAAATTTTCGGTTTCTCCGTTAGCGTATTTTAAACTCTCTATTATTAATTTAATCATATTTTTTAGTTTGAATTTATAAATATATCAGAATCAAATGATGAACCTTCGTTTGAACCAACAGTATAAACAGCTCTTAAAGAAATTTTGTAAGTTGTTTTATTTTCTAAAGACGTAATTGTTTTGCTCGTTCCTGTTTCTGAGCTTAAAAATTCATTGTTTAAATAAATATCGTACCTATCAAAATTAGGGTCTGTAATAGCTCCCCACTGCAATCCGATACTTGTACCCCCCTGACTAGTTATCTCTAAACCTTGTACCCTTCCGAAGCTTCCTATTTGTCCATTAATCTGTTGTCTTGTATCTGCTTGAAGGTTATACAATTCCAAGTCACTCTTGTTTGTTAATAGGTTTGTTTTTATACTGTTTATTCTGTATTCTGTTTTATCAATAATAAAGATGTCGTTTAAGTTATATTTTAAAATTATATTTAAAGGTAGATAAGCTGACACTTTTGTTTTACGTGAATTTCTAGCAAATAAATTAGCCACATAATTTCTGTAATACTTAGTAAATAAATCATTTGATTGATTAAGTTGGGCGGCAGTCCCAGAGCCTAAAGTGTATTCGTCAATCTCTACGCCAAAATTTAAAGTTTCTGTTAAAAACCCTGTTGTTGTATTCGATATAGAATTAGAAGGTCTTAAATAGCTACTTATTCCAGTAAGCGTATTGTCTAAGTTATCCCATAATAAATTAGTGGTTGATGTTGAAGTAGAAGCTGCATAAAACAATAAAGGCTTTCCTATCGTTGGTTCAAATTTCTTGTCCAACATTGCACCTTGTCCAATTGTTGTAAGTGTTCCGTTATCTTCATCGCTCAAACGTTCGTACATCATTTTTTCAAAATCAAGCTCTATCTTGTAGTTGCTTCCATCCCATTCATCATTCCCATAACTTTCTTGTGCAAATACATTGCCTTGTAATTCTTCTGCATATTGAACCAGAAAAGATTTTTTACTTTTAAAATCAAAAACCATATTTTTAAACTGCAATAGCTTTGACACTGAAGATTTACTTGTGTCCACATATTCGGTAATGTCATAAGATACACCAGCGTTATAATAGTCATCTAAAGGTAAAACATTAATAATTCCATCTTCTTTGTATGCAGTTAAATTGTACATTAAAAACAAGTTCTTTAGAAAATCAAATATTTTCATCTTAGGTATTTGCCTACTTATTGTAATTGTGTTTTCTGATGCTGGTGCGTCTTTTTCATAAGTAGATTGGCGAATAGTTGTAAACTGCCCACCGCCATTGTCAAAAACTTCTTTAACTAACAAACTTTGTGAAATTCCAACAGTGTTTTCGGCATTTATATTTATTACTGAAAGTATTGGCATCTCTCCATAAGTTTGAGGGGTAAAGTCATAGCGGAATGTTTGCGTCCCAGTTCCACTTTCTTCAAATAAAGTTGCACTATTTGACCCCCTTAGTATTTGTACGTCATAACTTTGATTTTGGTCAAGTGTTGTAACTGTTAAATAAAATTCATATACTATATAACCAACAAACAAAGGTTCATTTGTGTAACGAGGTCTTGCGATTCTAAGCTCGTCACCGCTTACAAGTTCGTAGTTATTTCCTGTATCATCTGGTTGGAAGAATAAATTAGAAATATTTTGAACTCCACCGCCTTCAATAGAATTTGATAAAAACCCTTCCTCTCTGTGAAGCCACATATATAATTTCCTAAAGTTTGGACTATTAAAAAATTCTTCGCTAAACTTAATTTGTGGATAAGTTGTTTCTATTGCATCAATAATAACTTTAGTTTTTAAAGCTGGTTTTAAATCTGCGAAGTTTATCCAATTATCTGTTATGTGGTCTTTGTATTGTCCATTTTTATATCTCATATTTTTACTGTGAGTTATAAGAGGGAATATTAAGTCATCACCTTCAGCAGTACCAATAAACTTACTTCTAACGAAATCGTTAGTTAAAACGAAATTTAAAGAATCAGGATATGTTAAAGAGCTTAATTCATTCTCTGCTAGTAGTTCTTTAAACTCAACCGTTTCACCAGTAAATACTAATTTATAAGAATAAGCTACATTGTTTTTTAAATCAACTGAAGTAAGACGCATCTTACCAGACTTGTAATTAACGCCATTTAGCTGAATAAGTCCATCGCCTTGATACCTAGCATCAAAACTATTATTAACATCCACGTCATAGTAATGCTTAAAGAACTTATTATTGTGCTTAGAAGCTGGAACGCTAAACTGTTGGCTAAAGGGTGCAAATATCTTTGCTGGGTCTTTTACATTCTGAATAGTGTCTGTAATTGAAACGCTCTCGTCATTAAATAATTCTAGCTTTGTAAAGTCATCATATATTTGATATGTTTTTGACCCTGAAAATATACCGCCACTAATATCTAAAGTATCGTTTCCGCTTGGAGCTATTGCAGTAATCTTTCCTTCAATTCCTGTTGATATATCTTTGATGATTTGCCCTACACTAAAGTTCCCATTTGTGAAATCTGTTGAAGTATCTACAAGTCTAGTCGATGATGGAAAGTAACCATCGCTAGTAAATTTATTACCACCTCTAATATATAAGTCAATTATCTGCATCTATCTTATGTTGTTTATAGTGTCAAAAGCAAAGTCTATTTTTATAGTGTAGTTAATTAGCTTGTCGTTAAGACTAGTTTTATAACTGAAGCTAGAATCTGTTACATTTATTGGTAAAACATTCCCATCTATTTCTATCCAACAGTCCTCGCTTAATTGCATTTGTTTAAAGACTTCGTTGTATGCTTCTGGATAAAACCCTGTGTTTAAGTCCATTTTTTCAGTACCCATTTTAAAAAGGTTCTTCTGTTGGTGCTTATCTACTGCATAGCTATTTGATACAAGTGTATTTCTTTTGAAAGATTCTTTTTTAGTTGATAGTTGTTTATTGCTTCGCTTAAAAAACCATATATCTTGCAATGCTCCAAACTTGTTTATAAAACTTAATTTGTAAGGCTCGTATTTGCATTCTTCAATATTATCTACTTTGATTAAATCAACGCTTCCAACTATTGAGTTTATATATATAGTATCAACTGGAAATAAAGCCGTACTATCTAAGAACTGATTTAAACAAAGACTACCTTCAAAAGTACCACCATCATTTAAAACCCTTTCTTCAAATTCATCTGCTGGGTTTATTGTATTGGTTACATATTGTATTTGAGTTGATGACCCAGATGTTACACTAAAGTTTTTTTCATATAGCTGCTGACCATTTGAGTAAAAATAAACGTTGGATACTTTGCTAGTATCAACAGGCAAATAAATAGGAGCATCGTCTAGCTTTACTATTGTTAAATTAGACTGTAATAAACCAGAATCATTTTGTGGGTTTATACCTTGCTCAAAATAACCATAACCATAAAACCCTTTATTAAGTACGATAGGTAGCGTAGTTTCAGTACCAGCAACAATCTTTGTGATTTCATAATCAACCCAGACTATTTCTGTTTCGTAGTCATCAGCGTTATAAGTTATATAATCTCTTACAAGTTCAGCAATCTCAAAGTTCACTGTATTATTAACCGCTAAGGCACTAAGGTTGTAGGTTTCCAGAGTTGGTCTGCTTGTTGTTTGCGTCCCTGTGTATATCCAAACTTTTAATGTCGCAAATGTTAAAAGCGTTTCGTTTAAATATACATAGTAAGGACTTCTTACATTAATTTTTGCCATCTTATCGTTCTGTTAATTTTATTAAATCTTTTTCTAGTCCTATTGAATAGGCTTTTATTAATTCATCTGGAAGCCTTTTAAATGCAGCTACAAATGGTTTAGTAAAAAACAAACTAGGTTTAATTCCTTTTTGATATATACTTCTAGCAATTAAAAACGCAGTACTTTGGTAGCTTAAAAACCGCCCTGTCTTTCTGTCTTTAAATTGTATCCTACGTCTTTTAACATAGCTTTGCATTGCTTCGGTTAAACCACCTTTCTTTCCTGTACCACTGCCAAACTTAAAAGGACTGTTCGGTGCTTTACTGCTTGATGACTTACCTCTAACCCCTTTGTCTTGAAACTCTCCGTATTGTTCCATTTCAAAACCCAGCTCAGCTCCTTTAGCTGTTAGCTCTACATTATAACCTAAACTGTTATAAAGTCCCTTAGTGTCGTTCTTATCGCTTTTAGATAGATTGCTTCTGGATTGCTGTATAACGTACTTAGCGAACTTATTTAATTCTTCTTGTAGGGCTTTGTCTGCTAACATATCTCAATGTCGTTGTTTACCAATATATCAAACGTTGCAGTCCAACCAGCTACTTTGTTTTCAAACCTATCCACAAACGGCTCAAGACTTGCGTCACCATCCAATTGATATTTGTCGTTGTATAAATCGCCACGTCTTAAAACTTGCACTAACTTATTTAATACAGCTAGTTGTGTATTTAATACGTCTTGTTCATTATTGTTTCCTATAAATATATCTGAAGTTGGTTCTTTGCTTTCGTCCACTATATCCATTGCAAGGATAGAAATGTTAAACCTTAAAACGCTCTCTTGTGCTGTGACAGTATTAACTATTAAATGCGATAAAGGAAATATAGTTTGCTTAGACAAATCAACATCAAACAAATCACCCTCTGAGACAGTGTTTACATTTATATCGCCTAGTAAAGCGTCTTTAATAGTTTGGGTCAATAAGTAGTAACCCCTTATTCCAGTTTGGCTCATTTGAATTTGCTTTTAATATTCCTTGCTTCTATTTCGTTTTTTTCTTTTGTATATGTTAAGTATGTCAAACACTCGTGGACATTTAGTTTAGTGATATTTTCAAACCTTGTAATATCTCCGTTAGCGATTGCATAGATTGAATTGTACCATCCCCATTTGGCTGTGAAGCCAGAAATTGCACTAAGCTCTCCTCGTTCTGTTTGCTCGAAGAGTTCAGGATAACTGTCGATAAGTCCCTCCCTAAATCGTAAAAAAAAACCATAGCACCAAAACACGCATCTAAAGGATAGTTCTTAGCTTCTTCGTTTGTGTCTGGGTCGTATTCTTTTAAAGTGTACCTTGTGTTTTTCTTTAAGTCAATAGGTCTGTATAAAACATTCATAGCCCTATGCAAGTTATCGTTATCACCCATAAATGTATCTAAGTCCACATACTCACCAAAACTCATATTTTCCAAGTCTGGAATAAAACCGTAGTCTTTACCATTCATTTGAAACCTATTTATAAGCTGGTGTTCTACGTCAAACATATTATTGATGATAACACAAATATCTGTTATATCTTTTGCTTTCATTGAACGTACAACCTCAACAGGCACTTTACAGAATATCTCAATCATCTTAGATTGCACTTCTGATTCCTTTGTAATATCTAATTTTGAAAACTCCTGATACTGCCCTAGAGTGATTTCATTTAACGTTGTTGGTATGCTTAACTTTACTTCCATATTAATATATAAACTTTTTAATTTTATTTTAGTAACTAAGATACAGTATATTTACCCCTGTTTGGGTTTTGTAGTTGAAAGCCTACTGCATAACGAACCGCATCTATTAAGTGATTCCAATTGTCTATTGGTGTATTTGACTTGCGTTCTAGCCAACGGTAGTTGTTTAGTTCCTTAATTAAGTTAGTGCTATCTGGACTTACTATAATATCATAGTCTTGTAATAAGCTAATGCCATAAGTAACACTCCCCTGTCCTTTTATACTTGGACGTACATTACAACCCTTTGCTTTTATTTCGCTTAGTAGTCTAGGTTCAGCACTATCCCCAACGATTAAACCCTCTCTAGCGTGTTTTAAATTAAGCTGTGCTATTTGTGACGTTGTTAGTCTTTGTAAATAAAAACATTCCTTTAAATATATTCTTTTATTTGTGCTATCAATATTAACTTCAACTAGTGTGCTAGGGTCAGCTGCGAAACCATAATCTTGACCCCATACGCTTGTGCCTATATGTTTGAATTCACCTACACTCCAATTATTAAATATAACCCCCTCAGCTTTGTTTAGCCACGAGCCTAGCATTTGCTGTTTATACTTCTCTGGACGTCTTATCTTCATTTGCTCTATTTGTTCTATATAGCTTTTAGATAAGTTGTCTATGTTATCTTGATAAGTAGTGTGTATGTATGTAGTATTTTCTTTAGTTATATTACTACCTTCTTGCACCCCTCTATCTTCAAAGAAACGTCTATATATGAAATGCTCTTTTGTAGTTGGGTTTAGTATTAATATTATTCTGTTTGGTTTGCCTTGCTGCCTTACTGACAAATCAATAGTGTCAAACTTTTGTTCATCGACTAGTTCCTCTGCTTCATCAACAACCCACGTTGTAATACCTTGTAAAGATTTTAAGTTAGCTGTCTGGTCACCGCTAGATGTTTTTATACCTCTGAATATTATTTTACTACCAGTCTTTTTGTTTAGTATCTCGTCTTTGGTTATATGGAAGTCTGCTATTGAGCCGAACTGTTCTAGCTTGTCAATAAATTCTGGAATGATTGATATGTAAGCTGAGGTTAATGTGTAACGAGTAAACAGTATCGTGTGACCTTGTTCATATGTTAGCATCACTAAAAGGGCGTTTACTGAAAAAGACTTCCCAGAACCACGCCCACCACTAATAATAAAATACCTACTGTCTGAATCAACAATAGGCATATATTTCTTTTTTACTTTAATCAACGAACTTTATTAAATCTCTAAAATTAATGTTTAATCCCTCACTAGAGTTAATGTCAACACTTTCCTTAGGTTTGCCATAACGATAGCTTAAATATAGTTGTACGGCTCTCATATCCCCTTTAGCTACTAGTTCACCTAGTTTACCTAGTGCTTCATCTTTGTCTATTATAGCATCTAAGCGTTCTATAAGTTTTTGTTCTTGTGCCTTTGGTTTACGCCCAGCTCCCTCTCTAGCACCTCCGTTGTTTTTTCTATTATCCATATTGAAATAAATTGTTTAATCAATCCTATTAATATATAAACAAATGCTTTTTATTTTGTTACTAGCACAGTACAGGGTTTTTAACTCGGTTGTTTAATAACGCTCCTTTCACTTCCTTTATAGTCTTTGGTATTACTCTAGTCTTTAATGATGCGTTAAATGGGTCAAGGCGTGTTTGTTTAAACTCTTGTAGTGTTTCTATGTCCCATTCGCTTATAACGTCTGTAACGCTCTTAATACGCTTTAGTGTTTCGTTGTTGGTTGTTTGTTGTATTTCTTTTTTTATTTTGGCTTTTTCTATATCACCAAAAGGTTTACATAGTACTAACCCCAGCTCGTCTATCAGTTCATCGTGCTTGTCTTTATCTTTATATTCTATGACGTCTATTGTATTGCAGTGGAATAATACAAGGTCGTGCTGGTTGCCTATCTCTTTCCCTATTGCTTTAAAAGTTGCTCCTGTTTCTCTTGCGAGTTTACAGAATACCTTTCTAGCATATACATATTTTCTTTTTCTTGATTTGATTGCTATATCAACTTCAAATTTTTCGCTTACTGCTTTTTTTAATATATCTAATCTCATTGTTTTATTTTAGTTAAATTCTGCGTGTTCTAAGCACTCACTACAAAGGCTTTCGTTTAATTGACTTGGTTCTGCATTACAACAGCCTGAACCTATGTATTCTTCTGTATGTGGGTTGTTTATTGCGTATTGTATTATTTGTTTTGGTGTTTTCATTTTGTCTATATTTTATTGTCTATTGTTTCTATTAAGTGTCTAAGGTCTGAGCGTTCCCAAGTTCCTAAGTCTAATCCGTTTATAAGGAATTTATAATAGTCTTTTCTATCAGTGTTTTTTATTTCAATGTTTATATACATATTAATCTAATTTAGTGAATTCTGCTGTTTGGTTTTTATTGTGTTCTTCTTTGTTCTGGAAGTAGTTATCTACTAAGGCATCTATCATTACTAGTTCATCAATAGTAGCTACTTTTATTTTATGCATTAAGCTGTCTATTTTGTTTAGTACATTGGTACACATTTCAGGGTTGTTATTGTACACATTATTAAACCCTTCTTGATATATTCCTTCCAATAGTTTTGATGTCTTATTTACTTGCAGCTTTACGTTCTGCTTAAACCCTACGCTTCCTTTTAAGTCATCGTTTGCTTCTAGTAGTAATTGACTTATCAATACACATTTTAAATAGCTTAGGTGTCTGTGTGTTATAGGGTCATCTTGTACCCCTCTTACTTGTTCTTGGTGTTCTAGTTCTTTTTGTTCCATTCTTTCGTAATATTCTTTTTGTTCTTTTTTCATTAGTTTATATTTTCATTTTATCGTTTTTTTGAAATTATGGTTTTGTATAAATTCAAACTATTAATATAATTACTTTTTTGTTTATTTGTTTTTTTCTATCCACTGTTGTTGCTGCTCTCTTAGGTATTCTATTTCACGCCTTAAATAATCTGCTGCTTTTTCTAAGTCTTTTAATTCATCGTCTTTTTTTCCGCTTCTGCAAATATACTTAATTATATTTCCCCTATTGAAGTTTAGCTCATAATCTTTTATGAAGTCTATAACGTCATAGCCTTTTCCGTTCTCGTAATGTAAATAAGTTGCTCTCATAGTTTTATTTATTTAATATGTAATGTAACGTTCCTTTGCTTGAAATGTTAAATTTCTCCATTGTTTTTTTATATGATTTTCTCTGTTTGTAAAATAATATTATTTTGTCGTGGTCGTGTATTTGTGCAAAAGAAGAAGCATATCTACCCTTTGCTTTTCTTACTTCTGGCTTCATATCCATCATATTATCAGATTGAGTGCCTATTGCTATGTTATCCCTAGAATTGTCTAAGCTGTTGCCGTTCAAGTGTCTGCATACAATCCCAGTTTTATATATATCATTTCCGTATTTTTGATATGCTTGAAGCCTGTGGGTTAAGCAGTTTATCCAACCGCCATTATTTCTTATTTTAATCTTATAATAACCATTAGACACACATCCTATTGGTTTACCCTTTAAACCTATTAATTGACCGTTCTCTTTTACTCTATAACCTAAGTTATATGCTGTTACTTCGTTTCTGTTAAAATTACTCATTTTGTTTTTATTTTATAGTAATGCTAATATTCTTAAATCTTCTTGTATGTCTTTAATCATTTTTAAAGCATCTTCATAGTCTTGGTTCTCCATAGCTTCAATAACTATGTCTAGGTCATATACAAATCTAATCATTTGTTCTAAGTTTTAATAAGTGATAACACTCTGCATATTTCTGACGTGCTTTGCCTTTGTATTCTTGTTTAAATAATTGATACATCTTTTTTGTGTATTGATATTTTGTATCGCAATCAGCTAAATATTTTTCTGCAAACTTTTTTCCTTTGCCTTTAAAATAGTTTACGTTGTCAGCTGTATCTCCTATTATCATTTGTTCATAGAAGTTATATAAAGCCTCGTCCTCGCTTATATCTAAAACCTCTTTATGTTTATAGTGATAGTTGTACATAAGGCAAGGGAACTGCTTATAGTCCTTGTCAATGCTTACTATCATAACATTATCACGACCTATTTCGTTAGACAACTCGTACCAGTACCTAGCAACCATATCGTCTGTTTCTATTCCGTAACCCCACACGCTGTCGTATTGGTCTTTCACATATTGGTGCATTTCATTTAATAAAGGTGGTAACTCTTGTTTTTTTCTATTGGCTTTGTAGTCGCTTGTAATTAGCTTTCTAAAGTTTCCCTTACTACCGCTAAACGTTAGTACACGTTCAACAGGATACATATCTTCAAGCTTGTTTACTATGCTCATAAACTGTTCATCGAACTTAGCTTGTGCATCTTCTATATCTCGATAGTATTTTTCATCTTCTGGGTTCTCTCGTTTCTTATAACAAGAAGCGAAGATTAAACTATCTGCATCAACTAGTAGTATCATTCTATATCTAAATTAAAGCATTGAACTGAGCAATAATAATCGCCATTTGTTTCAGAACCACAACAAGCACAATCTGTCTTTGCGTCTGGTTCATCTATATAACTGTCAAAGTAATTCATATTTCGTATTGTTTTAATTTGTTTTCTAAATCTTCTATTTGCTTGTTCAAGCCTATAAGCTGCTTGTTTTTTTCATCTCGTATAATTCCTATGCGTTTTGTTAGAACGCTGTTTTCTACGTTTAAAGCGTTTACGTATTGACCTATTTCTGTCATTCCTTGTATAAAGTTTCTTAGCTCTTTATTGGCTGGTTTTTGTTTGCTCCATTCCATAACCTTATCCGCTATGTGATTAAACCAAAGATTATATGACTGTTTTTGTAGTAACGTCATTACACTGATAAACCAAAGATAAACCCTAAAGTAACTAATAAAATCGCTGAGGCTACAACAGAAGCCATTATAATCAACTCCCGCTGTTCGTTTAGTTCTTTATCTCTTTGCTGTAAATCTCTTTTAGTATAAACCTCTATACGGTTTTTTCTAGTTTCAATGTGTAGTCCTGTTTTTGTCTTTTTCATAATTATAGGTTTTTAATATATTCGATTGTTTGTTTTTTCATATAGTCAACGTCTAACCATTCTAATAACTCAACAGTACTAAATACTATTGTTGTAGATTCACCTTTTTCATTTATTCCACTAAGATAAGTTTCGTTGTCTTTTGTACTCATAAAAGTGTTAATGTCGTGTAAGTTGCTGTAAATTTCTTTTGTCATAATGTTTGTTTTTGTTTTATTAATATACCGCAATATACAACTTTATTTTAGTTATAAACAAATTATTAACTATTTTTTTTATTTATTTTTTCTTTTATATCAAAATAGCTATCCCATATTCCAATTTCTAGTTCTTCATTTAAGTTAATTATTGCAGCGTCTTTTTCTTCCAACAGATAACAAGGCTTTAAAACCTTTTTCTTAGTCCAGAGTGTAGTATCAGGACAATAAATATCTTTAGTCTTTAAGTCTTTTAAGTTGTTAAGCCAAAACATATAATTGCCTTTAGGGTCGTTCACTAGGTAAAGTGCAACCTTACCTGTTTCTATTAGCTTATCGTGTTTAAATTTCTCTAGTATTTTTGTGTCATAGTATTTATTTCTAAATTTCATTTCGATAATGCAAGGGATTCCTTTTGGCGTTGTTCCTACGGCGTCCCAGCTTTCGTTTCCTTTGCCTGTATGAGTTAAGTTCCACCCATCTAAATTTAAAAGTGTTACAACGGCTTTTTCCCAGTTATGTATTTTCTCAATCATTTAATTTTATTATATATGTTATCTAAATCTTTTATCCACATTACTAAAATTTTAGGTTTACAACTGCAAGGCTCATAGTAGGTGTGGTTTAAGTACCTAGCGTGGAGCGTACAGAGTAGCCTGTACTGTTCTTTTGATAGCTTTGTGGTTACATTTGCTTTAAAGTCCACCCAAGCGTCTTGGTCTTCTATTCTCATAAGTCTATATTTATATCATTCCAATCATCACGCCTTTGGGCGCAACCGCAAGAGTCACCCCATATTTTTTTAACTAGCCAATGAATGCCAGTGTAGTAAGTAATATAATAAACTAAATCTCCTAGTTTCATAACTTGTTTTTTATATGTTTCTTTGCGTTTGTATATGTATTATAGAGTGAGTAGTAACTTATTTTAGTGTTTCTGCTTAGCTCTGCAACGCTAACACCTTTAGCCACTATCTCAAATATTTTCTTGTCGTACCAATACATTTCGTTTAATATGCTATCTATATGGTCACGCTGTTTCGCCCATTCTTTTTCATCAATACCACTTTCTTGTATTTCTTTAAGTTCGTTTATATCTTCTAAATAAACTTTCTTTTGTCTTAGGCTTGACTTATATAAATTTGTGTAAATACCCCTTAGAACTTTATAACAATAGTAATGGTTTACTTGGTCTTTATAGTAAAGGTTTAAACCCTTTTTTACATCAGCATCTAGCTGGATATACATTTCCATCACTACGTCCTCACTCATTGAGGGGTTGCAGCCGAAACTTTTTACTATGTTATTCCAATCACTATGCTTTTTGTAAGCTAGTTCTAAAATTGATTTCATTTATTTAATTATTAAAATTAGCTCTAACTTGTTCGTTTGGTTTATTAGGCGTTAGTGTTATAGGGACAAAG
>Ga0255048_10000519_pt1 | contig 29844 bp, 31 predicted proteins | sample JV7_2_2_MG_FD_183619 | JGI IMG/M metagenome (GOLD analysis project Ga0255048, IMG submission 183619) | Seawater microbial communities from Jervis Inlet, British Columbia, Canada - JV7_2_2 | ecosystem: Environmental > Aquatic > Marine > Inlet | place: Canada: British Columbia | collected 2016-10-06
GAGGAACAAGGTGATGGCGACGACCACGACGACACCGATCTGCGCCGCCCCGACCGATCGGATCAACCGCCAGGCCACTGCGAGCGAGCCGACGACGAGCCCGAAGAACAGCGCCGCCATGCGCACGGGTTCCTCGTCGAGCAGATTCCCTATCACCGACGACAGCGCTGCGATCGCCGCCAGGACCCCTGCCAGCAGCGACAGCAGCCAGATCCACTCGACCTGTCGAACGATTGGTCGGAACCCGTCGAGGTCGCCCTTCAACAAGATCTTGAGCGAATGTGCTCCGGCGTGCACGTTGCGGATCAATCGTTCGTAGATGCCGAGCACTAGAGCGACGGTGCCGCCCGACACGCCCGGCACGATGTCGGCGGCGCCCATTGCGAATCCGCGGGCGATCTGGGCGGCAGGGGTGGGAACCGGCACGAGGGGCCAGGCTAGCCGTGCCCGTCACATGCACAGCTCCCAGGGGCCGAGCTTGGCGACTGCCCAGACGCCGACGATCGCGTAGGTGATGGCGATCGCATACCAGACCTGATCGTTCCGGGAAGCTCGCTTGGCCAATACACCCGCCGTCAGCGGCATCGCTACCCACAACAGCGTCGCCAGCGAAAGCCAGATGCGGGCCCGGCCTACATCCACCTTGCCGTCAGGACCGGCGTAACGGCAGCTGTTGAGGGTGATATTTCCGGCCAGCCAGACGACGACGAACGTGATCGCACCGACGACGCTGCCGATCGCACCGACCACGATCGCGGCAGTTCCCGTGGGTCCCCGGGCGGGCGCTGGATCGGGTGTCGGTTCGGGTGTCGCAGGAGCGGGCCACACGGCAGGGTCGGGTTTGTTCGAGGCGACCGAATCTGTCATGCGATCATGATGACGAATCGGGCAGGATCCCGAAATCGGGAGAACTCCCCGCCCCTGGTGGGTGGATGCGAATGTGACCAAAGCCTTTCGATCGGAGCGCGTCAGCGGCGTATTGTCATGCCGGGTTGGTGAACGGCCTGACCTGCGTGATCAAGGGAGGAACACCACGATGTCGACGGCGATCTCACTGCGAAACGTCGTAAAGACCTTCGGCCCGACCCGCGCCCTCGACGGGCTCGACCTCGAGATCGCGACCGGTGAGGTGCACGGCTATCTCGGTCCCAACGGATCCGGCAAGTCCGTCACGATCCGCACCCTGCTCGGGTTATTGCGTCACGACAGCGGGGAAGTGCGGCTGCTCGGTGGTGATCCGTGGCGCGATGCGGTCGCGCTGCACAACCGTCTCGCCTATGTGCCCGGCGACGTCAGCCTGTGGCCAAATCTGTCTGGGGGAGAGATCATCGACTACTTCGCCCGTCTTCGCGGCGACGTCGACAAGGCCAGACGCGACGAACTGATCGAGCGCTTCGAACTCGATCCTCGCAAGAAGGCCGGCACCTACTCCAAGGGCAACCGCCAGAAGGTGGCGCTCGTGGTCGCCCTGTCGTCGAACGCCGAGTTGTTGCTGTTGGACGAACCGACCGCTGGACTCGACCCACTGATGGAGACCGTTTTCCAGGAGTACATCCTGGCGCTCGCCAAGCAGGGCCGCACCGTGATGCTGTCGAGCCACATCCTCGCCGAAGTCGAGAAGTTGTGCGACCGGGTCACGATCATCCGTCACGGCCGAACAGTGCAGACGGGAACACTCGACGACTTGCGTACGACGACCCGCACCGCCGTAACCGTGTCGACCGATCGCAAGGTTGAAGGGTTCGAGACGACGAGCGGTGTGCACGCCGTGAGAACGCAGGGCGGCTCTCTTCGTTTCGAGGTCGACAACGATGCCCTCGGTGAGGCCATGAGTCGCCTGGCCGGCTTCGGAATCCGAGCGCTGGTCAGCCAACCGCCGACACTCGAAGCGCTGTTCCTGCGCGAGTACGGAGACGACTTGGACGAAGTGGACCAGACGCGATGACGACCTTGCTGAGTGAGCCGACATTTGTGAGCGGAATCCGCAGTGTGCCATCACGGCGTCGGCCGCTTGCGGGGTTTGCCCATCTGTTCTGGTTCATGGTGCGCCGCGACCGTCTGCGGGCTCCCGTGTGGATGGCGTCGATCATCGGACTGATCGCGGCGTCGACGGCCAGCGTGGTCAACATGTTTGAGACCCCGGCCGAGTTACAAGAGTATGCGACCCTCGCTCGGGCGGACGCCGCAGTCAAGGCGTTCGCCGGCCCGGGCTACGGGCTCGACGACCCCACCCTGGGAGCGGTCGTCATGAACGAGATCTTGGTCTACACCCTGATTGTCGTGGCCCTCATGTGTGTGTTTCTGCTGATCCGTCACACCAGGGCCGAGGAGGAAACCGATCGGGCCGAGTTGGTCAGGGCCGCCGGTGTCGGCCGCCTCGCAACGATGGCTGCGGCGTGCGTGTGGGTGGGGATAATCAACGTGGTCGTCGCGACCGGATTGACGCTGAGCTTGCTCGCTTTCGGTCTCCCGGTGACCGGCACGCTGGCCTACGGCTCGGTGACATGTGCGATCGGCATGGTGTTCATCGGCGTGGCCGCCGCCGCCGCGCAGATTGCCAGTAGTGCCAGGGCGGCGACGGCCGCCTCGGGTGCGACGTTGGGGGTGTTCTTCGTGATGCGGGCGGTTGGCGATCTGGGGACCGGCTGGGTGACATGGCTGTCGCCACTCGGGTGGGCTCAGTCGGTTCGGGCGTTCGCCGACGAACGATGGTGGGTACTCGTACCGTTGGTTCTCGGTGCTGCGGCGTTTACCGCTGTCGCCGTGGCGCTCTCGACACGACGTGATCTGGGGGCCGGATTCTTCAAGCAGCGTCCCGGCCCGGCGGACGGGAGCGATCATCTGGCAACCCCGCTTGCGATGGCGTTCAGGCTCCAGCGGACGTCGCTGATCGCCTGGACGATCGGTCTGGCGATGCTCGGGTTCTTCTTCGGTATCGTCGCCGACCAAGCCGAGGCGATGCTGGAGAACGAAGCGATCGCCGACTTCTTCGCCCGGGCGGGTGCCGGAACTCCGACCGAGATGTTCCTGGCGACGACGGTGTTGATGGTCGCCCTGACCGCCTCTGGCTACACCGTTTCGACGGTGCTGCGGCTGAGGACCGATGAGATGGCTGTTCGGGCTGAGCCGGTGCTGGCGATGCCGGTCGGTCGCGCAACCTGGCTGATGAGCTATCTGACGGTCTCAGCCGTTGGGACGATCGTGGTGATGGTTGTCACCGGGCTGGCGATCGGGATCGGCAGCGCCGCCCAGTTGGGCGACGGTGGCCAGATCCTCGCCGTGCTGGCCGCCGCGTTGGCGATGGTTCCAGCCCTGCTCGTGCTGGCAGCCCTGACGGTCGCTCTGATCGGCATTCGTCCGAAGTGGGCGCCGCTCGCATGGGCGGGTGTGGTTATCAGTGCGGTCTCGGGCCTGCTCGCAGAGACTTTGAGCTTGCCGCAATCGATCCGCAACATGTCGCCGTTCGAGCACGTACCGGCGATGCCCGCCGCTTCGTTCGAGTTGGTTCCGATCGCGCTGCTTGTGCTGGTCGCGATCGGGCTGACGTTCGGCGGACTTGCAGCGATCACCCGACGCGATATCGGGTGACCGCGTCGGCGTTGATTGCCGCCGCCGTTGTTGCTGGTATCGTTGTGGGCGGCGAAGGGGAGTAGCTCCTCGCTGGGAGATCGACACGCTGGGTGATGAGCCCCGGTCCCCAGGCCCACTTGTGGGTGAGCGAGACCTTCGGCCAGGCATCAATCGATGCCCGGTCGAAGGCGTACCACCTTCCTCCGGGCCACAACTCCGGAGGACACATTGGACGCATTCCTGATCAGCTTTGGGATCATCTTCGTCGCCGAGCTCGGCGACAAGAGCCAGCTGATGGCGATGACCTTCGCCGCCCGTTATCGAGCGACGACGATCCTCATAGCGATCACTGCCGCCACGGCACTGGTCCATCTGTTCAGCGTGCTGTTGGGTGCGGCGGTCGGGGTCGCCCTGCCGACCGACGCGATCTCGGTCGCCGCCGGCCTCGCGTTCTTGGCGTTTGCGGCGTGGACCGTCCGAGGGGATCAGCTCGACGAGGACGAGGCGGCGCGTGCGAACCGCACCGACCGTTCGGTGTTCTGGACTGTCGCGGTGGCGTTCTTCCTTGCCGAGCTCGGCGACAAGACGATGCTGGCAACGGTCACGTTGGCGACCGACAACGGCCTGTTCGGCACATGGATCGGGTCGACGCTCGGGATGGTCGCCGCCGACGCATTGGCGATCGTGGTCGGCCAGCAGCTCGGCGCCCGACTGCCCGAACGGACGATCAAGATCGGTGCAGCGATCACGTTCGTCGCATTCGGCGTCTACCTGATCCTCGACGGACTGCTCTGATCGGTCAACCCGCGCAGCGCCGGGCCCCATACTCCTCGACGGACTGCTCCGATCGGGCAGCCCGGGCAGCGCGGACCCCATGATCCTCGACAACGGGTTGTCGCATTCGAATCGAGGAGCGGCCACTACGCTGCCCGGCCATGGCCGTGGCGCACGTCGCTGATCAAGACGCCTCCGGGATCGGCGCCGTCGTTCTCGAGCGCTCGACGCTGCTGACGGCGGCGCTGGCGGTTGTCCTCAGACTGGCCTGGGTGTTGGCGTTCGCACGAACCCCTACCGGCCTGTCCGACCCCAAGATCTACCACATCGCGGCGCAGGGGATCGCCGACGGTGATGGGTATCGGTCGATCACAGGCGAACTCACGACCTATTACCCGCCCGGCTATCCGTACGCACTCGGCTGGCTGTACCGAGTGGCAAACGCGGTAGGGCTCGATGACCGGCTGCCTTATGTCGTCGGGGCGGTCCAGAGCCTGCTGTGGGGAGTTGCGGTGATCGCCGTCGTGATCATCGGACGCCAAGTCGGCGGGCGAGCGTGCGGCGTGGCCGCCGGGCTGGTACTGGCGACATGGCCGAATCTCATCACGTACGCCGGCGCACACTTATCCGAGTCGCTGTTCGTTGCGTTATTCGCCTGCGCGATCGCGGCGATCTGCGTGGCGACGGTTGCGAACGGAGATCGATTCACCAGAGGCTTCGTGATTCCGATCGGGGTCGCCGGGGGGTTGATCGGATTGGCTGCAATGGTGCGACCACAGGTGTTGCTCGTCGTGCCGGTCGTGGCGGCCGTCTGGTTGTGGAGCCGGATCGGTTCGGCCCGCAGTGTCGCCTTGATCGTTGCATGCGCGGTCGGCACCGCGATCTTGGCCGCCCCGTGGGCCGTTCGCAATGCTCGCGATTTGGGAGAGCCCGTGTTCATCGCCTCGAACTCCGGCGACAATTTGTGCCTCGGTTACAACCCTCAGGCGACCGGAGGGTTCGGGATGTTCGAGGCCTGCGAGACCGGCGAGTTCTACGTCGATGGACCCGACGCCGAGCTGCGACGAAACAAGCAGAATCGACGCAAGGCGTTCGATTACATCGCCGACGAACCGATCTCGATTCCGGTCCTGGCGGCAAAGAAACTGTGGATCACGGTGAAGGCCGACGACGATGGCCTGCGCGCCAACGAATCGTACGGCGCAACCGAGATCATGTCGCCGCGCTGGCGCACCGTGTGGCGGTTGCTCTCGCACCTGGCGTATCTGCTGATCGCCGCCGCCACCGCTTGGGGAACCGGTCTCGCCATTGGGCGCATCCGCCGGGCCGGCCGCGGCGAGCAACCGTTGCTGCTCTGTTTGGTCGCTCTGGGTGCGGCCGGTCTGGCCGTGCCGATGCTGATCTTCGGCGACCCACGATTCAAAGTCCCGTCGACGCCGATCTTTGCCGTCATGGCCGGTCTAACAATCGCCCAGTTAGTCGAGAGTTACCGCAGGTGCCAGGCACCTGCGGTAACACTCCGGCGATCGGCTCAGTAGTCGATTCCACGCATCGCGCGGACGCCCTGTTGATAGGCGTGCTTGATCTCGGTCATCTCGGTGACGGTGTCGGCCACGGCGATCAGCTCGGCCGCCGCGTCGCGGCCGGTTACAACGATGTTGACCCGCTCGGGCCTACCGGTAATCGTCGCTATCACGTCGTCGAGATCGACCCAACCCCAGGTGCACAGGTAGGTCAGCTCGTCGAGCACCACCAGTTGGTGTTCACCGGCCTCGATCAACGCCTTGGCTTTTGCCCACCCGTCGCGGGCATGCGCGATGTCGTTGTCCAGATTGTCCGAGTCCCACGTGAAGCCGTCGCCGAAGGCGAACCAATCGACGCCGAGTTGGCGTCCGATCCTTTCTTCGCCGACCTTCCAGTCGCTCGACTTGATGAACTGGGTGACGGCGACGTTCCAGTCCGCTGCCAGCGCCCGCAGCATCACACCGAAGGCCGCCGAGCTCTTGCCCTTGCCGTTGCCCGTGTTGACGAGCACGAGCGACGGCGCCGATCGCAGCCGATCAGGCCGCGGGTCGTCGGCGGGGGCGTCGCTGGCGGGGGTGTCGGTGGTGGGGGTGTCGGTGGGGGTGTCGGTTTCGTCACTCATCAGGCGGGAGCCTATTGGGAATATCGGATTGCAAATGTAGCGACCCCCGCCTGACGGTGTAGCGTGCCGGTTGCACAGTTGGAGCGAAGTCCGGTGAGATCCCGGCGCTGTCCCGCAACGGTGGTTCCCGACGAGTTGGACAACTCGATTTGGACGAGCCCGGTCGACCCGGCGGTGCACGACATCCAGACCCTCGAGGCAAGGGCGGTTCGCGAATTGGGAGCCCGATTTCGACCCATCTTGTCCTCCCAAACGCGGAGGATTTCCATGAAACATTCCAGGATCGTCGGCTTGATCGCCGGCTGTGCGCTGATCGTCGCGTCCTGCGGCGATGACTCATCCGACCCGGTTGCCGACGATTCGATCGTCACGACCGGCGCCGAGCAACCCGCAGACGAACCGGCCGTACAACCCGCCGACGAACCGGCCGAGCAAACCGCAGACGAAGCGGCCGAGCAGCCCGCCGAGCAACCCGCCGTGACCGACGACGGGGACACGTGGCCCTCGGCGATCATCTCACTGTCGCCGACGGCTACCGAGATGCTGTACGCGATCGGCGGTGGCGACCAGGTGCTCGCCGTCGAGGACTTCTCGAACTATCCGGCACAGGCTGCGGAGAAGATGGTGGGCTTGAGCGGCTACGAGCCGAACGTCGAAGCGATCGCCGGGCTCGAGCCCGACCTGATCCTGACCGACGGTACGAACCCCGACTTCCTGGCCCAGCTCGACACGCTCGGGATCGCTCATTGGGAGGGACCCGCTGCCGCCTCGTTCGACGACGTGTACGACGAACTCGAGCGGCTCGGCGCCGAAACCGGCCATATCGCCGAGGCGGCGGAACTGGTAGGTCAGATGCGAATCGACGTCGCCGCCGTGAAGGCCGGGTTGCCCGATCTTGCCGAGCCGTTGACGTACTACCACGAGCTCGACAACACGTTTTATACGGTCACCAGCGACACGTTCATAGGCGCCGTGTACGACGAGATCGGGCTGGTCAACATCGCCGACGCTGTGGGTCAAGACAACCCGTACCCGCAGCTCAGCGCCGAATTCATCATCGCCGAGAACCCCGACCTGATCTTTCTCGCCTGCACGCTGTATTGCGGCGAGACGGCCGACTCGGTTGCTGCACGCCCCGGCTGGGACTCAATGGATGCCGTGGCCGGCGGTGGTGTGATCGAGATGAACGACGATGTCGCATCGCGGTGGGGGCCTCGCATCGTCGAGTACCTGCAGGTCGCGGGGGCTGCGGTGGCCGAGGCGGCAGCGGTAGCGGCGGGCTGATCGGATGAGCGTCGAACGGCACGGTGACCGACGGTTTCGGGTCGGGTGGCTTCCCGCATCGATGATCGCTGTCGTGCTGTCCGTGCTGCTCGGGGCAATGATTGGTCCCGCCGGGCCGGTGTGGTGGCGGGTTCCGCTGGCGCTGATCGATCACCTTCCAATGATCTCGATCGACAGCGGTGTCAGCGAGCGCGAGTGGGCGATCATCTGGAACATCCGGATGCCGCGGGTCGTGCTGGCCGGCCTGGTGGGGGCGATGCTGTCGGTCGGCGGCGCCAGCTACCAGGGTGTGTTCCGCAACCCGCTGGTCGACCCGTACCTGCTCGGAGCTGCGGCGGGCGCCGGGCTGGGGGCGACCCTGATGATTGCGATCTGGCCCGGCGTCGGTGCCGATTGGCCGGTCGACCCGGTGCCGGCCGTGGCGTTCGTGTTCGCCCTGGGTTCCGTGGCGATCACTTATCTGGTCGGTGCATCGTTCGGGGGGATGCGCACCACGTCGACCCTCGTTCTGGCGGGCGTGGCGATGGTGTCGCTCCTGACGGCGATCCAGACATTCGTGCTACAACGCAACTCCGACGTCGTGCGTGAGGTGTACAGCTGGATCCTCGGGCGTGTCTCGACCGCCCGCTGGGACGATGTGCGGCTCGTGTTGCCATATGTCACGGTCAGCGGCATCGTGCTGTTCTTCCATCGCCGCCACCTGGACCTCCTGCGGGTCGGCGATGACGAGGCGGTCACGCTCGGCGTGCCGGTTACCCGTGTGCGCCTGATCGTGGTGATCTTTGCCACGCTCGGCACCGCTGCGGTGGTCGCCGTCAGCGGGCTGATCGGCTTCGTCGGGCTGGTGGTACCACATATGGTGCGTCTGATCGCCGGCGCCAGCTACCGCCGCGTAGTGCCGCTCACGATCGCCTTCGGAGCGGTATTCCTGATCCTTGCCGACATCCCAGGACGGATGCTGACTGCCCCGGCCGAGTTGCCGATCGGAGTCGTCACGGCATTCGTCGGCGCCCCGTTCTTCATCGTGCTACTGCGCACCCGGGAGATATCGCGGTGAGTTCGATCGAGTTCCGCGACCTGACCGTCAAGTTCGGGCGGCGCACCGTGGTGCACGGCTTCACCGACATTGTGTCGTCGGGGGAGTGGCTGGGCCTGATCGGGCCCAACGGTGCCGGCAAGTCGTCGATCTTGCGGGCGATCGTTGGCGTCGTGGCGTCGAGTGGCGACGTCCTCGTCGATGGATCATCGATGACGCTGCGCTCGCGATCACGGCGAGCCGCGATCGCGGCGTATGTCCCGCAAGATCCATTGATGCCGTCGGACATGTCCGGCTTCGAATACGCAATGCTCGGGCGTGCGCCGTATGTCGGCTACTTCGGCACCGAGAGCCGACACGATCGGGCGATGGTTGGCGACGTGCTCGATCGGCTCGAGTTGTCGGAGTTCGCCGATCGCAAGCTCGGACAGTTGAGTGGCGGCGAGCGCCAACGTCTGGTGATCGCCAGAGCGCTGGCGACCGAGGCACCGATTCTGGTGCTCGACGAACCGACCAGCGCCCTCGACATCGGCCACCAGCAGCAGGCGCTCGAACTCGTTGCCCGCCTGCGCAATGACCACGGTCTGACGGTGATCTCGGCGATGCACGACCTCACCCTCGCCGGTCTGTACAGCGACCGTTTGACACTCCTCCACGAGGGAGTCGTGGTGGCCAGCGGGCTGCCTGAGGAGGTGCTGCGGGCCGAGACGTTGGCGGAGTTCTATGGCGTGCGGGTGACCGTGCACCGCGAGCCCGACGGCACGATCGTCGTGATCCCACGCCGAGACGCGTTCAACTGACCCCAAGCGTTACTCCAGGTGCCTGGCACCTGGAGTAACACAGGTGCCGGGACGGGGGGATGGGCTCAACCGAGGATCGCGACTAGGGCTACACCGATCAGCACCGTGGCGCTTGCCAGATAATCGGTGCGGGCGTGGCGTTCGCCAAGTGTGATGTGCGCAATCACGAAGGCGATGATCAACTCGACCTGACCGAGCGTGCGGACCTTGACGGCGCTCTCGAGCGTGAACGCCCACGCCCAGCCGATCGACCCCAACAGGCTGAACACGCCGACCCAGGCCGCCGCTCTCCAGGCACTCACAGTTCGACCGATCTCGGACGGGTCGGTGGCGACCAACCAACCCGTGTTGAGTGCGGCCTGAACGAGCAACAGCACGGTCAGGGTCAGCACGGCGCGATCCAATGAAGGAGCGTCGGTCATCGACCGAGCGGCGGCTCGAATACCGATCGCGGCGCCGGCAAACCCGACCCCTGCCAGGAGTCCCATCAGCGCTGCGGGGTCGGCCGCATGGCGGAGAAGCCCGGGCAGCGAGCCCTTCGAGGCGAGCGATGCCACCCCGACGGTGACCAGCACGGCGCCGATCCACCCGAGCGGCTCGAGCCCTGTGCCGAGGCCGATCGCTCCGAGCGCGGCGACTATCAGCACCTCGGACTTCGAGTACACCGTTCCGATCGCGAAGTCGCGCAGCTTGAACGATGCGAGCAACGCCAGCGTGCCGACGATCTGGGACACGGCGGCGCCGACGATGATCGGCCAGAACCGGCCGGGGATCGTCGGCAGGTCCCTGTCGAGTGCGACAAACAGCACGACGCTGAGCGCCACCGCCAGGGGAGCGCCGTACGCGTAGCGAACGTACCCGGCGGCGTTCGTGGACAGCGCCGACCGCAGTGCGTGTTGGCGCGACGTCCGCAGGATCTGGAACGTCGCCGCGGCGAGGGTGATAATGATCCACATGATGTCTCAATATTCGGGATAACAAGCCCGGTTATTGAGACGACGTTAGCAGTCTGGCGTTCAGCTACTTGGCTCGAACCATTGTTCCCCTTCGGCGAGTAGGCGCTCTGCCTCGGCGGGACCCCAGGTGCCTCGGAAGTATGGATGCACCGGTCCGGGTGTGTCGAGCGCCGGCTGAACAACCCGCCATGTCTGTTCGACCACGTCTTGGCGGGCGAAGCGGCGGGGCGAACCGCGCAGGGCATCGCCGAGCAGTCGCTCGTACGCCCCGGATCGCTCGCCGAGGGCAGCGGCGAAGTCGACGGAGACATCGACGTCTTGGCTGTCGAGGTGTGGGCCGGGCGTCTTGGCCTGGAGCGTGAATGTGACCCCGTCGCGCTTGCCGAGCCGGAGCCGGACCAGGTTGCGCCCGGGAGGCGGACCGCCGGCCTCGTCGAACAACATCCGTGGCGGCGAGTGGAACTCGATCACCGCCTCGGTCGCAGCATCGGTCAAGCCCTTTCCGACCCGCACGAACCACGGCACGCCGGCCCAACGCCAAGAGTCGATCGTGACCTGCGCGGCGGCGTACGTCTCGACCTGCGAATCGGCGGCAACACCCGGCTCGTCGCGGTAGCCGACGTACTGACCGCGCACCAGTCGGGCTGGGTCGATCGGCGACATCGCGGCCATCACCTTGGCCTTCTCGTCCTGCAGGAATTGGGGCTCGGGACCGGCGGGAGGCTCCATTGCCAACAGAGCGATGACCTGCAAGAGATGATTCTGAAGCACATCGCGGATCGCCCCGACACCGTCGTAGAACGAGCCCCTGCCCTCGACCCCGATCGACTCCGACATCGTGACCTGAACGCTGCGCACGTAGCGGCGATTCCAGATCGGTTCGAGCATCGTGTTCGAGAATCGGAACACGAGCAGATCCTCCACGCTCTCCTTGCCGAGGTAGTGGTCGATCCGGAAGATGCGTTCTTCGGGGAACACGCTGTGCAGCGTGTTGTTGAGTTGCACGGCCGACTCGAAATCGCGTCCGAACGGCTTTTCGACCACGATCCGGCCGCGCTCGTTGAGGCCGACCGACGCCAGCCGACGGGCGACGTCCGGGAACATCGAGGGAGGGATCGCCATGTAGAACACGGCGTTCGATGAAGAGTGGCGATCGAGCGTGTCCCGCAGGGTCTCCCACGTGGATTGATCGGCGTAGTCGCCCTGGATCAGGTCGAGTCGCTTCATCAGAGGTTCGAGCACGGCGGCGTCGGCGTGAGGATCGGCGGTGATGATCGCATCGTGGGAGTGCTGGCAGAACGCCTCGTCGGACCAGTTGCTACGGGCGACTCCGATCACAGGAAGATTGAGCTGGCCGGTGCGTTCGAGGTGGTAGAGAGCAGGAAACAGCTTGCGCTTGGCGAGGTCGCCGGTCGAGCCGAACAGTACGAGTGCATCGGCGGGCGGCTGGTGGGTATCGACGAGCATCATCGGCTCGAGTCCTTTCGTTCGTGGTGGCCGCCGAATCCGGCTCGCATCGCCGACAGCACCTTGTCACCGATGTCGGATCGGCCGCGGGAGCTGAATCGTTGATACAGGGCCGCCGACAGCACGGGGGCCGGCACACCCTCGTCGATCGCGGCGTGGATCGTCCAGCGGCCCTCTCCAGAGTCGCTGACGTGGCCGGCATAGTCATCGAGCGTCGGGTCATCGAGGAGTGCCTCGGCGGTGAGATCCAGCAGCCAGCTCGTCACCACCGAACCGCGTCGCCACACCTCGCTGACGGCGGCCAGATCGATGTCGTATCGGTAGTACTCAGCGTCATCGAGCGGCGCTGTCTCGGCATCGACAGCATGGTCAGCGGCGCCGATGTCGGCCTTGGCGAGCACATTGAATCCTTCGGCGTAAGCGGCCATCAATCCGTATTCGATGCCGTTGTGAACCATCTTGACGAAGTGGCCCGCACCGGACGGCCCGCAGTGCAGCCAACCCTGTTCGGCCGACCCAGGGTCGCCATCGCGGCCCGGCGTGCGGTCGGCGGCTTCGATTCCGGGCGCCAGCGAGGCGAAGATCGGCGCCAGGCGATCGACCGCCTCGGTCGCTCCGCCGATCATCAGGCAATAGCCACGCTCGAGGCCGTGCACGCCGCCGCTCGTGCCGACGTCGAGATAGTTGATACCCCAATCTGCGAGCAGGGGACCGCTGCGGTCGACGTCGTGGCGGTACCACGAGTTGCCGCCGTCGATGATCGTGTCGCCGGGTGACAGCAGCGGCGCCAGGCGTTCGATCGTGCCACCGACATAGGCGGCCGGGATCATCACCCAGACGTTGCGGGGTGGCTCGATCGCGGCGACGAGGTCTTCGAGTGTGTGGGCCGGCGTAGCGCCCTCGCCGGCGAGCCGATCGATCGGCTCAGAGCTGACATCGTGGACGACACACTCGTGGCCGTCAGCCATCAGCCGCCGAACCATGTTGGCGCCCATCCGGCCGAGTCCGATCATGCCCAGTTGCATGGTTGGTCGCATCGTGTCGCTCATCAGCTAAGCCTGCCACGAACGTAACGGAAAGGTGTCAGACACCTTTCCGTTACGGGTCGTCGAGGGCGGGGATCCAGAACGATTCCAGCGTGTGGCGCGTGAGCCGCAGGGCGCGCATCGCCCTCGCGGCGGCGGGATCATGACTGCGGAGATCGCCCAGTTCGTCGAGGGCATCGACCGTTCGGGCTCGTAGCTCGGCGAGCAGCGCCGGGTCGAATCGGACTGCGATCATGCGACGCGGTGCGTGATGTCGAGCTCGTCGGCGCGGCGACTGAATCCCAGCGCAGACTCGCGAAGATCGTCTGCCGCCTGGTGCAGCTGGTGCAGATTGCGAGACAACATCCGATCGCACAGTCGGGCACGATTGGTGTTCCATCTATCGGCGCCGCCGACATCGACGAGGACCATTACGAGTGACCGCTCGATCGATGCCGCCAACGTGCGCAGATCGGCGGCTCGCCGCCGGAGCTCTGATGACTCTGGGTGTCGGGGCGAGCCCGGATGTTGCGATCGCTGCGGTTCGGGTGATTGTGATGACGGGTGTTGCACGTTGGCCTCCGACCCCAGTGAGGGTCGATCACCACCGGAAACCGGAAACCGGAAACCGGAAACCGTCAGTTGAGCAATCGCACGATGTCGACGTGCTCGAGGCCGGTCGTCGGATCGACGTAATCGTCGCCGGCAGTCGCAAACCCGTTTCGAACGTAGAAGCTCAGGGCCGTGAGCCTGGCGTGTGCCCACACGAGCTCGGCACCTGACACCCTGCAACGCTCGACTCCTGCCGCCAACAAGGCGGCGCTCGTGCCGCTGCCCCGGTATTCGGGGGAGGTGGCCATGCCGCGCAGCTGAACACCGTGTCGATCGGGATCGTCGCGGTGGCTGCGAACGAGCCACGTCGAGATCGCGACGATCCGCCCATCGATCGTCACACCGAGATGGAACGTGCTCGGCAGGTCGTCACCGTCGAACTCGACAACGTCGCTGGCGGTGTTGTCACGAAGAAACGTCTTGCGCAGCGGATGCGTGTCCTGCGCTCGCAGTTCGACTATCTCTGTCGTCACGATCGACAGGCTACGAGGCCGGGTGAGCGCCGAGCCGGACGATTCGATCGGCAACGGTCTCCGCCTCGGACGCATCGTGGGTGACCCACACGGCGGTCGTCTCGGCACGCCGCAGGATCGCCGCCACTTCGACGGCCAGCCGGTCGTGCAAGTCGCGGTCGAGCCCCGCCAGCGGCTCGTCGAGCAATAGCACCTTGGGCGACGGAGCGAGCGATCGGGCGAGCGCCACACGCTTTGCTTCGCCGCCCGACAATCGGCCGATCTGACGATCGCCGAATCCGGTCATACCGACCATTTCAAGCATCTCGTGGGCGCGCCGCTTGCGGTCACCGGCTTGGATCCCTGTCATCTTGAGACCGAACGCGACATTGTCGGTGACCGAAAGGTGCGGGAACAGTTGCTCGTCCTGAAACACCATGCCGATCGACCGCCGATGGGTCGGTACCGCCGTGACGTCGATCCCGTCGATCTCGACAATCCCGGCCTCGGGAACGATCAGACCGGCGATGATTCGCAACAGCGTGCTCTTGCCGCTGCCAGAAGGCCCGAGCAGGGCGACGACTTCGCCGGCGTCGAGGTGCACAGCGACGCGATCGAGCAGCGGCCGATCCTCGAACGAGATGGTGACGTCACGAATATCGAGCACGGCCGGCGTCCTTGTCGGTTGCAGCTCCGGAGTCGACCAGCATCACGATCACCATCGTCGCCGCCGCCAGGATCGCCGACAACGCGAACGCCTGGGCCTGGAACAGACGGCCCGTGCGCCCGAGTAATCGCTCGATGGCGATCGGCAAGGTGTCGGACCCGGACCGGCTCAGAAAGCTGGTGGCCCCGAACTCGCCGAGCGAGATGGCCGCCGCCAATCCCGCTCCGGTGGCGAGCGGTTGGCGCAGAAATGGGAGCGTCGTCGAGGCCCATGCCCGGATCGGAGGGGCACCCAGCGTCGCAGCTGCTGCGCGCAGATCGGGATCGATGCTGCGACTCACCCCGAGCGCGGCGCGGACCACGAACGGCACTGCGACCAGTGCATGGCCAACGGGCACCAGCCACCACGACGCTCGCCAGTCGACCGGCGAGACGTCGAATGTGATCAACATCCCGAACCCGATCGTCACGGCGGAGGTTCCCAGCGGCAGCATCAGCCCTGTGTCGAGCATCTTCCCGGACCGGCCGAGGGCGCTGATCGCCACCACCGCCAGCCCTCCGATCACGACCGCCAAGATTGTTGCCCACAGTGCCGTCGTGGCCGAATTTCGTAGTGCGTCCAATGGATCGATACCGAGCCGCAGGCCCGGTCGGATCTCGTCGTTGCCGAGCGATCGCCAAGCGGTCAGCGAATACGAACCATCGGCCCGCAGCGATCGCTCGACCAGAGCCACCAAAGGCATCGCCACGACGGCGAGCGCAGCACCGACGCTGATCGCGACCCACCACCGCTGTCGGCCGACCGGTCGCCGACGAGCGGTCGGGCCCTCGAGGTTGATCGTGCGGGCGTGTCGGCGCTGCGCCCGTGCCGACCAGGTGACGAGGGCGGCCAGCACAACCAGCTGTAGAACGGTGAGCACGGCGGCACCTCCGATGTCGCCGAGCTGTGTGGCGCGCCGCCATACCTCGACCTCGATCGTCGATCGGCGTGGGGAGCCGAGCACGCGGATCACTCCGAACGATGTGAACGCGAAGAGGAACACGATCGCCCCGGCCGCCGCCAGCGAAGGGCGCAGCAGTGGCAGCGTGACCTGGCGGAATGTGGCCCACGGGCTAGCCCCCAGCGTCGCCGCTGCATGTTCGAGGTCGGGCGGCAGTTGCTCCCACACGGTGCCGACGGTACGCACGACGACCGCCAGGTTGAACACCACGTGGGCCCCGAGGATTGACCAGACGCTGCGGTCGAGCGAGCTCGGTAGCACGGCGACGATCGCCGCCCCGATCACGACGGTGGGCAACACGAACACCGCCGTCAGCACGCTCAGGAAGGCGCGCCGGCCGGGAAACGAGAATCGCGCCGTGGCCCACGTCGGCGCCAGACCAAGGATCAAGGTGAGCGCCGTGCTGGCGGCCGCCTGCCAGGTGGTGAACCAAAGCACGCGCCACGTGTCGGATCGGCCGATCGTGTCGGTGATGGCGCCGACGCTCAACCCGCGCCATACGAGCGTGCCGAACGGCCACACATAGAAAATCGCCAGGAACACCAGCGGCGGCGCCGCCACGACGGCGACGAACCAGCTCGGCAGCTTGTTGAGAAGCCCTGCCGGAGGGCGGTCGGCGACCGAAATCCCTATCCCGCTGCGACTGCCGTCCACCGGTCGATCCAGTCGGAACGGCTCTCCTCGATCGCCGCCGGGTCGAGGCCGAGTGGGTCGTCGGGAATCGTCGCGTAGCGCACGAACTCGTCGGCCAGAACGACGGCTTGATTGACGGGGAAGACGAATAGGTTCATCGGCACCTCGCGCTGGAACCGCTCGGTGATCAAGAAGTCGACGAGTAGTCGAGCCGCTTGAGGCGCCTCGGTGCCGCGCAGCACCCCGGCAAACTCGATCTGACGGAAGCAGGTCGACTCGACGACTCCGGTCGGGGAGGCGTCGAGCGGTTCGGCGGCGAACAACACCTCGAAGGGCGGGCTGGATCCGTAGCTGACCACGAGCGGGCGAGAGCCGCCGGCCCAGCTGAACGACTCGTAGTAGGCCTGGGTCCAGCTGTCGACGATCTCGACATCGTTGTCGCGCAGGGACTGCCAGTAGTCCTCCCACCCGTCATCGCCGAACTCGGCGATCGTGGCGAGCAGGAATGCCAGGCCGGGTGAAGAGGTGGCGGGGTTCTGCACCGCGAGCTGGCCGGCGTAGCGGGGTTGCGCCAGATCGGCCAATGAGGATGGTGGATCAATCCCGGCCGCATCCAGAGCAGCGATGTCGTAGTTGACACAAACGTCGCCGAAGTCGACCGGGGTAGCCTCGCCGTTGGGAACGAGCTGGGTGAACTCGACGGGCAGATCGGCAACGCCGGCGGCGACGTAGGGCTCGAAGATCTCTGCCTCGATGCCCCGCGACAGGAACGTGCTGTCGATGCCCCACATCACGTCGCCTTCGGGATTACCCGCGGTGAGCGTCGCCTTCGACAGCATCGTGCCGGTGTCGCCGGCAATCAGGATCTCGACCGAGATACCGGTCTGCGTGGTGAACTCGGCGAGCGCGATGTGGAGTGGATTCTCTGCGTCGGACGCCGGGAACGAGTCGTAGGCCACGAGCGTGATCGTGTCGGGTTCGTCGGCGACCGACGTGGCCTCGTCGCCACCGCACGCCGCCGCGGCGATGGACATGACCGCCACCAGTGAAATTGTGCGGCGGCTCATGGTTGCTCCTCAGGGGCGTAGGTGAAGATCGTCAGCACGCCTTCTGAGAGGGTGATGTCGATGTGTTCGTCGGTGGCGACATTGCTGACGGCTCGTCCGACGAGCGGTTTGAGCCGATCGTCCTCGAGCGGCCATTTGAGGCCGGTGACCGTGATGCCTCTGCACCGGCCCTGCATCGCCAACAGCGAGATCGTGGTGCCGAGAACCACGTTGAAGTTCAAGCGGCCTGGTCCGTGCAACACCCGGATGTGTTGGGTGCCCCACCAGGCCTCGACGATCGGAATGCTGGTCAGGGCCGGATGGCCGAGCGCTCCGATCGCAGCGAACGAGTGGTCGAGCCGGTCGCCGCCCCCGGCCACGAGCACCAGCCGTGCCGGGTCGAAATCGGCGGCCATCGCCAACGCCAGCTCGGTGTCGGTGCGGTCCTTGTCGGTGTCGTGGCGCTGGATGGTGGCGTGCGCCTTCGCCCAAGCCAGGCCGTCGGTGGAGATCGAGTCGAGATCACCGACGAGTCCGGCGGGTGTCAGCCCGGCTGCCAGGGCGTGATCGAGGCCGCCGTCGGCGGCGATCACAATGCCGCTGCGCGGAAGCCTCGCAACCGCGTCGGGGTGGAGCGGTTCTGCCCCGGTGACCACGATGACTGTTTCGTCCATGGAGTTCCTCCGCCGGCATTACCCGGATCAGGTTCTCGGGTCGGTGGTGGCGCCCACCCTCTCAGCCCACCGTGCCAGTGAGCTCCCCAGTTGTCCTGCCTCCAGGTTACCTGGTCCAGCGCAGACATCGCCTCGCTGCTTCGTTGCCACGCGGGATACGCGAGATACGCAACGACCGGTCGTGGTTTGCCTGTCGGCTCACGCCCCGGTGGGGCGTTCGTCGACGGCGCCGGTTTGGCGCAGGAACGTGAGGCTGTCCCACACGTCGGTGCGCCTTGCGATCAGGCCGTCGTCGACCTCGAACAGCATCACTCCTGGAATGTCGAGCGGGTGACCGTCGAAGTTGGCGGTTAGGCGGTACCTGGCGGCGACCCGATCGCCCTCAGCGATGATGTCTATGACCTCGTACTGCAGCGCCGCGAACTGAGCCAGAAAGCCGGGCAGCCGTTGGCGGTAAATGTCGCGACCCGTCGAGCTGGAGCCGAGCGTGCTCGTGTGCTCGTTGTGGAAGTCGTCGGCGACGAGCTGGATCACGGCCTCGACGTCGCCGGCCGACAGGGCGGTCAGGTACTGCTCGACGGTCGTTCGTGGATCCATGCCGAGAACCGTAGCCAGCCCGCTGTCGGCCGCAATCGTCGATGTGATCAAATGGATATTGGTGGACGACCGACCCGAGCCCGAACGGATCGAGATCGAGTTGACTTCGAGCGCCGATAAGGCTGATCACAGACGTCGATCGCGAGCGGTCCAGCCTGTGCCAGGCCCCATCGGACAAGGTGTAGTGGTCGAGGGCCCCAACGAGAATGAGGAAGATCGGCTTGGGCAGCCGGGCCTCGATCAGCGTCGGTTGTTCATCACGACGACGATCGTCGGTGTCGCCGCACTGCTGCTCGGGTGGGTGGTTGGTCGCGCCGAGGGTTCCGACGAGGTCGCCACAACGCGCGACAGTTCCGCAACCACCGCCACCACACAACAGACTCGCACTCCGCTGCTGCCGGAGGTGAACCTGCCAACGCCCGACGTGCAATCGACGATCGTTCAGGTACTGCGCACGACGACAACGACCATGCTTGTTCCGCCCACGCTCGAAGAGGTCGAGCTCGACCCGCGGTTGGCGGGGATCGACCTCACGCTGGTCGGTGTCGAGCAGGGAGAACTCGTCGAGCTCGATCTCGCCACGCAAACGTTGACACGTCGCGATCTCGGTCGGGTCGGCTCGGCACCCCAGTCGATGATCGTCGGCGCCGATTGGGTGGTTTTGACGAACCAATCGGGAATGACGAACTTGGTTCACGACGATGGCCGCTCCGAAGGCGTCGATCTCGGCGACGCTTGGCAACTGTTGTGGCAGCCCGGTACCGACCGGTTCTGGCGTCCGTCGTCCGGAGGCGGATTTGGTCCGCCTTCGGTGTATGACGAGGTCGACCTGAGCGGTGCGTCCACCGGTGCACGTCTCGAGTTGCCTGCCAATACGTGGTCGTGGCAGGTTGACCCCGGTGGTGGGCTGATCGTCGTTACGGCCGGCAAGATCTACTCGGTCAACGAGTCTTCGACCGAGTTCATCGGTTCGGGCGAGCTGCTCGGCTTGTCGGCCGACCTTGCGGTGGTGAGGGACTGCGACGAGCAGCTTCGATGCGCACTGTTCGTGATCGATCGAATGACCGGTTCGGTTCGCGAGGTGGGTGGTGATCAAGCGGTCGAGGAGATCGCCGGCATGCCGTGGATATGGGGAGCGGCGGCGAGGGGTTCGATCTCGCCGAATGGCACGATGTGCGTCGTGGTCGCCGAGTCGCAGAACCAGCCGGTGATGGGGTTGCTCGATCTCATCTCGGGAGCCTTCGTGCCACTCCGCAAGAGCTTCGACGTGCCGTCGGTCGTGTGGTCCCCCGATGGCCGCTTCGCCTTCTTCGTCGACGGCCTCGACGGCCCAGACGGCTCCACCATGCCCGGCCTCCGGGTGTACGACCGTCAAACCGACGAGATTTTCTCGGTGATGACACAACCGGCGCGCTGGGACGCCCTCTCGGTGCGACCTGCGAACATCTGAGCGGATCGCTGTGCCCGAGTCGAGCTTTTCGTTCTAACCCTCGACGCGCCGGGTATCGCGATCGCGACTTTTGGAGATCGCCAATTGTGGGAGTCCACCGATAACGAGTACCTCGGGATCGGGACGCCTACTGTGTGGCGATGGCGGTCAGTCGCAAAGCTCGCAGCGCCCGCAAGCGCAAACGTCGGATGGACCGGGCAGAGCACGACCTCAGCGATGAGCAGTGGGCGGCGCTCAAGGAGGCGTGGGGTGGATGTGCCTACTGCGGTGCCAAAGGGCGGCCGTTGCAGAAGGACTGTGTGCTGGCTCTTTCACGCGGCGGCCGGTACACGCTCGACAACATCGCACCGGCGTGCCGATCATGTAATGCCAGCAAGTGCAACGACGAGGTGACCGGCTGGATGCGTCGCAAGCGCCTCGACGAGAGCACCTTCTTGCTCCGCCATCGCGAGATCAGCATCGCGATCGCCCTCAAATTCTCAGGCGAGGCGAACGCCGGATCCGATACGCCGACCGCAACTGTGCCCTGAGCGCCTCAGCCCTTGAGCCGACGAGTCTGAACGTCGGCCGCTAGCCGACGAGCCTCCCGAGCGCCGCTTCGGCGGTGCTCATATCGGTTCGCGGCTCGGCTTGCAGCCGGGTCAAATAGCTGATCGACACAAGGCCGCGCTCGATCGCGCCGCCGTCGGTGTGCTCGGGCAGATCGATCGGTTCGCCCCACGAGACCTTGACGTCATAGTGGTCGGGCGCATCGACTCGTTGCACCAGTTCGGCGCCCGACATCGCCCGTGGCGGAAGTAGGCCGACCTCGGTAACCGACCATCCGGCTAGGTCGTCGAGTTCGAGGTTCGGAACGTTGATATTGGCGATCACGATGTCGGCCGGCGGATCGGCGATGAAGCCGCCGACGAAGGCACTCGCGACCGCTGACGCGGTGTCCCATTTCTGGAGCTTGACGGTCTCTTCCCAGGCCTGGCCCTCGACACCCCAGCCGCTGGCGGCCTGGCTGACGGCGATGCCTGACCAACCACCGTTGCGGCCCGAAAGGCAGGCGCCGACAGTGCCGGAGTGGTACACCGACCGGCCGACGTTGGCGCCAGGGTTGATGCCGCTCACCACCAGGTCGAAGTCCTCTCCGAACGCTCCGAGCCGGGCGTATATCACCGCCAACGCCGGTGGCCCATTGACCGACCAGGCTTCCGGGATGCCGTCGAGTTCATGGCGCGTGACGTGTGGCTGAAAATCCCAGATCGCTCCGATCGCCGCGCCGGCCCCCGAGAACTCGGTGTCGGGGGCCACGACGACAACGTCGCCGTGCTCGGTCATCGCCTGGGCGAGATGGAGCAGCCCAGCGGCGTGGATGCCGTCGTCATTCGTTACGAGTATGCGCACCACACCTAGATACCAGCTGGCGGCGCACTTCTTGCGCCCCGGCGGCTAGGGATCCGAGATCGACGGCGTCAGCCTGCTTGTCGACCCCGATCTTGGGCTCGCCAGCGATCGCATCTGCGCCGTCGAACGTGGTCGGCGAATCCGTCGCGGTGCCGGGTTTGCTCAGTGCTCAGTGCCCGTGTTGGTGTCGGTCTCGGTCTCGGGGCGCCGTAGATCAGGTTCGACAAAGATCAGGCGTGCGGCAGGAACGACGGCGCGAATGTTGGCCTCGGTGAGGTTGATCGTGGCGCTCAACTCGTCGAACGTCAGGCTCGAGTCGTACTCGACCTTGGCGGCCACGAGGATCTCGTCAGGGCCGATGTGCTGAGTCCGCAGGTGGATCAGATGATCGACCTTGTCGGATCCTTCGATTGCCGACACGATGCTGGCCCGATCTTTCGGCGTCGCCGATTCACCGATCAGTAGCCCCTTCATCTCGATCATCAGCACGATCGCGATCGCGATCAGCAGGACCCCGATCGCGATCGACCCGATCGCATCCCAGCGACCGTCGTCGGTTTGCTTGGCCATGATCACACCGAACAAAGCGAACCCCAACCCCAACTCGGCGCCGAGGTCTTCGAGCAACACAACCGGGAGTTCGGGTTGCTTGGATTTACGGATGAACTTCCACCAGCTGACACCTTCGGCCTTGATCAGCTTGGCCTCCCTAACCGCCGTGCGCAGCGAATAGCCCTCGAGCAGCAGACCAAATACGAGGATGCCGACCGCGACCCAGATGCTGTCGATGTGGTGCGGGTTCCGAACCTTGGAGATGCCCTCATAGAGGGCGAACAGGCCGCCCATCGAGAACAGCACGAGCGCCACGGAAAACGACCAGAAGTAGCGCTCGCGTCCGAAGCCGAACGGATGCTCGGGTGTGGCGTCGCGCTTGGCGCGGTTGCCGCCGAGAATTAGCAATCCCTGGTTGCCGGTGTCGGCGAACGAGTGCACCGATTCGGCCAGCATGCTGGCCGAACGGGTGATCAGGAATCCAATGAACTTTGCGATGGCGATCCCCAGATTGGCGAAGAACGCGGCGATGATCGCTTTCTTGCTGCCGTCGGTCACGCGCCAAGGTTGGCACATTAGACACGGCTTTGGTCAGTTCTCGGGTCGAGTTGAACTGGTAACCGGAGGCGGTGTCGGGATCCGGCGGGGGCTCAGCGAACAACTTGGGTCCGCCGGCACCCGATCAAGAACGGGTGCTTCTCAGGCGCCGCCGATGTTCAGCCAAGCGTCGAGGACCGACTCGTCACCGACCGGGTTCAGCTCACCCGCGTCGGCCGACTGCCGGCCCCAAAGGCGTAGTAGCACTGCTGCCGCGGGGCCGCGTAACGCGGCGTCGCCCTTTTGGTGGGCACGGACCATCTGGTAGCCGTCGTCGTCGCCCCACACCAACCACTCGCCCGGCACATCGGTGCAGTGCACGTGCACGCTGCCGCCGGGCAGGTTGATCGCCTCGCGCACCAATAGGCGCGGGATCACGACCTCGAAGTATTCGTCGATGCCATCGCTGGCGAGCGTCGGATCGATATCCGCCGGTCGCCCGACCGCCCGCTCGACATCCCAACGATGCACAGCGGTCTCGTGCGCCTGGCGGCGCGGCCAGAAGCCGGCGACCTGAGCGACCGGGAACGGGTGCCACGTGGGGGCCTCGGGATCGATCGAACGCAGAGTGTCGGCCAACTCGGCGGCCCCGGCGCGCAGCCAATCGGCGGCCGCCGCGACGTCGAGCGACTCGAGCACTTCAGCGTCTTCGATGGTAGGACGGCGGCCATTTTGGGCGCAGAATCTGGCCCACCGATGGATCTGTCCGAGATGCTCGGCGAGCCGGGCGACGTCCCAGCCGGGGCAGGCGGCGACCGGTGCATCGAGCGGTCCAGCGTCGAGCACGAGGGCAAACCGTTCGGCGTCGGCAAGCAGGTGATCGAGATACCAGTCGAGCGTGGGTGCTGGGGTCCGTTCGGGGCCGCGATCGACGTTCACAAGACCCGACGGTAGCGTTGTGTGTATGTCCCCCCTCGACGCATTGGCATCCGGCACAACCGACGGCGCTGCTCTCAGCGGTCCGATCATCACGATCACCGACGTGGCGATGGAAAAACTGATCGGGTTGAGAGCCGACGAGGCCGATGCCGAACAGCTCGGCCTGCGGCTGGCGATCGTCTCCGCGGCCGGCGAAGAATTCCGCTACGACCTCAGCTTCGATGAGTTTCTCAAGGCCGCATTCACCGACGAGGTTCGCACCCACGAAAGTTCAGACGGCCTGACCATCAAGGTCATCGTTCCCGCCGACAGTGTCGAGCTCTTGGTTGATGCAACGCTCGACTTCACCGTTACTCAGGGCCTCGTGGTGCGCAATCCGAATCGTCCCGAGACGCCCAGCATCGAGGGGCTGACCCGAGATGACCCGCTGTCGGCCGAGATCGAGGCGCTCGTGTCGGCCGAGGTCAACCCAGCTCTGGCCGCCCACGGCGGGTTCGTCACCTATGTCGGTCACGACGGCGAGGGCACCGCCTACATGACGATGGGCGGCGGCTGTCACGGCTGCTCGATGAGCAAGATGACGATGCTCGACGGCGTGCAGACGATGCTCAACGAGGCGCTCCCGGCGGTCGAGCGGGTGCGCGATCTCACCGACCACACCACCGGCGAGAACCCTTACTACAGCTGATTGCGCTTGCTACTGCTGGTTGCCCGCTGATTGCCCTTACTACAGCTGGTTGCGAGGTTCCGGTCTGTAGAACTCATCAGCCCGCGTGCCGGTGGTTCGCCGGGCGGGGTTCAGCGTGTGGTCCTCACGTGACGCAGAACTCGTTGCCTTCGGGATCTGCCATCACGATCCACCAATCGCCATGTTCGTCGACGCGGCGAATCTCGGTGCCACCGGCCGCCAACAGCTCGGCGACCTTGGCGCGTTTGTCGGCGTCGGTTCGTGAGGTGCGGATGTCGAGATGCACCCGGTTCTTGACGACCTTGCGCTCCGTAACTCGCAGGAACAGGATTCGCGGACCGATGTTGTCGGGGTCGACGATCGCCCCGATCGAGCCCGGTTGCGGGATCGCGATGTGATTGGATCGCAGGAAGTCTTGCCACGACAGGTAGCCGGCCGGGGGCGGCTCCTCTTCGTACCCGAGGGCGATCGACCAGAACGCACACATACGTTGTGCGTCGTGACAATCGAATGTGATCTGGAATGGCGAGGCCACGGGTCGTACGGTACTCCTATGGCCATTGGAGCGCTGCACGAAATCGTTATCGATTGTTCAAATCCCGAGGCACTGGCGCGGTTCTGGCAGGCGCTGATCGGAGGAGAGGTCGACGTCGAGACCGCCAACTGGGTTGTGCTCGACGGTGACGACGTTGGGTTCTACATCGGCTTTCAGCGGGTGCCCGAGAAGAAGTCGGGCAAGAATCGCATCCACCTCGACGTCGAGGTCGACGATCTCGACACCTCCACCGACGAAGCCGAGCAGCTCGGGGCACGCAAGATCGGCGGGATCGTCGACGATGACGACGGTCGAATGATTCAGATGATGGCGGATCCTGGTGGCAACGAGTTCTGTTTCATCGCCAACTGACCTCGTTCAACGTCGATCGCCGAGGCGGTCGATCACCTGGTCGTGCAACAGTCCGTTGCTGCTGATCGCCGTTGGTTGTTCGTGGGTTTGATTGCCGTGGCGGTCGGTGAATCTACCGCCGGCCTCCTCGACGATCAGTCGCACCGAAGCGATGTCATACGGGGCGACCCCGACGGCATCGACGGCGAGGTCGAGCGCGCCTTCGGCCACCAGGCAGTGTTGCCAGAAGTCGCCAAACCCGCGCCCCCGGCGGGCCCGCTGCTGGATCGCCACGAGTTCGCTCGTGAGACCTAGTCGGTCCCAACCGTCGTTGAAGGTGATGCTGACCTGAGCGTCTGCCATCTCGCTCACGTTGGAGACTTGGCAGCGCTTACCGTCGGCGAATGCGCCGTGTCCTCTTGCTGCCCACCACCTGCGCCCGATTGCCGGTGCCGACACGACCGCCACCGTTACATCGTGTTCGGCATGGGTGAGCGCGATCAGGGTCGCCCACACGGGGATCCCGCGCACGAAGCCGGACGTGCCGTCGATCGGGTCGACAATCCACCGCCACGGCGAATCGGAGTTGCCCTGGAGGCCGTGCTCCTCACCGAAGAAGCCGTGGTTCGGTCGGTTCTCGAGCACGTGATCGGCGAGCAGTTGCTCGGCTCCGCGGTCGACCCCGGTGACCTCGGTGCGGTTGTCTTTCCACGCCAGCGTGAAGTCAGCCTGTTCGAATCGTGGCAGCGTGAAAGCGTCGGCCAGGTCGGCGAGTTCGAGCGCCAATCCGAGATCGGCTGACGTTGGGTCGTCGCTCATCGCCGGGACGCTAGGAACGTATCGATCGCACGGTGGCGATGATTCCGGCGGCGTCGAGCCCGAAGCGGGCGAGGATCTGCTTCGGATCGCCGTGTGGAATGAACTGGGTCGGCACGCCGAGCACCTCGACGGGCAACTCGGGGGCGATGACGCCGATCTGATCGAACATCGTCATCCCGATCCCACCGTCGCGGATGCCGTCCTCGATCGTGATCACGGCGGCGTGGCCGGCGGCGTCGGCGATCATCGCCGGGTCGAGCGGCGCACAGCTGCGCGCATCCCAGACCGTGACGTCGGCACCGTCGGCACCGTCGGCACCGTCGATCGCCAGCTCGTCGGCCGCCTTCAATGCCGGCTCGAGCATCCGGCCAACGGCCAACACACACACCGATCCGTCACCCTGGCGAGCCTTGCGGGCCAGCAGTCCAACGCCGACCTCGGTGTCGTGAACTTGGCGCGCCGAACCGCGTGGGTAGCGGATGACGACGGGACCGTCGTCGGCAAGCGACGCCGCATCCTCGAGCATCTGATGCAGTTCTTGTGCGCTCGACGGTGCGAGCACCCGCATGCCCGGAACCTTCGCCAACAAGGCCATGTCATACACGCCGTGGTGGCTGGCGCCGTCGGGCCCTGTGATACCGGCCCTATCGAGGCAGAAGATGACCGGCAAGCGATGCATGGCGACGTCATAGACGACCTGATCCCAGGCGCGGTTGAGGAACGTTGCATAGACGGCGACGACAGGTCGCAGCCCCCACATCGCCATGCCGGCCGCCCCTGCGACAGCGTGCTGTTCGGCGATCCCGACGTCGAAGCACCGACCGGGGAAGCGCTCCTGGAACGGCAGAAGTCCGGTCGGGCCGGGCATCGCCGCCGTGATCGCAACGATCCGCGAATCATGTTCGGCGACCTTGACGACGCCCTCGGCGAAGGCCTGCGTGTATCCGGTCGGCACCGCCTTGGGAGGCCCCTGGATCGGATCGAACACCGGAGCGTCGTGGAGGTGCTTCTCGTCGTCGTCTTCGGCGGGCGAGTAGCCGCGCCCCTTCTGGGTCAGCACGTGCACCACGATCGGGCCCTCGGCCGACAGCTTTTCGGCGTTGCGGAAGGCCGCTTCCATTGCGGCCACGTTGTGCCCGTCGACCGGGCCGACGTAACGCACGCCGAGCGCCTCGAAGAACGATGGTGGTTGCAGGAACTCGCGCACGCCGGCCTTGAACCCGTCCATCGCCTTTTCGGCCTGAGGGCCGATCGCCGGCAGATTTGACAAGAAGTCCTCGAGCCGCCGCTGGCGGCGTACGTAGACCGGGTTGAGGCGGATGTCGGTGAGGGCGTGGGCGAGCTTGTCGGTGAGCTTGTCGGTCAGGCTCGGGTGCTCCGACTGCTCGTCGACGCCCTGACTGTTGGCGGAGAGATTCGAGACTGTCGGCGCGTAGCTGCGGCCGTTGTCGTTGAGCACGATGATCACTTGGCGTTTGGAGTGACCGAGATTGTTGAGGGCCTCATATGCCATCCCGCCGGTCATCGCGCCGTCGCCGATCACGGCGATGATGTGGCGATGGTCGTCGACCCCGGCGTCGCGGGCGATCGCCATCCCGTATGCGTAGCTGAGCACCGTCGAGGCGTGGCTGTTCTCGATGTGGTCGTGAGGGCTTTCCTCCCGGCTGGGATATCCCGAGAGTCCACCGGCTTGGCGTAGCCGATCGAACCGGTCGCGCCGACCGGTGAGGATCTTGTGGATGTAGGCCTGGTGGCCCGTATCCCACAGCACAGCGTCGGTCGGTGAGTCGAACACGCGGTGCAGGGCGAGCGACAGCTCGACGGCCCCGAGATTCGACCCGAGATGACCGCCGGTCTCCGAGACAGCAGCGACCACGAAATCGCGGATCTCGCCGGCGAGCATGTCGATCTCGTCGTACGAGAGGTCGCGCAGGTCGCTCGGTTGGTTCACGCGCTCGAGGAACATCTGACTACGAACGCTACCCCCTGAGTCGCTCAGCCGTGGTGCCCTGCTCGGCCGCTCGGGCGGATCGGATCCTGATCGAATCCTGATCGGACCAGGATCGGAGCGGACGCCTACGCTGCGAGCATGAAACGAATCGAAGGACACGCCGGGCAACAGACGGTTGCGGCGCTGCAGGCGTTCGACGTCGATGTGATGTTCACGCTCAATGGTGGACACATCTGGCCGTTCTACGACGCCGCCCGCGATCGAGGGATGCGAATCGTCGACACCCGCCATGAACAGTCGGCGACGTTCGCTGCGGAGGCTTACGCCAAGCTCACCCGCAAGCCGGGCCTGGCAGCGTTGACGGCGGGGCCCGGCGTCACGAATGGCATCTCGGCGGTCACGTCAGCACTCTTCAACGGGTCGCCGCTGGTCGTGCTCGGTGGACGTGCACCCTCGGCCCGGTGGGGCGCCGGATCGTTGCAGGAGTTCGATCACGTCCCGGTGCTGGCGCCGATCACCAAGCGGTCGGCCACCGTCACCGAAGCCACGACGGCCGGCGAGGTCGTTCACGATGCGGTCCGGCTCGCCACCGAACCCCACCGCGGACCCGTGTTTCTCGACTTTCCGATCGACCTGTTCGGTCCGTGCGAGGGTGACGTGCCCGATACGGGTGCCGGCGAGCGCGCCGCGCCCGACCCGGCCGAGGTGACACGGCTGGCCGAGCTGATCGCCCAAGCTGAGCGCCCTGCCTTTCTCGTCGGCAGCGACGCCTACTGGGACGGCGCCTGGGACGAACTCGAAGCCGCCGTCGAGGCGTTCGGAGTGCCGTGCTTCTTCAACGGCTTGGGACGCGGCATGCTGGCTGCTGACCACCCGCACACATTCCTGCGCACCCGCGGTCTGCTCAAGCAGCGCGCCGACCTGGTTGTGGTGATCGGCACACCGCTAGATTTCCGGGTCGGCTTTGGCCGGTTCGGAGCGGCCCAGGTTGCCCACGTCGTCGAAGCCGCCTCGCAGGTGGCTGGTCACGTCGAGGTCCCGACTGTGGTCGGAGACATCGCCCAGACGCTGCGCCGGCTCGCAGATCACAGCGGAGACCGAGTCGATCACGGCGGCTGGCTGGCGGAGCTACGAGACGCCGAGAACGCAGCGGTCGCCGCCGAGGCGCCACTGCTGGCTGCCGACAGCGACCCGATCAAGCCGACCCGCATCTATGGCGAACTCCGCAAGCGGCTCGAACGAGACGCCGTCGTGATCTGCGATGGCGGCGACTTCGTGTCGTACGCCGGCAAGTACGTCGAGGTTCACCAACCGGGCGGCTGGCTCGACACCGGTCCGTACGGCTGCCTCGGCAACGGCATCGGATATGCGATTGCGGCCCGGGTCGTGCGCCCCGATGCTCAGATCGTCGTGATGCTCGGTGACGGCGCGGCCGGCTTCTCGTTGATGGATGTCGACTCGCTGGTGCGTCACAATCTGCCGGTCGTGATGGTTGTCGGCAACAACAGCATCTGGGGCTTGGAGAAGCATCCGATGCAGATGATCTACGGCTGGGACGTCGCCTGCGACCTCCAGCCCAACACGCGCTACGACGAGGTCGTCAAGAGCCTCGGCGGCGGGGGCGAGATGGTCACGAGCCCGGGCGAGATCGGCCCCGCCCTCGATCGCGCATTCGCCAGCGGCGTCCCCTACCTGGTGAACGTGATGACCGATCCCAGCGACGTCTACCCCCGCACCAGCAACCTCGCTTGACGACGGCGATTTGCTAGCCGGCGGCGAAGTCGAGGCAGTCCGAGTCCTCGGCGGGGATCAGGCCTGCGTTGGTCACTTCCCACATCGTGACCGGTTCGGCGAGATAGCCGGCCGCCTCGAGCTCACTCAGGCTGTCGGG
>Ga0255048_10000520_pt1 | contig 29799 bp, 28 predicted proteins | sample JV7_2_2_MG_FD_183619 | JGI IMG/M metagenome (GOLD analysis project Ga0255048, IMG submission 183619) | Seawater microbial communities from Jervis Inlet, British Columbia, Canada - JV7_2_2 | ecosystem: Environmental > Aquatic > Marine > Inlet | place: Canada: British Columbia | collected 2016-10-06
GCTCAAGAACGGTCATTCCCGGCTCAATATCGGCACGCTGGGCCAGGTCATCGGCTACAGCCTGCGGAGTGGGGAAGAAGTCAAAGCCTTCGAACTTCTTACCGACCAACTCGCGTTCTGCGGCCTTGATCGGATCCTCTTGCTTCTTCTCGCCCATGACGGTGGCCATTTCACGAACGGCCGCACGGAGTTCAGCGACGTTCTTGATGTCGGCACGCTCCAGACGACGACGAATTTCTTGGCGCCCCTTCAGCCACCAAGCCTCTGTCGGGATCTTGGCAATGATCTTGTCAGCCATCTCTGGTCGTAAAACAAAATCACCCGACTTCTTTCGGCGCGAGTCGAGTTGACGAGCCAGCAACTTACCGCCTTTGACGTCCTCAAGTGCCCTGATAAAATTCATTGCTTGGTCAGCGCTGACATCGTACTCAGGGTATTCTACATTGTCGGCGTATTCGTCCTTCCATGGGCCGTCTTTGATCTTGTCGTACTCACGACCGATGTATCGCGATTCAGCCTTGCTTGCTGCTTGGCGCTGGGCCTCACGCATACTGCTCTGGATCGCTTCAATCTGGGTCTTCTGCTTCACGCCGGCCAGTTGAACGGCTTCACCGCTGTCGATGGCGTTGGCGATGTTGGTCATGGTCTCGGCAAGCTCAAGCTCAGTCCGTGCGTTGGCTTCTGCGTAACCGGCCTCTCTGGCGCGCTTCGCTGTGTTTGTCTGGCGATCCTGGTCAAGAGATGCTTGGGCCTTGGCCTGAAGCTTGTCGGCAGTCTCACGGAGCTTCGTTGTCTTGGACGGGGCCTTGCCAGGTTCAACCGCTTCTGCCGCCGGGGCCTCTTCGCCCTTGGCGTTTGCCGCGAAGGCTTCAGCGTCTTCTCTGTTCTCGAACTGGAACCCAGGCTTTGCCCGGCCGCGAGAGAATCGGCTGTAGTAGCCGTTGTGTTTCTTCGACAACGTGCGGAGCTTGGTGAACGTTTCCCGGTCAACGCGGTCGGTCATCTGGACAACGTGTAGGGGGATGTCCTTCTTTTCGTTGTATGCTTCGACGATCGTAAAGCCAACGTCTTCAGCTACTTCGTCTTTGCGGAGTGCAACCGGGGCCTTCCTGGCCGCTTCGCGCTTCCGGCGATCCTCTGCCTTGAGGGCGTCGAACGTCGCCTTCTGCTCGGTGGTAAGCTTTCCAGCTACGCCAAGGCGCTCAAGCTCTTCGAAGTCGCGGAGGGTCTTGGGATCCTTCAGCCCTTCCAAGCGCTTATCGCGCTCTGCTTGCCGCTGCTTGACCTCTTCGGCGTACTTGTCTATGTCCTCTTGGGTCGTCTTGTCTACGGCTCTCTGCGTGGCTTCCTCCATCGTCTCAGAGAACGGACTCCATTGGAAGGTGCCGCTGGCAACGAACTGTTGAGAGATACCGTTCATCGCAGAGTTGAGGATGTCGGCCTTCTTGTCGCTCATCGATAATCCAAACCCGGCGAGGCGAATCAACTGCTTCTTGGGCTTCGGAGAGAGGATGGCCTTGATCTTCTCGCGGTTCTCAAGGTAGGACTTGTACGACTCCTGAAGTTGCTCTGGGGTGATATTTCCGGTCTTCAGCCGTTCGGAGAACGTGTCAATTGCCGCAAGGCTGTCGATGACGGCGGCGCCCTTGGGTGCTTCTGCGGCTTCTGGCTTCTCAACTGTTAAGGATTCCTTTACAGTTGGTTTCTTGACCACCTTCTGATCGGTGATGAAGACGGATTCAAGGCCCTTCTGCGTGACTATGGTGCGGTATCTGAATTTCCCTTCCTGGTCAACGCGTATTCCCTTGTAATCCTTGCCAGTGTTCTTCCATTTCTCCTTGGTGATCTCGACATCACCCTCGGCTTTCTCGTTGATGATAGGGAAGGTGACTTCCTTCCGGCGCTGGGCCTTCTCAGCTTCAGCACGTTTTACCTTGGCCGATTCCTTCTTCTCGGCCGCTGCGGTAGCTTCGGCGCGTTTTACTTCGGCGATACCAGTGGCCAAAAGGAGTTCAGATTTCGCGGCGCTCATCCACTTGCTGAACTTGTCCTCTGCCTTGTCAACGGCACTGGACCTTCCAGCAGCCTGCTTACTGTTGAAGCCACTTCGGCCGGCAACAAGCGTTGATACGGCGCCACTGCGCGTGGAAAGAACAGACTCACGACGTTTCAGATACTCACCCTTGATGCGTTCCAGTTCGCTTGCCAAGTCGGCCATACGCCCTTCAGGGATATCCTTCAGCGCGTCATCACGAAGACCTTCCATGAAGTTAACGTACTGCTCCTGCTCAACTGTTGCGGCATTGCCTGGGCTTCTGCTTGTCCCTGAGTATGCGGAAATTGCACGCTCGCGGTCGATGTCGTCACGGCTGAATTCAGGGATTGCCTGCGCTTCTCGTACACGACGGAACCCTGCCTGCTGTTCCTTGCGCTCTGCGGCCTTCTTCTTGAGTGCTTCAGCTTTCGGGGCGGCTTCTTTTGGCTTGTCGAATTCTTTGACATGCGCTATCGCTTCATCAATAATCGTAAGGTCAAATCCGTACTTGACGGCGTTCTCTCGATCATCAGACAAGTCGAGCAACTTCAATTCTCGATTCTTAGGATCTGTCAACCACTCTGCGTCTTCCCACGACTCGAAATAATCTTCCAGTGATTCGACCTTTTCGGATTCGGCTTCGGCTTCCTCTTCAAATGGCGTTGCTTCAGCCTGCGGAATGCCGGGGAATGGCGGGGGCTGCTGCTTCTCTGCCTGCGGTTCCGGCGCTGGGAAGTCGAATTCATCCGTTTGCGGGGCTGCTGGGGCTGCTACCAGGTCGCGTAGCTTGCCGTCCTTGGCGATCGCATGACCACCGTTGACCATGATACTGTCAGTCTGGTCGATCTCGAACTCAATACCGTCCTTCAGCTTGACCATGCCTTCGTCTTTCTCGACCACTTCAAGCCATTCGCCTACAGTGTCGCCCTCGACGAATACCTCGTCACCTTTCTCCAGGTCGATACCGAAGACCTCTTCCGGCTTAGCGTTCTCCATCGCCTTGGCGGCTTCGGCGCTCTCTGGGGTAGCTTCTGCTTCGACTGCTGCGTCACGCCATGATTCGTGAGCCTCTACGAGCGCGGTAAGGGCAGCGTAAACGTTGCCGTCACCTTCAGCCATGATCGGGGCTACGATTGCCGAGCCTGCGTCCTTCTGCTCCATGATCGTCTGAATTACGACGTCGGGGGCTGCTCCATCGACGATTCGATACTTCGCCAATGCTGTGGCATACTTCGCCTCATCGGTAAGGCGCAAGGCTTTCCCTTGGTAGAAGTACTCTGGAGCAACGCCGGCCTGAATGATCTCCATGGATTCGAAGTACGGGGAGTTGTGATTTGCCCGGCGCTGGACGCCTGCCTTGGCTGGCTCTTTCCGCTTCTTCTTCTTCGGAACTTCAACTTCCGGTACTGCTGCGGCTTCCGGCTTGGCTTCTTCCTTCCCGGTGATTTCTTTCTTGATCTGCTTGAGGAGGGTGGAACCGCGGCTTGTCAGTGGTCGGTACTTATTCCCGCTAATATGCTCAAGGTCGCCAGAACGAACGGACTCCTTGAAGATGTCAGCAAAGTCGGCGATCTTCGGCCGGGCGGCGCGCTGCGGCCCTTTCTTCTCAGCCTGCTCCTGCTGTTCGACACGAGCTTCTTCCTGCTTCTGCTGGATAGCTGCGTCAATGTTCAGCGTCGGTACCGTGATCGGCGAGTCAGGGGCTACAGGCACATCTTGGATGACCGGGGCAACCTCGGGCACGGGAACGGCCGGAGGAAGTTCTTCAACCGGTGTGCCAGCTTCGCGCGTGGTCTCTGGGATGGATCCGGCATGTTCCGGCCCTGGCATCGTCGAACCGTCTGGCATCGTGTGAACCAGGTTGGAACCGGCGGCGCGGGCAAGCTCGATTTCTTCTTGACGTCCACCAATTTCGAAGGTTGCTTGGCGGGCCTGCTCCGCTCTCTGGGCTTCGCGCTGCTGAGGAAGTCCTTGGAACGGCGCGCGAAGATCCTGCTGCATTCTCTGGAAGTCTCTGCGGAGGTTATCGCCAGGTTGGTCCTGTGCCAGCTCTGCGGCTGCTACTGGATCGTTGTTAGTGGCGCGCATGAGTTCGGCCCATGCCTGCGGCCCTACTTGCTCTTGAATGGCCTGTACGTCGATTACAGGGGCTTCAGCGGCCTGTTCCGGCGCCTGCTCTTCGCGCGCTGCAAGCTGGGCCTCAAGGATTGCTGGACTCGGACGTTCGGCGAATGGTTCTTGCTGGGCATCTGCCGGGAGGTCAATGTTGAATTCACCAGCGGCCGGCGCTTCTGGTAGCGGGGTCTGCAAGAATTCCTCTACCGTCATCTCGCCGCTGTCAAGCTGTTCAAAAGCTTCCTGGGCGGCTTCGGGGTCGGTTTGGGCGAGCTGCTTGAACTTGTCATAGACTTGATCTTCTGCTTCGTTGGCCTGCTTGCCCTTAGCAGTTTCCGCCCTTTCTGCTTCACCACGCTTCTGGAATCGGCTCAAAGCGGCTCCACCAGCTACGCGGCCAACGCCGGGGAGGGTGAATGCGACGAGTTCGGCAAGAGCTTGCTCACCGCCGGGGAATCCAGCCTTGTAGCGTTCCCATGCGTCTTTCGGGTGAAGGCCGTGCTTCCCGGTACCGAAGTCTTGAATGTCGAGAGCGGCGCGAAGCATTTCGCCAACACGTTCCTCTCCCATCTCGGCAAGGATACCATTAAACCCACCACGGCGGAGGGCTTCATTCAATGCCTTGTTCCCTTTCATGAACTTCCGCATCTTGCGAGTAGCCAATCTTAGGTACGCTGCTGCTTTCGGGGAAAATTTCCTGAGTATCTTTCTGCCTGCAGGGGAAAAGCCTTCGCCGAGTTGTTCAGAGAACAGTTCTACAAACAAATCGCCCTGAGCGCGAACGAAGTCGATTGCCGGGTTGGTCGACGCATCAGAGAGCTCAAGCTTGCCGTCCTTGATCGAGACAGTGCCAACGCGACGGGAGAGGTGGTCAGTAAGTGCGCGTTGCTGCATGGCCGGCATCGCCTTGAACGATCGGACTGCAGACTTCTTCAGGAACCTACCGCCTGCCTTGAGTACCGATTTCTCGAACGCCTTCTTTGCGGCCGGGGCAGTGCCACCGCTAACCGCGATCTCAGTCATGAATGCCGGAAGCTCTGAAAGTGTGCTGTGGACAATGCCGCCGAAACTCCTACCACGGCGCTGATCTTCCTTGACGCGCTTGGCGAAGTCGGTCAAAAGCTGTTCGTCGAGTTTTCTATCGAGGGGATCGCCGTAATCATTGGACTTGTACCGATCTGCTGCTGACTTGATCTCGAACATTTCCATCAACGGGAATGGAGTGAACGGGATCTTCGTTCGGATGTCAGACTTTGCCATCGATTCGGCGAACCCGACCTTCTCAGTAGGATCAAAGCCAAGGCCCTTGCGAATGCTCTTGTCCAGCGCGCGGCCACCTTTGCCCTCGGTCCCGAGTAAGGCTCCTTCAAGTCCGGTACGGGCCTCACGCTCTTCGGCCGGGTCGAACTCGTAGAAGGTTGGGCCACCGCGGCGGATCGTGCCAAACGCTCGCTCCGTTGCCTTTGACTGGCCTTTGATGAACTTGCCAATTGCGCTTTCTTCTTTGCGCGCTGGGGCTGGGCGGGCGCCTTCGAGAATAGCCAAGGCGGCATCGAGATCTTTGTCTCTGCCAGGACGTGACAGCGGCTTCGGTGCCGGGGCAACCGGGGCTTGCTCTGCTTGGGCTGCAGGCTGAACAGGGGCAACTGGCCTTGATAGCGCACTTGGACGCTTGCCGCCGACAGGAGGAAGACCTTGGAGAACGTTAAGAGCATCATCGAGTTCAGCATCTCTTGTAGGCTTCACTGGATCGCGGAAACGTCGTCTAAACTTATCAAGCGGTTGCTCTGGCATTTCGCCTCCTTACTGGCTGTATCGTTCTTGAAGGATCTTCAGTGTAGCGTCAAGTTGTTCCTGCTCGACCTCGTTAAGCTCTTCTTTCTGCATCAGCTTGTTTGCTTTAATAATAGTCTTCCGCAGTGCCCCAGCCGCGTCTCCTGTAACCTGTCCAGAACGAAGAGCACCAGTTGCATTGTCAAGCGTTGCCAATTTTGTTTGGCGTTCCCTGATAGCAGGCCCGTCGTAATACGCGTCAATGCCGCGAGACAGGATTCCTTGAGCCGTTGTAGCTTGAGCCGCGCCAGCTAATTGCGTAGGGGTAACACCTGTCCCTTCAAGAGCCCGAGAGAATGCTCCTCGGCCGGGCTGAGGAACGCCAGCACGGGCCATCGAGAAGCCTGCGCCTGCGTTGATAGCTCTGTTGAGAGGATCTTGTTGCTGCGGAGCCTGCTGCAGAACTGGAGCAACGGCCGCAGGTCTGGCAAACTGGCGAGACTGCTGAACGGGCTGCTGTGGAGCTGCGACCTGTGGCGTTGCTGACTGCTCGGGGCGCTGGATAGCCTGCGGGGCGACTATTGGAGCCTGTCCTCCACCGGTCCCAGGGATAGAGTTATTCACTTGCCCTTGCTCTGGCATCTGCGATGTTGCCTCTGCCAAGGTCTTATTGCGGATAACCGCGGTTCCGTCTTCGAGGCTTCCGTATCCGATCACATCGGAGGAGAGTCCTTTTTTGGTCAACCTGTTCTCGCGGTCGGCAATGCGCTGGGCTTCTTCTTCGGCTGTGCGCTTCGGCCTACTGAAGGCTGTTTTTGCCTTCGGTGCCGGTTTACTAATGAGGCGTTCGCGCTGCTGTTGGCCAGCTCCTACGTTTGGTACTGGTCGAGTCGGAATTAACTGCTGAGTAGCCTGTCCCGGCTGGGTCGGTGCCGACGGCTGCTGTTGGTCAGACTTTGGCACATCGAGTCCAGACGCTTGAGCTGCCCAACGGACGGCCTCTTCTTCGTTGGCTCCAGGGTTGCGCTGGGCATAAACGTCGAGAGCGTCGAGGAACCTGTTTCTCGTGGCTTGATTCTTGAAGTTGCCTTCGTCATCAAGCTCGGCCATATCAATTTCGGAAAAAGGTGCGAGGCGGTCAAATACGCCCATGTAGTAACCCTTTGTCGCACTTGGCTTCTTCGAGATAACGCCAGCCCCAACGCCAGCCTTCGGGCGCTGCAGCTTCGCCGTCCTCTGTGCCGTCCTCTGTGCCTGCGCCGTCCTGCGTGCCTCTTCCGCTCTTCCTGAAATGTCAACTCTTCGACCTTCGAGTTTAAGGCGCTGGTCGTCTCGTAATCCTCTTTCAATCGCCTGTTGCTGCCCGAACTTGTCGCGCTTTGCTTGGGCTTCCCGGCCCTGGATCGCCTGATTTCGATTGAATAGGTTCTGCTTCTCCTGCTCTGCCTGCATGTCCTGGCCGCGGCGGATCTGCTCAGCCTGCCCAATGTGCGAACGCATGGCGAACTGACGTATTCCCTTGATCTTCGCACGGGTGCCGGCCGGTTCCTGCGCTCTCACCCTGGGAGCTATGCGATTTGCTGTGATATTCTCAAGGCCAGTATCGGTAAACTCTTCACGAGCTTTACGGCCACGGCGTTTGATTCCAAATTTCGAAGGCATATTGAGACTCCTTTGGGTTTATTAAAGATAGGAAGCTGTATTAAAAAATCAAGTTACGAAGGTGAACCCGCCTGATACGTCCCATTTGACGATCACGAAACCGTCGTAGGGAGCAGTGCCAGCCGTGAGATACCATGCGTTGGTACTTTCTGCCGCTGGCTCTGGCTGGGTAGACGTATCGCTATAATAACCAAGTGTGAAACCTGAATGGCTTTCGTCATTACTTACAGGTGAGGTGTAGATCTTGTGGTAGGTTCCGAAGGTAGCTCCACCGAAGTCAGGGTTTGAATTACCTGAATATTTACGATACCAATCGACCTTATGGCTGAAGTCAGTAGGGAAGCCCTTCGCCTCAGCATCGAACCAATCCATGTATATTTGAAAATAGCGCCCACTCTTCCATACGGTATTCTGCAATGTGGCAGTATACCAATCAGAGCGGGATGGAACTCTTCGCGTCCACGGAAGCGCGTTGAATGCAGCTTCAGCGTCAGCCCATGTCTTGCCATCACCATCAAAAAAGAGTGCCTTATTGGCTTTCGATGCAGTGCCTTCAACCGGTCCGAAATAGTAACGCCTGGCATAAGACGAGGTATTTGCTGGAACTTCAAGGTGTTTCGTGTACCTCAGTGCATCGAGAAACAGGTACTTGTTCCTCGCCCACTTTACCGGGTTAAAATCAGGGTCGAGAGGTCCGTAAAAGGTTGAGCCGCCTAGCTGTGAACGCGCATCAATCCACGTCACTCCTACTACGGCTTGCAGTTGCGAAATAGTGCGAAATTCAGGGATAGTGTAGGTGTTACTTACGCCCTCCCAATTGCCGCCATTGTCGGTATAGTCGGCCCAGGCCATGTTGCCGTATGCAGCAAGCATGAATTCTATTGATTTGTCGATATGAAAAGCAATGCCAATCTGGTCTGGAAATGACAAAGGTGATCCTATCTGCCAAGCCAGTAGTTGATGGCCGGGGAAAGGGGTTGTTACGATATTTTCGCCGTCTGTACTGTCGAGAATATTGTCATCATCATCATAGATAGCCCCACGCTCCACCACCGCCTGCCGGATCGCCTCCAGGAATACCCATGCAGGGGCGCTCTGCTTCATCGTCGTCTCAGAGGTCCAGTTAGGCGAATAGCTGATCGAGGTGGAGGTATCAGTGCAGGATGTCCAGCTCGTAAAAACGAGAGCCATTAGAAGACCCCGCTTGCTTGCCCGATGTAGTCACTCCCGGCGACTATAACCATGATATCCGTGGACGCGGCAAGCCGCAATTGACTACTGAGGGTCATTACGTGACTGAGCTCTACAGGGCCGATAAACCCTCCGCCATACCCATCTGGGTAGAGATTGGCATAATGGACGTAGCTTCCAGCGCTACCGGTTACTGAGCTTATTGTTCCGGCAAAGGTAGAAGTCCCTGCAGTACCACCTTCATCAGGAGGAATACCTATAGCGTCGATCTGATCCTGGAGGTCTTTCAGTGTGGCCTCGATATTGGAGTCATCGAATTCATCAGGAAGAACCTCGTTGACGTCCTCAAGCTCGCGTAGCCGGAGAACCAGCGCGTCGATCTGCGCCTGAAGAATCCGGACATTCATCTGTATTTGTTCGGAGCTCTTCCGGTTTCCTTCCAAGAACGCCTTGTTCTGTTTCCATTCCTTGTTCAGAGCGCCAATGGTATCCGGCGGCGGCTCCATTCCCGCAATCTTCCCGGCCGATCGTTTGCGCTTGATTTCGGTAGGCATTGATTAACCCTCGGCTGCAGTTCGATCAAGGATAGATGCGGTCGTAGCAATGGCGATTTCCTTCACCTCGTAGTTCGACGACACCCTGAAGAACATCTCATCGTAAAGCTCGCACTTCGGCAACCGCTGTTTCCGGTCGTCGCCTATCTTCACCTCGCTCACCTTCCGGCCGCGCCCGTTGAACATCTCCAGCAGGACCGGGTACCCAGTTGCGCGAATCCTGGTAAACGAATGGCGGGTAAGCCGGGGCATGGTGAAGATCTTGGAGGTCCAGGACATCACCGCTTGGCCCCTGATCGTAGGAAGCTCTGTGAACGTCGTAACGGCCGCTACGCCGCGCTGAAGGTCCATGCGCCAGTTCGTGCTACCTACGCCGGTCAGGTAGATCACGCCGTCGTTGACGTAGGCTTTCATGATACTCGGAAGACTGTCATTCCACTCGTTCTTCGAGAACCATTCGCTTGAGACGTTTCGAACGCCGCCTTCGGATACCTGCATGAGGCCATCAGCAGAGACGTAGAACATGGATGCGTCAACCTTGCACAAGCTCAGAACGTTCAGGAGCGGCCGCGCATCGGTAAGCTCATCGCTACTCGTCTGATCGCGGAACCCTCCGACTCGGTAAATGTAGGCCGGGATATTGTTGGCTTCGTCGCCCTCGGTGAATACGATGATCGATCGCCCTACGATGGGATTTGCCATGATAGTGCTCAGGTACTCGATTGTGTACTCTTCGGGGTATACCCAAGTCCTTTCAATGTCGGACAAGTACAGCACCTTGCCGTCGCTGATGACGCTGAAGTTGTTCGGATGCACCGCCGACCTGGCCAAAGCATCTTCGACCGTCGCATTGGGGAAGTTCCCGAAAGGAGGAAGAGTCTCGCCAGTACCGATGAAGTTGGTGTCGTAGTAGACATCAAGCGCAGACTCATCCAGTAAACGAGGATCAACCGAAGTATCTTCCGTTCGGTATAGGCGACGCATGAAGTAGCTGACATCACTCCGCACACACGCCATGAAGACGCCTTCGCCGGGCATGAGCTGGATTCTGTCTGAAAGGTCGCTTGGCGGGCCTTCCTTGCCGACTATGTTCGGGTCAAGTACAATCGCGTCAGTGTCCGGATTGTAAACGTCGGCGATCGTTGATAATCCGGAGAAGAGCCATGAATTGGTTATCGGGTCGTATGTCTTCGAAGTGTAGTCGATGATTCCCAAGCCGTTGTTGATTCCATCAAGAACAAGCTTCCCGAAGTCGGCCGGAACCTTCTCGTCGTCGCCATAGATCGGGTCTTTGATTGTCAACTCAGTCGTGCCAATACTTACGATGGACTGCAAACTTCCCTCGACGACACGTTGATCGACGTTGCTCATTGCATAGTTGTAATACTTCCGCCGAGGCTGAACGTAGTTGCAGCTGAATCGGAAGTTGACGTACTGCTCACCATGGAGCGTATACGCGATCGACGAAGCACCGCCGAAATCGTCAGAGTTGAAATACAGCGTCCGTGGGATAGTCGGGCCGTTCACGTCCTCAAGGGTTAAGGTGCCGTAGACGTAGCGGTCTGTTGACGGGCCTGCCGGGTAGCTCCCATACTCTGATGGGAATGGTGTAAGCAGCGGGACGGCCAAGTACGGAATTGCAGGGTCGTGGGCTGATGAAGCTGCCGGAGCAACGCCCACTGCTTCAGGGCCACCGCGAAATGCAGTATCGGCGTCATACAAGACGACGTAGTTGGGGCCATACAGGGTGTAAAGCGTGTCCGTGTAAAAATTCTCCCAGACCCAAGGTAGGATTGTCTTGACGATAAAACCGTCGTCAGTGTATTCAACGCTCTTGGCAAGCGCCCCATCAAAGGCGATGTTGTATTCCTGATATACGCCATACTGATCCACATAACTGGCCCAGATGCGACTATTCATCCCAAGCCAGTCAGCAACGTAAACGTCAGGGGTAATCGGATCGCAGATGCGGAACCGGCTGAGCTCGTAAGGGGCGTCGGGCTTCGTAATGCTCCTGATATCCTCACGGGGTAGCCCAGGCTTCAGGAGGAGGGTATCGGTCGAGTGCATTGCCGTAAAGTCAGCCGTGACTTTGGAGGGCTGAAGTTTGCCGGCGCGTAGGTCGACATTGTTGGCGATCTGGGCGGCGTTATCTGGCAGATTCCGAGGATCATTGATCGACGGAACCATTCCGGCAAAGTTGTCGAGGCGAATATCCATTATGAAATCAACCTTTTATGGTTAAGGCTTTGGAGTCGGAGTGAACGCTATAAGGTTCTCGATATAGAACGAGTCCTGATTGGCCCAAGGTTTACCATCAACGGTTGCTTCTGCGGTGAAGTATCGTATTTCCTTCTTCTGAGTATCGTCTTCGATATCCAAATCCGTACCAGTCAAGACGACAGTTTGAGAAGCGACAGGATTGGCCGGGGTATTAGTCAGAACAAAGTCGCCGTCTTTGTTCTGGAGCGTGTAAGTCACGAGAGTAACTAAGGAGTCATCGACAACTAATCCGGTCTCTTCGTCTACGATCTCGATCTTGATCCCATATGACTGATTCTGCTTTGCGTCTTGTAGTAGTGGCATGATTACTCCGGATCATTTAGTTTTAAGGCTTGTGACCTGATCTTTGTGATTCCTCTTCAGGCTCTTCAACTTCGAGCGCTTCACCGCCTTCTTGGTCGTCTCACTCTGGATCTTCAAAACCTTGTTCTTCATGGCGTCGTTCCAGTCACCATCTTTCATGTGCTCACCGGCATCAACAACCTCGTCGATCACCTTGCGAAGCTTGCCGGAATGGAACGCCAGGTAAATGGCCCCACCGAGCATACAGACGAAACCGGCGCCGAATACCCACATGATGTAATCGAAGAAGTACGCGGCCCCACTGGCGATGAACGAAGTGAAGGCCGAGGCGATAGCTATCGGGATACCTGCGTCAAAGTGCCAGTAGATCGCAGCGAAGACACATGCCGGGATAGCGATGAATGCCACGCCAGCCACCGCAAGCAGGAACCATATCATCCACTGACGGGCAATCGTCTTTGACGGCGTAGGGGGCTTTACTGTGGCGTTGATGACCTCTTCACCGTAAATGCCACCAACTCGGTATCCAAACGGCAACGGTAGCCCTGGAACCTTCGAGTTGAACACCTTCTTCGTGGGCTTGTCGGCCAAGGTGCTGGGGCGGGTGATCTCTTCGCCAGCGAAACAGCCGACGAAGAGGAGAAGCATCATTGCCATCAGTAGGATTTTCATTACATGATATCCGATTCGTCGAATTCGGAATCAGCGAGTTCAGTGATCTTCTTGGCTCCCTCACGGATCAAGGCACGAATGCCAAGGCGAAGGCCGGCGCGCTCTTCCTGCGTCATCCCAGCCACGATGTCAGCCTTGCTCAGCCCCGGCTTGTAGGTGTTGACAACATCACCACCGCCAGCGATGCGCTCTTCGAACGTCAGCCACGTATGCAGGCTTTCAAAGTTCTCCGAGTCGAGCCCTGTGATCTCGATCTGCGGTACGGAAACTTCGCCATCTTTGATGGTCGCCGGGTATTTTCCTGGTATTCTGTGCATTTCTGCCTCCTTAGAGTTCTTTGACCATTGCCCACGAAAGGCCGAAACCGGTGATTTGGGTGATATTGCCAACGCCAGAAATACGGAACTCGATATCAATGTCCGTTGCTGGAGTGACGACCCCCTTACCCATGATATTGTCGGGGATATTCGACGCTGACGAAGTAGCGTTGATACGATTTATGCTACATATATCAGTCGATAAATATGCCGCATTAGTCACGTCGTATACTTGGATATCAAGAGCACCAGACGCGGAACTGAACAATGGCGACACCGCGAATTCAATCTCATACTTAACGTCTCCTAAGAGCGTCACGCGGTATGTTCCCGAGGCAAATCCGATTGTGCCGTCGCGCTGGTCGAACTGAACGGGATCACCCGATGTTAAATCAGTTGTCTGGCTTCCGCTCATTGTCAGATACGCGTGTGCCTTCGTACCTCCACCGCCACCAGCAGCCCACTTCATCCCTGTAGCTTGAGTGCTGTCAGCGGTCAAGACGTAATCATTTGTCCCAATCGGCAAACGCGCGTCAACAGTGGAATAGGTGAACAAGTCGCCCTTAGTCGTCAGCGGCGATCCGCCAGCGTTGTCGTCAACGTACTTCTTATTGGCAACCTGGTAATCCGTCGTAGGAGCGGCTGACGGAGTTGTCGGGAACACGGTGAACGTTGCACCAGCGAACTGAGGAGTTGCCGCAATCGTAACCGCCTGATCCAGATAACTGTGATCCGCACCGGTACTGCTTACGTGAGTAAACGCCGCATCCCAGTTGGTCAGCTTGGCCGTAGGCATTAGGCCATTTTGACTATTGGTCGCGTCTCTGGTGGCCGCGGTGTGCTGGGCGCTCGTGAGGTGGAAGTACTCAGCCGTAGTGCCGCCCTGCAGGCTCGTCAAGTCATTGTGAACGCCGCTGAAGATTGAATCATCGACATACTTCTTGTTCGCTACCTGATAGTCGGTAGTCGGAGCCTGGCTTGGCGTAACCGGGAATGCGGTGAAGGTTCCGCCGGCAAACTGCGGCGCTGCAGTAGTCCTGACGTCCTGGTCGATATACGTGTGATCGGTCCCGTCAGAGCTGACATGGGTTGAAGCCGCATCCCAATTCGTGAGCTTGCCTGTCGGCATCAAACCGTTCACGCTATTCGTTGCGTCACGAGTCGCAGCGGTATGTTCCGCCGAAGTCATGTGGTAATATTCAGCGGCCGTGCCGCCTTGGAGTCCAGTCAGATCGTTGTGAACACTAGTCCCACCACCGCCTGTTGACGTACCGCCAGCAATCAGCCACTTCGAAATGCCAGAGTCGTAGGTCAGCGCAATCCACTTGTCGAGGCTGTCCATGACAACATCAGAACCACCAAGTTCCATGTTGCCCGTGCCGTGCTTCAGTGTGACAACCCTGGCAGCACTAACCGGCCGGACGTAGATCACGCCGGAATATCCGGTAGCGATAATCGAATTCAAATCGTCAGCAGCGTCATCATTTTCGGTGTCGATCAAGTGAAGGGCTTGCGTGGAAGTAACATTGCCTCCGCTGATGGTCAACTCGGACGGTGCCGTGAATTCGATACCAGGAGAAGCAAGCGAACCGTCGATAACCACGTCAGAAGTCAGTGTAAGCGACGTAGAGGCCGAAATGATACTATCTGCGGCCCCAGTCATGGTAGAGGCATTAATTGACCATGAGGACTCCGAGAGTACTCCGGCCGAAGCGCCGACAACGGGGATCTGATATTGATTAGTCAGCCCGACAAGGCCAACGTGCTGCGCGGAGGTGAGGTGGTAGTACTCGTTTGTATCTCCACCTTGCAGCCCGGTAAGGCTGTTGTGGTCGGAGTTTACCAGGGAATCGGCATACGCCTTCGTTGCTACGTCTTGGGCTAAGGTCGGGTCAGTGACGTTCGAAATCTGCCCGCCGGTCGGCGCGGCCATGTTCGTCCCGTTAATCAACCATGCAGTTGATCCGAGAGCGCCAAGGCCGTCGTCTGCAATGATACCGTAGCTTGTCCCAGATGCGCTGATCGCCTCTACCGGGTGAGAGTTCGCAGCATCGCGGTCTGAAAGGGAATTGTGAGAGCTCGCAGTGAATCCGCTACCACCGGGGATGGCATCATTGCGCCAATCGACGTAATCACCATCAAGGGAAGGTCGGACGCGAGCATCAACGGCATTGCCATAACTTCCAGTTTGGAAGATGACTGATGCAATGGGCCGGACTTCGGCAAACGGAAGTTTGACAGCAAGATTCCCCATCTCAACCGTTGCGCCTTCTTTGGCTGCTGTTGCCGTAGCGTAGACATCTTGGCCGACTGCGGCGTAAACCTTGTCACCAACGCCGCCGGACCCTAACGCGAAGACATGGCAAAGAACGTAGTCATTGACCGGAACAGTAGTCAACTGCCATACTGTGCCTGTCCACTCATTATAAACGAGTCGGCCGGTTACTCCGACGCCAGCGGTAGTGTCAGTCACGACGGAGAATCCGGTCTGTTCGATCTCGCGAACGTACTCCATCGCTCCATCAAGGTAGAGGATAGGAAGCCCGGCAGTGCTCGTTACTGCGGAGATAGCGAAGCGAAGGTCTTCATCGGTAATAACGCCACTGTCAACGCTAAACTGAGCGTCTGCTGCTACGCTACCGTCACCGGCAACGACGAGAGAACCGATGGCCAGTCCGGCGCCCAAAACCTGAGAACCGAGCGTATTGTGGAAATGGAAGTGAGTCGCGCCATCCATCTGTAGCCCGTGAGTCTCCGTCAATGGGCCGCTGAGGATCGTTCTGCTATTATCCGCATCCCAGTAGAGATAGGCGATAAACACCCAAGGGCCGAGGACTACGCGGTCATCAAAGCTCGTTGAATGGACCATAGTTCCAGTTTCGTCGAACCAGAAGAAGTGGTCGCCTTCAACGTCGGTCCATGCGATAGTATGATCGCCAGGAGCCTGAATGAGGAGGTTATTCACCGAATAGACAGGGAATCCATTAGTGCTGGTGATAGTCAGCTCAAGAGCAACGTCGTCTATACTGAGAGATACTGGAGATTCAGCGAGATCAACCGCAACGCCGTCTTTCAGGACGAATCCAGTGCGTTCGAGTGCGCTATCGCCTGATTGGGTGTGGCCGACCCATGAAAGATCCTGAACTTTCACGTCGATGATACCGGTTGTAGCGTGGGCCGTAACGACCTTGCCTATGCGGATCTGGCTGGAAGGTAGGAGAGGCTTGACGTTGGTTAGCTCTCCGAGAGTTTCTGAAAGCCATAGATCGTCGCCTACTGCCCATACTTCACCTTCGCTCGTGCCAGTAGTGTCGATGTCCCTTGAACGGCCGCGACTGGTAATAATGCCGTCAGACCCAGAAGCGAACGTATGCGTTGCGATACCGATAGCACCGCGACGGTTAACGTTGGCGCCAGTTGCATTGGCTTGGGCTAGGAAGCATTCTTGGAGAGTTGCAGTGACCTCACCGTTAAGGGCGACAGGTTGACCGTTGTTGACGTCGGCGCCAGTGAGGTTGTAGACGCGATTCCAGTCCTCATAACCTACTGAGTTGGCTGATGCCTTGTCAGACTGAACGAGGAGCGTGCTGAAATCATTATCCCACTGGACCTGCCCCTCAACCGCTGCCGGGGGAGTTGCAAGGACATTCCAAATCAAATAATCAACGTCGGGGAGATGGCTACCACCACCGGCATTATCGTCAACGTATTTCTTGTTAGCAACGTCGTAGTCGTTGACAGGGGAAGAGCTTGGAGTCAATGGGAACGCTGTAAACGTTGCCCCGGCGAATTGCGGGGTAGATGCAATGGTTACATCCTGGTCAATGAACGTATGATCTGCGCCGCTCATACTGACGTGCGAAAATGCAGCGTCCCAATTAGACATCTTACCGGCCGGCATCAGCCCGTTGATGGCGTTCGTCGCATCGCGCGTCGCTGACGTATGCTCAGCAGTAGTCATGTGATAGTACTGGCCTGAACTACCACCCTGAATCCCGGTCAAGTCGTTATGGACGGTGATTGACGTGTTGCCGAGCAACCAGTCAAGCGCGTCCTTTACCGTCGATCCAGATACCGAACTATCGTTCACTACTTGGGAAGCGGCCAACTGCGGGTCATTATTGCCAGTGATCGGATTAGGATCATCCAGCTCAACTTCTACATTCGCATTCGAAAGCTCAACGCGATACGTCGCCATGACTACTCCTTATTCGCCGTAAACGAGAAGCTTGGCAAACGGGCGGAGAAGGATCGGTGTAACCCCTTTCGGTGCGTCTTCCATCTTCACTTCGGGGAGGGTGTACTCCTCTTCGGCCTCAAGCTTAGCTTTCACTAGCTCCGTTTGGGCCTCCCGCGCTTCAACGGCTTCGTTGAATTTCTTCTTCAGTTTCTCAAAATCTGCTTCAAACTTGGCTTCATCTTCGAAGATGTACTTCGGCTGGGCCATTCCAGGCAAAAGGCGAGTGACGGCCGTACCGTCAGGATCCTTAATCGCGTGCTTCTCGCACAGCTCAACCCGCTTCGCGTCGAATTCCTGGTACTTGACCGAGAGCTCTTCACCGAGACTCTTGACGTCTCCGGAAGCGTTCATTGCCTTGGCGAACGCCGTAAGCTTCATGTCACAACCGATCAGGGTGATGATGAAGGACCACTCAACGCCGGGAAGGCTGGTGATCTGGTGGCTGTTACATGCGGTCAGTAGGTCTTTTACTTCTGTTCCGGTCAGTTTTACTGTCTTCATTTCGTCATGCTCCTTTTGGGGCGTCTAGTTGCTGTTGATCTCTTGCTGATAGAGTTGGAGGCGATACGCGGCCTCCTCGCGATCCGCACGATCGTGACTGTCGTCCGAAAGCTTGTCGAAGGCCGAGTACTGAGCCAGGGCCTCAAGGAATTGGTCAGGCCATAGAAGTTCGTCAGTAAGGGCACTTGCTGGGGTATAGACGTATTGCGTCCCTGTGACGGTGATGTTCAACTCAGGCCGGGCATTTAATAGGTTACGCTGGGCGCGATTGAGAGAGGCAATCATCTCGTCGTCAGAGAAAATCGTAATCTGATTGTCATCGCTGAGGTATTTGCGGGTCTTCGTGACCACATCGCCTGCGAGCATTACCATCTTGAAGCCACCTTGTTATCGTTTTTCTGCTTTGCCTCAACCTTTCTCATGACCTTTTCCCACCGGGATTCCATCTTGTCGAGCTGGCGCTGAAGTGAGGACATATGGATATTCATGTTGGCGAAGAGAGCGGCGACGATTATAGCCGTAAAGGCGCAAAGGATGATGAATTTGCCCTCAAGCTTACTGATCCTGTCTCGCAGGGGGGCAACCATCTTCTCTTTGATCGCGTTCAGTTTGTCGTAAATATCCTTGCGTCGTTTTTCGCAACGCTCTTCGCGCTCCTGCTCTGTCATTTCAGCCTCATCTTTCTTGGATTTTAACTTGAAAGTTCCATGCGATTCCCATTACTTTCATGCAGTCCTTACGAGCGTCGTCCTGCTCGTCAAAACTCCTTGTCGTCGTAACCACGTCAGAACCCAGATAGAAGTTCCAACGCCACTTACCGTCGTCCAAGAATACAACGGCTTCGTGCTCACCCAAGCTCTTGCTCGCATCGACCGACACATTGGCCATGTCAACGTTCGCCATCGCCTTAATCTCTTCGTTTGTCCTTAGTTTCGTCATTACGGCCTCGCGTTCTTGTAGGGATGATTGGCAGGTAGTTGACCTTGAAGGCCCCATTCCCAGAGAATGCTACCTTCAACCTTCTGCCGCGTTGCCTCTGAGGTGTCTTCAATGATGAGGGTTTCGCCAACGTGGCCAGCGAGGGTCTGACCTACTCTATTGCTCATAATAATGAACGTCTGAGGATCGGAAATCTTCACGGTGTAGGCAACGGTTTCGTTCCTCGCAGTACCGCTCAAATAGGCAGTGATTGTAGACGAATCAAAATCAAATACGACATTGTAAAGGGCCGGGCCGATACCCATAGCGGGCGTGAAGTTGGTGTCGGTACCCCCTAACTCATTGGCCACTATACGACCATTAAAGTTGGCGACACTAACACCCCCGACGAATTGCCAATCAGTACACTCACCCGCGCATGACATAGCGAACATGCCTTCTGCAACATTCCCCAGAGGTAAAAACACCTCAGCGAGATGAAACACAGAGAGGTTGCCGCTACTCGGAACTTGAAAAGTATCTCCATATGTAGCTAGAGCATCGCCCCCCGCGTAGTACATCATATTCAGGCCGTTCAGGGTGTGCGTACCTGTCTGAGGCCGAGCAACTGTTGTAGGCTGAGTTAGTGGGGGGTATCCGCTTTTCTGATCTGCTAAACTCGAAACGCCGCCAGAGCCAACAGTGATCGACGTCTCATCCCTTGCGGCCCACCAACCTAATGTCGGTATATCATGCGCCGTCCATCCATTTCGTTTTGGATTAACCGCGCCAGTAGCAATCAGCGTCGCCAGGTTACGCTTTATGTTTCGCCGGATCGCCATTACAGCACCTTCTTGATTGTTCCCTTGACGTTCAGTACTGCGTCATCACCATTCGTAACGCTGAACATCTTGATATGCTGGACACCGTAGATGTTCTCTTGGAACGTACCCTTGACCTCGGTGACGCCATTGATCGCCATGAATGGGCTGGAGTCGAAAAGGGACTCAGTATCGATCGCGGCCTCGTAGTCGGTGGCCGGGAAGACGGTCGGAAGGGCGTTACTTGCGCCAAGCGGGTTGTTCACGAAGTTAAACGTGGCATTGCCGGTAGCACCAGCGTCAGCACCGTCACAGGACAGCGAAAGCCCACCAATCGGAGCGTTGCCGACCGGGACCGGGACGCTACTGATGAGGCCGGTAGTAGCAGAGGCGGGCATCTCTTCGTAATCGTTGGTGAAGACCATGACAGCGAGGCCATGACGCTCGACAACGGTAGTCGCGAGATCGCTGACGACGCGCTGGGTCAACAGGGACTTCTCCGTAACCATCGAGGACAGGAGACCAGGAGTCGGCTTACAGCGGAAACCCTTCAGTCCGTCAATAGCCTTCACGAGCAGCGTAAGCGTGGCGTAGGTGTCACAATCAACAGTTGCGGCGCCGGAGTCGTCAGTGAACGTGAAACGGCCTTCAGTGTTCGTTCCGCCGTTTTCGTCGAACGCGACAGTGTGAATCTTGCTGATGCCGGTATAGCTGATATTCAGCATGTGACTTGCGAGAAGAGGTAAATTCATGATGGCTCCCTATGCGGTTAATCCGATTCTGCGAGTTGTACGTTCCTGGCGGCGGGCGGCGACAGCCTTCCCCCTCCAAAGGTCGAAAGTGTCTTTGTTCTCCGTGATGGCGGAGCGATTGGGGTCGATGTCGCTCCAGGGCTTTCCGCGCATCCGGTAGAGAGCATAGCGGGCGCCTGCAACAAGGCCCTCGTGGAATCGCTGAAGCACCCAGTCAGGGCCGGTGATGCCGTCTACGTCAGGAGCAAGCGAGACATTCACGACAATGCCGTCAGTGATGTCCTGGTCAGGGATGAAGTCTTCTTCGAATGTCAGCGTAGAGAGGTCGGTCATCTTGTAGCCGGCCGGGTCGATAACGCTTTCGTCGATCTTCACCTCAACCACTCGGATTACAACGCCTTCGTCGGGTGAAAGCGTGTAATCCGCTTGGTCGGTAACGGAGTCGATAGGGTCAAGTTCCTCCCTCCAGACCTCGGAGCCTTCAAGAAGCTGCTCCCATGCCCACCTGAGTTTGTCTTGAACGACGTTCTCAGGGGGATAACCGGGCATGTCGGCGACTACTTTAATGGCTAGGTCACTGAGGAAGGTAATGGCCATCCTATGCTACTCCGTGGTGAAGGGATTTCTTCATTTCATCGTTGCCGATCTTCCGCTGCTTGTCGTACTCTTCAATGTCAATCTGGCGATGGATGATGTAGGTGTACGGCTTCTTCCCACCGATAGACTTGCGGTCTTCGCCGGGGATCTGCTTGAAGAGCGGGACGTATGCGTTGTCGATGGCTTCGCGGTAGTCCGAACGAATGACCGTGCGGCGCTGCCGGGGCCAGATCATGAGCTTTCCGTTGACGCCGGCCATGACGAGATCGTCGTCCTGCTCGCTCGTCTTCGGGTTGAACGTGACTTCGTAATACCAGTAAGTGCCAACCGGGGGCCGGTCTGCAAAGTCAATGTTCCGGTCGTCAGCGGCGGCGCGCTTCTCAGCGGCTTTGATGTCGGCCTTGAACTCTGCACGCTCTTTGGCGATCTGGATTTTCAGCTTGGCAATCTCTTGCTCGGCCGGGCTGAGTTCAACTTCGGCGGTTTCGTCGGCCGCTGTCAGTTCTGGTTGAGTTGGTGTCGATGCTGCTTTTTCTTCGGTCTTGGAAGGGGCTGCTTTTTCAGTCGCCTTATCCGCCGGTTTGCGTTTCGGTCTTGGCATGGTCGTTCGCTCCTATTTGTGCTGTAGACTCTTGGCCGTTGGAGAGGTGGGAACTAAACCGGCACCTACCCCGTAAAAGGTAGGCACCGGATCAGCATGACGAATCTAGTTGTAGGTACCAGCTTCGAAAGCGACGGGCTCGCCGCTCTGATTGACGGAACTATCGTCAGCCAGGGAGAACCCAGCCTTCGTGATAGTGCCGGCCGTGACGCCTACCAGGTCGTACTTGCCTGTGAGGGCTTGTACCTGACCACTGGACAGTGCCTTACTGAGGGTCACTTCATCAGCGGCGTCGCCATCATTGGTGATAGCCAAGATGACAGCGTTTTCGCTGCGGGAAGCGGCCTCAGAACCAACCGTGACCATCGAGCCAACGCCTACCAAAGTGGTATTGACGCCAGCATTGAAATGGCCGGTACGGTTTGCGGGGGTGTCCAGGGTGAACTGACTGACAACATCGCCAGTGCCCTTGTCGCGCATGTCTTCGTCAGCGGGACGGGCGATACGGCTGGTGGATGCAGAGGTAATCTCTTCACCACCGAGGTATTCGCCAACGCCGTCGCCGAGAGCCTGCGGAGTCGTGACACCGGCTTCGTCGATTTCGATACCGCCGAAAGCTTCGATGGAGCGCATGTTGCGATTCCATTCGATTGCCTTCTCAGCGGTGGCTTTGATCGTCCGGATCTTCACCCAGTCGGGAACAAAACCAAGGCCGACGTAGAGGTCAGCAGCGGTTCCAACAAAGATTCCTGCTTCTTGACGTAGTGCCATTTTTCAGAATCTCCTTTTACTATTCACTGGTGGGCGGGATGGCGCTTGCAGCGACTTCCAACCGACCGATGAAGGTTTGGGTGAGGATCAAGCAAGCCTGATCTGCGGTCCAGCTTGCGCTGCCAAGACGACCCATAGGATCACCGGGGGCGGGCTTCGGCTGGAGAACAACGGGTTTGGTTGCACCATGACCCTGGAGGGGGACGATGGCGTAGGCATCACGCGCCAGGGCAATCAACGGGTAAACGTCGGCCTGGGCTGCACTGGAGACTTCTTCGCCACCACTGAGCCAGTTAGTGCTCGAAGCACCGGAGGTTTCCCAGGCATCGAAGAGCGAGGACAGCATGACGCGGAAGTCACCAATCGAACCAACTTCGTTCGGCATGGCCTTCATTGCGGAGCTGTAATTCGCAACAGGAACCCAACCAGGCAGATTTTCGAGGTCGGCCTTCGCGTCGGTGTGACCCAACAGGATGAACGCTTCACGAATCGGCTCAGTGGAGACCATGGCCGATGCGGCGATGATGCGAGTGATCTTCTTGGCGCGGTTCTTCATGAAGGCACGTTCCATGCGCTTCAGGTCGGACAGCTTGGCCGGGGAGTCAACTGCTGCGCGGGACGCAACGTTGTTGGCGTAGAAGACATTGGTACCACCCTTCAGGGCGTTCCAGCGAATGAGCTCGACGACTTCAGCCTGCTGCTCACCGAGGATGTTGAAGGTCTCCTGGAAGACCGGATCCTCGTGGTACAGTTTGAGTTCGCGAGTCAGCTCAACGAGATCACCATACGTTTCCAGGGTAACGGAAACATCGGTGTACTTGAGCTTTTTGGCGGCGGGCGTAACGCCTTCGGCCAGGGGTGCGAGTGCCGGCAGAGCTGCGAGCGAATGGTAGCGACGATAGACGCGAACCTTGCCCTTGTTCTGCGGTTGAGGGTCTTTCTGCCCGAATCGTTCCAGGATCATAACTTCCTGGGCACGCTTCAACAGACGCTTTGCGGCAAAGACCGCGGTACGTTGACTGAGATCGCCAGTCGTGTTGTAGTTGGTAGCCATAACGGCCTCCTTGTGTTGTTCGGCACCGTGCTCGGACACTCAGAGGCGTTCTGGCTAACAGTCTTGCTATTGCGTTTGTGAGATCTATGTAACTTGGAAACGAATGAACTTTTTGCAGTGACGGCACATTACTTCAGTGTTGGTACCGGAACCGAGGATTCCCTTGAAAAGAATCGTGTTACAACCTGGGTAAGGACAACGAGTGACGACTTCATTGGGCTGTGTGACATGTTCGTCGTATGTCGCATGGACCGTATTCGTTCGTTGGTCGTCAGCCATTAGTCTTTCACCTTGAATTCGTTGAATAGGGCCAGTTCCTCAGATTCGCTGAGAGGTGGCTCACCGTCTCCGCCTTTGCCCTTGGTCCGGCTCTTACCGCCGCCGTCCTTGCCCTTCTTCTTCGTGCGAGCGGTGGACCCGTGGAGGTCCGTGTGCTTCTTCTTCTTGTCCCTGGCGTCAGAGTCGCGATTCTTGTTCGAGCTCTTGACCGTGGCTTCCTTGAACATGTCGAGAACTGCGGATTGCCCCTCGATCGTGTTTCCGTCGAACAGGGCTTGGGCGTCCTTGTCCTGCTTGTTGAGCCAGCCCCAGAACTTATGTTTCCCGTCGGCCTGCATGGCAGAAATGTTGAGGTCTGAATGGCGGGACTGGAGTGCGCTGTTGTGCTTCTCTGCGGCCAGGTCGGCCCGCATTGCATCGAAGTCCTTGCGGCTTACATAATCTTCACCCTTAGCGGTGGTGGTCGTGCCGGCGGCTTGAAGGGCCAGGGCAGTCATGAAGTCAACCAGCTCTTCACCGTACTCTTCGCGGAGTTCAGTGACGTTGATTTTCCTGTCGCCAATGGTGAGCTCTTCGGCACCCATCAATTCCTTGGTGACTTCTTCGCGAATCTCTGCCTCGCGCTCGGCCATCCGGCGGGTAACTTCGGATTCAGTATCGGACTCTTCAGTCTCTTTCTTGTTGTCGGCCACCATGCGCTTTACGCGATCAGCTGCAGACTCGTCGGAATGGTCATCGTCGTCTTCGTCCTCTTCGGACTCTTCGTCTTCATCGTCATCCGACTCTTCTTCGTCGGAATCATCAGAATCGTTGTCGTCGTCGCTGGTTTCTTCGTCGTCGTTCTCTTCTTCGCCAGATTCGTCGTCCGTACCTTCATCGGTATCGGCGTCGTCTTCGGAATTCTCTTCGTCTTCGTTGAAGAGATTCTCCATCTGGTCGTCGGTCATGTCTTCAGCTTCTTGCTCTGCGCTCAAGTCGTCTGGCATTTGGCTTTTCCTTGTTCGTCGGTTATCTCGGGGCGCCTGGTTTACTAGACGCCCCGAGGTCGCACTATGCGGCGAACGTGATTGCGCCGGAGGTATAGACTACCCCGCCGATTTCCACGTTCAGGTAGACGGTATCCGCGCCAGTCGCCTCAGTGATGTTGAGGTCGGCCAGGCCGGTAATGGTCGTATAGAGCACACCGTCAACCACGGAATCACTGCCATTCGGCAGGAAAAGACCGTTGGTCCCGATAGCGATACTATCAGGGGCGGTGGCTTCGAGCGTGTCACCAGTGGCATCGCTACTGAGATACATGCGCATCCCGGTACGATAGGCGATGACGTCGCCGTTGTTTGCTTTGATGGTAAGGCCAACGTTGATTACGTTAGCAGCTTCAGCACCGATCACGAATGCGACGGTAGCGGCGGCTTTCTTACCTGCGGGAGTCAGAAAGGTCTGGACTTTACCCCAGACGTGACTGATGTTGAGAAGCTTTCTCAACGCATAAGGGAGATATCCGCTCATGTTGTCACCTTCCTTCGTTTGAACGTTTGAGTTCTTTACGAGACTGGTCGGGCTGGGAAAGCAGCCATTCCAGCGTTTGCCGTCGGATCGTCAGGCATGTTAAGTCCTTCGTCAGATCTTCAGGACAGTGCCGGGGGGAATTAGCGATTTGCTTTGATACTAGTTCAATCTCATTCTCGACAACGATCTTGAGAATTCCCCAGATGTCATGGTTTTGAGCATTCGAAAGTACTTCTTTTTGGTATTCAGTAAGCTTTGCCACTTCTTCCCTCTGTCACTTTCTTGTGTACATCTATTGTATGCAGGTGATCAACGGATGTCAAGCAATTGAGACCACAATGGATCAGGACCAGGAGATCTTGACGATCACACCCAGGTGCCCTTTCTTCTGGTGGAGTACAACGTCATAGCCGTCCTGTGAGGCTAAATGGGTGCGCAACCGGTGGGCGACTTCCTGTGACGTATCGTCGTTCGGTTTCGATGGAGGAAATTTCAGATCAAGTTCACAATGCCCGTCAGCGACATGCTTTTCGATCTTGTCTTCCGCGCGATTGATGACGCGACGTGTCCATTCGGCGTACAGTTCAGCGGTGGCTGTCTGCTTCTTGATCTTGGCTTGCTCTGCGTTCATTACATCGTCCTGTATTCGAGGTAGATTTTCAGGCGGCGGTCGTCCTTCACGTTGACTTGCTCCTCAACCATTTCGCCGATGGCAATGAAGACTTGGCCCTTATACGATATCAGGATCTCGTCGCCGGCCGTTACTGAATTGCACTCTGCATTGGTTTCTTCGGTCATGTCGATGCCAAAGGCTTGTTTGAATACAACGTCGATCAGCCGGTCTTGTGCTGCCTGGTGGCGGATGACGATCTCTTTCCCCAGTGCGCTGGAGTCCTCCTGGAACTCAGGGAACCGGATCAGGGATACGTCGTAGATCAGGACGCGGGGATTGGCGGTGGTTTCTTCGGCCATGCTGGTGGCTCCTATTTGGTTTCTGCTTTTTCGGCAGGCTTCATTGCTTCCAACTGCTTGAGCTTGAGCTCTTCATTCTGTCTGGCTTGGTCGGCCAGTGCAACCTGGGTATCTACCTTCGTCTTCTCGATCTCCGCCTGTGTCTTCTGCTTGTCGAGCTCGGCGGCTTCCGGATCCTCTTGGGGCTGCTCCGGCTGCTGCGCTTCCTGGGCCTGCTGCGCGCGTTCTGCGGTTTCCTGCTCGTCGTACATGAACTCATCAGGATCCAGGTCATTCGCTCGGAGTAGTTCCTCCATGATCTTCATCAGCTTGTTCATGCTTAGGAGTTCTTCGGAGCCCAACACGAGCTGAAGCAGCTGCATGAGCTTGTTCTGACGGACAACCTTAGCTTGGAACGAAGAGAACCCGGTAGCCGTGGCCACAAAGTTTCCTTTGCCCTCGGTCTGATCGGGATCGGCCATGTTGAACCGGAAGAAGTCGTTCGCGGCCGGTTTGGTCCAGCCGTTGTCAACGTTTCGAACGACACCGCCCATATACTTGCCCGACTTCTCAACCAGCTGCTCAGTTTCGAACGCGGTCTTCTGCACGGAGCCCGTGGCACCCTGGGCGATACGCGGAATGTGCGTCTCTTCGTCCAGGAACTCACGAACGAGCGCGATGACCGGCAGATACGACTCTCCGACGTCAGCGATAACAAGCTGCTGAAAAGCATCTTCGAGGTTCTGGGCCGCTTCGAGCGTTGGGCGCATCTTACCGGGGGAGATCTCAAGGTCGCCGTCTTCAGGAAATAGCCGTGGGTTGTAGAAACCTTGGACATCGCCCGCCAGCCGCTTATTGTCCTGAAACGCATTCACCGCGCCATTCAGTACCTCTTGGAGTTGTTCGCCGTTGTCTGCGACGGACGTGCCAGGAATCCCATCAAGATCATCCTCCCAGAGGAAGCGATAGAACGGCCGGCGCTTGGCATCTTCGCCTTCCAATTCGATGTACCTGACGACAACGCCGTTCGCCATCACGGCCAGTACGTCAACCTCATGCCCATCGTAATCTTCGAGGTCAGATGTTATTGCCATCTGATGGTCAAAACCCTCCTCAGTCTGCTTTTCCTGGTGCTCTTCCAGGATCTTTACCGGTACGCGGGTCCAGAATTCGCGGTATTTGATGGTTCTGGAGGAGTACTGAACGAACCGGCGCCCAGGTGCAACGTTGTCGTCGTCGCTTTCACCTTCGGAGTCTGTCCCGGCGGCTTCTTCGATAACGCGCTCGATCTCTTTCTCGTCCCAGCCTTCACCGCGCTTCGCCATCTCGCGGAGTTGGTAGGCGGTAACGTTCTGCTCCCGGCACAGCCCTTCCATGTCGGCGATCTCATCTTGAGTCATGTCCCAGAACATCTCCCAGACCGGCACCCATTCAACGAACGGAGTATCTACCGTCTTCGTGACGGCTTCAAACCGCTGATTTGCCTGATCGGGAGTATCAAATTCCTGCTGAACAGGCTCATACGTGCGCATCGTGTAGTCATCAACGTAGTAATGGCCCCAGGCCATACCGTACTTGCCGGCACTCATTACGGCCTTGATCGTTTCCTTGTCGATCGCAGCAATATCGAACTGGGTGCGAATGATTCGTTCGGCATCCTGGATAGCCTCGCCGTGCGCGTCGATCTCTTCCTCAGTCGGCACCCGGCCGAGCGTGCTCATCTTGATCCCAAAGCCCAGTTGCCCACCTTCGAGGATGAAGTCGAGAACGAGCCCGGTACCCGCAAGCCATTTCTGCTTGACCACCGCGATAAAGTTGTTCGCGCGCCAGTCGGTACCTTCGTCTTTCTTCCAATCCTTTTGGCGGTACCTCCGGATGGTGCAATCGTTCCGCTCCCACTTGAGAACGAGCTCTTGACGGTCATCACACCAACGTCGGTACAGTACGTCTTGAAGGTATTCAGCGAGGGGGGAAACCGGCTTGGAAGTTGCAGTTCTGGCCATCTGGTAGAATCTCCATGTCTGGCAGTTACAGTGTATTTGCTATGCAATGATTGTACACAGGGCCGCAGGAGATGTCAAGCAAAAGAGCTATTCTACATCTTGACTGAACAGGTCAGGAACATAGGCTTCGGCAATTCTCTGCTCCGCTATCCCGAAATACCCGTCGTCCATCTCTATGCCGATGAACTTCCGGCCTAGGTTTCCGCAGGCTACTCCCGTTGTGCCGCTTCCCATCGAGAAGTCGAGCACGGTATCACCTTCGTTGGTGTATGTCTTGATAAGGTACTCCATGAGGGCTACGGGCTTCTGGGTGGGGTGAGGACCACGCTCACACTTGAACCGCTGAACAGACTTTGGATAACGGTCAGTATCACCGCCGGCATAATCACGAACCTTACTCTTTCCAAACGTAGGTGAATGACCTGGGCCACGAGCAGAACTCGTCGGGACATGCCCTGTCGTCTTCTGAGGGTTATATGTGGGCTTCCTACTACCAACAAAGACAACGATATCCTCATGAGATTTCATCGGCATAAACTTGGCCTGTAGGAATCCTGTCGGGCGAGACTTCTCCCAAACAAGAGAATACTTAAACATCTTCATATTCGACGATATAAGCGTCGTGGTGAAAGGCTGTGCCGCAGTCATCACGATGGCCGCATTCGGCTTCGCCACACGCTTCAAGTGCTCCCACATCGGCTCCAAAGGTATCACACTGTCCCACTTACAAGCTGTCGTGCCATACGGGGGATCGGCCAACACCATATCAACCGAACCATCCTCAATAAAACTCATCTCCTCAAGACAGTCGCCGCAACGAAGCTCGTAACGTTCACGCAATTCCACTCTAAGACTCCTTGTTTATCTCGTGTAAAACCGATCCAGTACAACGGCCATGCAGCGCAACGCATGGACGGCTGGGAATTCCCGCCTCTCAGCATCCTTGTCGGCCTGGTGTTCGGCAAGCTGCGCGTAAATGATACTGGAAGAGGAGTATTTAATCCGGTTGAGCTGATTCCAGCGGTAAATGATCGACATGGGTTGAATCGGGTCGTCCCAGGTTGCATCGAAGAACACCGGCTTTGGCTGGACCATTCGCGACTTGGAGAACGCCAGAACATTCCCAAACTTCAGATCGTCATACTGCCGGCAGGCGTATGTATTGCAGTAGTACGTCGTCCAGATGTTGTTGATCCAGCTCACAAGCCCCTCATGATCGATACCGCCGTCACTGCTGCTCAGGATATGGTCAACGGTATACCATTCCGTTTCGTCGAATATGTAGAGGGTTTTCGTGTCCTTATGGATTCCGGCCATCATGGCGTAACCGACGATCTTGTGATTCCCCTCCGCATCCACCACGTTCGAGGGAAAGTACATACCTCCCATCATGCTGTACAGGCCGTCCGGCGCCGCGCTGCGATCTGGGTCGAACCACATTCGAACCTCTTTCGTCTTCATGTCCATGACGCGTTTCAGTGGGGGGATGATTGATCTGCTCACTTATTCCACCCCCGAATAAAGAACAGAATTAGGATGGTAACAGGGATAAGGTACAGCTCAAGCCGAAAATAGCCGAGAAGTTCGCTCATGTCAGTTCCTCGTGTTGGGGTTATCCTACTGCGTTTCTCGCCCAGTCGTCAACTTGGAGCGCTCCGCCTTCCTTCCAGCGGGTTATGGCCAGGTTCACGGCATTCACAAGGGCGTCGAGCCCGTCGTCATGGGCGCCGTTCGGGAATTGAGAGATGTGTTTCATCATCAGGTCAACCCATGGATCGTTTCGGTTTCCGTTCACGAAGATATTCCCGGCCTCAAACACCGGTTCCAGAAATGCCGATCGCGTAACCTTATCACCCTTCAGCGTAATCTTTCTTACGACTCGGATCCCATCCAGAAT